>ERZ780208.1549-NODE-1549-length-18274-cov-7.179099_pt1 | contig 18274 bp, 16 predicted proteins | sample MGYA00511167_ERZ780208 | MGnify/ENA primary metagenome ERZ780208 (study PRJEB29588, sample SAMEA2159202) | human gut metagenome | biome: human gut; feature: human-associated habitat; material: faeces | place: Denmark | collected 2008/2010 ... | reverse complement strand
AACGACCCCGAGATTACAAATCACGTGCTCTGGCCAACTGAGCTAAAGAGGCGTTCCTTTGCAACCGCTCTCTTACGTGAGATTTACGGTCTGCTGGAAAACGGTTGCAAAGGTAGGCATTATTTTTTAATTACCAAAACTTTTCAAGGTTTTTTTTAGTAATTCCTTAATTTTTCCTTGAATTTCTGCAGTTGAACCCTCATTGAGTCCACTCCGAGATCCAAACTTTCCTCAAATGAGTCACTCACCTTTTCCACAAAAAGTGTGTTTCCGGGAACCGTGACCGTGAGGCTGACCTCCTTGTTTTGAGCCGTTGCGGGTTTTACAACTTTCAATTGCACCTCTACTTTCTGAATATCTTCGTAAGACTTTTCTAACTTGGCGACTTTCTTTTCGATGAACGCCTGTAATTTCTCGGTAGCGTCAAAGTGAATTGACTGAATCTTAATTTCCATAGTTGCCTCCTGTTTTTTAAAGGTTATGCCCTCGGATGGGCGTTTTTATAAACTCTCTTGAGCTGCTCGAACGTGGTATGTGTGTACACCTCAGTCGTCTTGACACTTTCGTGTCCCAGCAGCTTTCTCACACTTTCCAATCCAGCGCCGTTGTTCAGCATTGCTGTCGCGAACGTATGCCGGAGAACATGCGGCGTGCGTTTTTTCAGCGTTGAAACCCTTGAGACGTTCTTTTTAACCTCATAGCGGACCTGTGAGCCGTTCATCCTTCGGCCCTTTTCCGTCACGAACAGCGCTCCGCCTTCTATTTCGGGCAGTCCGTTGCGCACCTCTATATAATGTTGCAGCTCTGCCGCCAGCTCCTCACCGAAAGGTATCAGGCGCTGCTTGTCCCCTTTTCCCGTCACTCGTATCTGACGTGCCGGGAGGTCAAGGGATGCGATGTCGAGCCCTACGAGTTCCGAAAGGCGGAGTCCCGTCTCATAGAACATTATTATTATAGTACGCGCGCGAACATCCTTGAAACTGTCGCTCCACATCCCGTCACCATCGATGAGTTCGTCCATTTCGCGTTCCTTCAGGAACTGCGGCAACGGACGGGCCTTCTTTGGCCCTCTCACCATACGTGAGGGATCACGCCCAACGAGTTTGCGGACAAGAGCAAAACGAAAAAAGGAACGCAAGGCACTCAACCTTCTGTTGATTGATGTAGCGATGTTTCCTTTGTCCATCATACTCTCCATCCAACCGCGGATAACATCGGCGTCCACCGACTGCCAGGAGAGATGACCATCCAGATTTTTGAAGTACGTCTCGAAGGCCCGGAGGTCTTCACCGTAACTCTGCACCGTGAGTGGCGACTTGTTCCGCTCGTAGCGCAGGTAGTCCAAAAATTGTCCAATCATCATAAAACGTCGCGCTTAAGGTTTCGGCAACGAATTTACGGAAATTAATTCAAACTACCAAATTTTCCGAGGGATTTTTTATTCCTCGGTAGCTCTCATCTTCTGTACGTAAACGGCGTGTTCCATCTTCAGCCTCTTCAGTACAGACGGTTTGTCGAACTGCTGACGTGCGCGGAGTTCCTTTACAACGCCTGTCTTTTCAAACTTTCTCTTAAACTTCTTGAGGGCCTTCTCGATGTTCTCGCCTTCTTTTACCGGTACAATAATCATTTGTTTTTGGTTTTAAATTTTTAAAATTAGACTTATGCCTCGGGCACGGGGCCACGAAATGCGGGTGCAAAATTACAACATATTTACGTATCTTCCAAATATTCAGGCGATTTTCTTTTACTTCTTAGATTATTAAAGAGTCATAAAGAGTCAATATCAGACATCTACACTGCAACAGAGTTGTATTCCAATTATTCTAAAGCCAAATTGAACCTGCGAAGAAATCAACTTATATGCGGGCATGACTGAATTGGTTTTTCAGCTCTAAAGTTCACCATTCACCGCCTACAGTCAGTTTCTTTATATTATCAATGAACACATTCATTAGGATTTTGAATGTTACTCTTATTACGGTTCAGCAGCCATTGAAGGATTATCATTATCAACTATTTCATACCGCCTTCCCACTGAGACTCTCGGATTCAGTACTTCAGTCTTAAATTCCTCAAGAAACATTTCTTTGTTCTCGTCGATAAGTTTTCGGACCTTAACGTCCTCTGTCTGACGGAGGAATTTGCGGATAAGTTTATTGTATTCTTTTTCAACTTGTTCACGGGTGAAGTTCTCACTTCTTAACATTGCCATAAATTTGGTTTCTGATTCAAGGAAAGCAAAAAATGTCTCAGTTTGGGAGTGCCAGAACTGAATCACCTGCTCACGTTCCTGCTCATCGGCGTTCATTCTTGCAAGAGCATCGAAGATGCCGGCAAGCCCCTGATTCCGACCCGGTTTCCCGGAACGTGGCGATGTCCTGTCCTCCGATTCTTCCCCACCAGGTTCGCAAAGTTCCTCGACCTCTATTTCCTCACCAACAAGAAGACCGAGATCTCCGTCAAATGTAGTGCTGATGGAGCCAAGGGCTTGTTTCTTCTCGAATAATGAGTTGTAAATGTTAACATAACGCTGCCAGAAGTCAATAAAAACAGCATCAGAATATTTTGAATCAAGTTCAATGACTCCCTGCAATAGTATCATTCGGGAGTTGTAGCGACCGATGGCCTTTCGCAATGCCTTCGCAGCATCATCAGCAAGAGCCTGATCTATTTTTTCGCCACGCGCTTCCACCTCCTGAACATAAGCGGCATGAGCCTCTACCATGTTCTTAATCCACGTCCGGATGTCGGCGTCCATTTCGAGACAAAGAGCAGAGCTTGCCTCTTTGGTTCCTAAGGTCGAACGGTAACGGTCAAACCATTTGACATATATTGGCTGCGCTATAAGACAACTGTAGATTTCATCCACGACAGCCTTTTCCCTTATGGGGTCGAAGTCCGTAACGACCATACCGCAGAATTTTGAAAAGGCCTCGCGAATATTCTTTTCATTGACGTTGCCGAAGGAAAAGTCAATAATATGGCATTCTTCCTTGTATTTGGCAGTACGGTTAACGCGTGAAATTGTCTGAATTGCGTTGATGTCACGGATTTCTTTGTCGAGGAAAAGTGTGTGCAGCTTAGGTTCGTCAAAGCCTGTCTGTAATTTGTCAACGACAATGATAAGACCATTCTTGGCGGTTTTGAAGTTGTCAATAACCTTATCCTCAGGCACGCCGTCGTTCATTGACGCGCACTTTTCATATTTTTGACTGTCGGAATACACGATTGCAACCGGGGCATCGGCATATTTGGCAAAAGTGCCCGAGGCTGTCTTCTCTGCCATAAAACGGCGAATGATTTTACAATATTCTATTGCAATAGGTATAGAAGTAACAGCAAGCATAGCCTTGCCCTGACCGCGGATTTTTCCGTAGACCTGCGATAGAAGGCGGTTGACAATGAACCTTGCAATAGTCTCTCGGCGTTCAGCATTCTCGTAGATTTGCATCTTGGCAAAAGCAATCTTATCATCCTTGCCGGAATTGATTGCAGCGGTTACGAGTTGCCGCAAACCGTCGGGAAGTTCGAAGTACATCTTGGCCGGAACGGGAATGATGTGCTTCGTCGGATCAAGGATATAGCCGTCGGCTATGGCCTCTTTCATGGTGTATGTATCAAACGGTTTCCATAACTGATTGAAGTTGCTGCCCCGATGGAACTCACCAAAACGGGCGAGCACGCGTTCGCTCGGAGTGGCTGTAAAACCGACAATAAGGTTTTTCTTCGTGGAGCCGTGAGTAATGAAACCACCGTCTTCGTCGAAGATGTCCTGCAGTTCATCAAAGGCCGAAAACATTTCCTGATGGACATCGTCTGTATTGGAGCGGTGAACCTCGTCGATAAGGAACGCCACGCGCTTGTCGGTGAAATTTTTTCCGGCTTTCTGTATGGCGTTTTTAAGTTCCCAGAACTTCTGAATGTTCACAACGATGATGCGGCGTTTGTCGCTGAGAGCCGCCACGAATGTATCTTGGTCTGTTGCCTCCACGAACATCGCCTTGTCGATGTTCATGTTGAGCAACATCGAGTCGAGCTGGTCGCGGAGTTGCAGACGGTCAACGACAAGAAGAATCTTGTCATAGACCCATTGACCATTATGTCGGAGGTCTTTGAGCTGCAACGCAGTCCAGCCTATTATGTTACTTTTACCGAAACCTGCTGCATACTGGAGCAGAAGCGAATAAACATATTTGTTGTTGCAGTAGTTCTCGCGTTCGGAGACAACCCTGTCTATCAATTCCTGTGGAGCATCAAGTGCTGTGAGTTCGGTGCGTAGCTTGTCGATGAAATAGCTTGGTTCACCTTCATGATTGAGAAATTCCTGCACCCGGTCTACGATTCGGTCGCAGCCGAATTTTTGCTTGGGACGAGGACATATCAGCCGGCCTGTTTTGTCCTTGTATTCTTTCTTCTGAGCTTTTTTGCCGGTCTCCCTGACCGTAACGGTCTTGTAGGTGTACGCCATAAAGTTATAATAGAGAATTTCTTTCTCTATCATCTTCTTAGAATAAACAGAACGCATGGCCTCCTCAAAGCGCACTCGCGGGTCGGTCTCCGTATCGGCAACGGTGGGCAACGGCTTAAACACATCCTCGATTATCGGACGGAAGGACGATATGGAGATTGTACACTCCTGAAAACCGCGCTTGGCATCGTCAAAGAACTGACCGAGATTTCGTAAAACGAAAGAATTGTTAATGTCCGTTGTAACAAGATGTATTGACTTCTCGAACGGTCGGAGCATACGCCGGCGAAGTGTCTGCGACACATCGTTGCCGTTTGCAATCTTTGTATACTCCCAGACGGCTTCAATATAATCGGTTGTTACTTTGTTGCGACCGTTGGAACGTGCCGTCTGATTGGTGAAATTGCTTTTCAACTCAGCATATCCGAAGAAAATGCCGTTGATGAAAAAAGAGAGGTCTGGCCGGAACGCAAAGACCTTTTTCCCCTCGTGGGGAAAGGAATAAGTCATTTCTTCGACTGCAGAGAAGATGTTCTTCTTGAAATCTTCATCGCCTCGCAGCTCGGTACCGCTAACATAAATAAGTTGGAGTGTTTCGCCTCCAAATGTAATTGAGCGGTTTTTATTGAGGAAAATGGCGACATTGGCACTCGCCTCAATTTTCATGCGGATATCGTCCATAACGGCACGGAGCAATTTCTGCTCGTCGCCGTTATAATCACTTTTGCGAAGGAGACTCTGCCACTGTTTGCGAGAGTTCTCTTTCAGAAACTCCAGCAAATCGGCAGGAATGAAAAGGTCAGGCGACACTGCGTTGTTCTTCACCTCGCGATAGCCGAGTCCATTTTGACGGCGGCAGAAAAAGTCCATTACATATTCACCTTGCAGTTCGAGTTCGGTCATGACATTGCTTGTTTAATACTGTTATTTTCTCTGCAAATAAAAACTAATAGATTATCATTCGGTTGGCTTAGAGGACGGATAAAGTTGAGAATAAAGATTCTCGTTGATAATCCATTTTCCTCCATAACGTCCACCCCTCCTACGGATAATACCTTTTTGCTTCAGCATTTTCACTCTTTCATAGACTGATGAGTATCCAATACGTAGTATCTCCATAAAATCGTTATATGTGGAATTAGGATTCTCCCGAATCATGTTACATATTATATCTATCTGAACCTTTATTTGCTTTCCTTTATTCGCCTCTTTATTTGGTTCTTTATTTGGTTCTTTATTCGCCTCTTTATTTGCTTCTTTATTTGGTTCTTTATTCGGTTCTTTATTCGCCTCTTTATTTGGTTCTTTATTCGCAATATTCTCTACCACGAGGAAAGCGGTAGCAAGGTGCAGGCTGAAATCGGCCTCTCCGTTGCCGTTGGCACTGAGTTCTTCCTGAACAGCCTGAACACCTCGGCTGTAACGGTTAACGAATCCGAGAACCTTCATACCCTCAGCCACAACACCATTGCGGTAATCATTAACGAAGGGGAAGTTTTCAGGAGTAGCCTTTCCATATAGGCCACCGGGGTTCATTATCTCAATACGGTCGTCATATTGATAGAATTGAACCGGTCCGTTGCCTTCATAGTCTCTGTGACAGATGGCATTCATCAAAAGCTCACGGGTTGCCCAGTGCGGATAATCCACAACAATTTCTTCGCGCAAGGCCGACACCGGCACAGGACGGCGATTCGTAATTGTAGCATCTACAAACGTATCAAGCTGAGAGAGAATCTTCATGAGATTGCCGGCAAACTTATATTCACTTTTGATTTCTCCGGCGCGGTTGGTACCACCGAAACGTACATATTGAACATAACTGCCGGGCAGGAATTGCTCGGGGCGCTTACCGAACATTATGATTCCAGCAAAAGTCGGACAATTATACCGTACGTTGAAATAGCCAAGTGCCTGCATTTGCTGTTCGACCGTTCGGGTGTCGGTCCTCAGGACATCATCAGGAAATGCTTTCGGCAGGTATATCTGACGGAACGCTGCCACATCAAGATCATTGATGGTTGCATCGAAACAAGGAAGAGCATCAAAGGTCAGCATCCGGCTTGTGCGCTTTTCGAACAGTAACTTTTCATCTGCCTCACTCGCAATGCATTTTCGTGGTCCGGTACGTACCCATATACGTCCCTCATAACGCACAGGCGTGAATTGGCATGGCTGTACCGTTACGACAGCAACTTCTCCTTCCGAAAGCGAAACTTTTTCAACGGTCAAACTAACCTGTGGCTGGAGTTTACCATCAGTCTTTATACCTCCAAGATTCTGGAGCAGTTGGTCGGTGATTTTGACCGAATCGTTTACTTTTCCGGTTTTATCGTCAGCACCAATAATCAGATATCCTGGAAGATTATGGTTTGGCAAATCGTTGGCAAAAGCACAAATAGCCTGACCGAATTTATCTGTATTTGTCGTTGAAATCGTCCGTTCTATGCGGTCGCTTTCAATATCTGAAAGCAATGTCTTTACTTCGTCTTGGTTCAACATGGCTTAATGGTTATTTATGGCGCGTTTGCCGGTTACTACTTCATTTATCAGCGAGCATTTCAGTTCTTTCAGACGTTCAATCTTAATGTATATCTTTTCGACGATGGCATCAATCTTGCCGCACTTTTCATCGAGATAGTCAACGATTTGCAACTGCTCTTCTTTGGGTGGGATGGGAACGTGTATGTTTGCAAAATTTTGAGCCTTTACTACTTTGCGTAAGCCTGTATAATAAGGTTTCAAGGCTTTCCGTTGATCAATCACAAAGTAAAAATAGTATATCCATTTTGAAATAACAATATCGGTTACTACATCAAAAACATCATAAGCTCCTGTAATCATTCCTTTGTGGGTAGAAATGCCTATGGTTCGCGGAGTCTCATCCATATCGAATAAGCAGAATATCAAGTTGTTCGGATAGACCTTCTTATAATTATTAAATTCTATTGGAAATTTTCCGCCAGCATCCATATCCCGAATTATAACACCATTCAATGTAAGAGAGAGAAGTTGATATGATGTATCATCTCCGATATTTTCTTTACGTTCAACAAGCAGTTTTTTATTTCTCTCAATTCGCCAATGAACAGGAATATCGCCAATCCAATCGTTACCCGAAGATTTCAAAGGAACATCGGGATTGAGTCCACGCGTAACTGCGCGGTTTATGATGGAGCGGCGCAGACGTTTATAGGCATCGGCCTTGCGTTCCAACAACTCAATCTGCAACCCAATCTTTTCGCATTTCCTATCCAAATAAGCGGTAATCATATATTGGTCCTTTGGCGACGGCAGAGCGAACTCAAATGTATTAACAGCTCGTGGGCTTATTCTTTTTAGACCACCTACGCCACACATAGAGGCACAGCCATTATCTATGAAAGGTTTAGAACAAACAAGATAAAAAACATATCTTGGAGAAACGTTTTCTTTAAGCCGAAGAACGTTAATCTCGGAAGAGCCAAATCCAACACCATTGAGCAAGTTTTGAGCAATCGCAGTATTTAGGTTCTCAAAACATGGGGTAACCTTAGCAAATAACACGTCATTGTTTCCGAAATAAGTGTATTTGCCTTTAGCTTGCGAAAATGGTATAGTATATGTTCTGAGATTATCATATCTCAAACATTCCATTGGAGAGAATGACACAATCTCATTTTTCAGATCTTCTCCAGAATAAACGGGATTCAGTACGGCAATATCTTTAATCCTCATACTCCCAATTCTTTTTCGAGGTTAGCAAGGTCGCGGTCTATATCCGCTATTTCGGCGAGGATGTTTTCTACCGGTTCAACGGTTTCGGGAACGTAGAACTCCTTGTTGAAGTTTACCTCAACGCCCACGGTGTTGTCGAGCTTCTTGAAGGGCTTGGTAATGTAACGGGCAAGGAAAGCGTCGATGTCCGATTCGTTGTTGGAAGGGTTATACGGAACAATTTCGTAGTCGTTATATTTCCCCTTGGGATGTTCAGGGTCTGTAAGCTGTATTTTCTGCTTATTGAAGTAGAAATGCCATTTATCATATACCTTGGATATTTCGCTATCACGGAATTCGACGAGTGCGCTGACTATGGCAGCCCGGTGATTCTCGTTCATCTCCTTACGCTTGGAGCCCTTGTTCTTTTTCAATGGTTGCCACAGCTCGGAGGCGTTGATGAGTACAACTTTGTCGTGGCGGTCTTCGGGTTTGTTCTTATTGAGAATCCACAGATATGTAACGATACCGGTGTTGAAGAACTCGTCGGAAGGCATCTGAATGATTGATTCGACCCAATCGTTGTCAAAAAGATATTTGCGGATATTGCTCTCACCGCTTCCGGCATCGCCGCTGAAAAGCGAGCTGCCATTATTAACCTCGACGACGATACCGCGGTCGTCGTGAAGATGGTTAACGTTATGTTGCAGGAAAAGAAGCTGACCATCGCTTACCGACGGTAGGAACGCGAACTGGCCGGTCTGGTCGGCGCGGATTTCTTTATCAAACCCTTTCCAAGGTATGCCGTATGGAGGATTGGCAACAACTACATCGAATTCTATTCCATTGAATTTACCTTGCGTCAGAGTGTTTCCATACTCGATTTTTGCTTCATCACGAAATAGAGACTCTATGCATGCGAGAGCATAAAGGGCATCGTTAAAATCCTGACCTCTTGTGGCTATGAGAGGCAATCCGGCGGCATTTAACCGGTCAGCCACTCCAAAAAGAAGATTTGCTCCTCCGCACGTTGGGTCGTAGAGCCAGAGATAATCTTGTCGAGGATGTCCTGCAGTCTTTGCGGCGACTATCTCGGCTATAAGCGAGATAATATCTTCGGGTGTGTACTGCTCTCCGGCGGTTTCGGCAGAAATATCGGCCCATTTGCGCTTGATGTGTTCTTCAAGCGTGGTGATTTCAGAATTGTTGTACGGCGAAAGGTCTATCTGCGCCCACTTGGTGATGTACTGCATAAGAATACCCTTCTTGCGAAGTTCGGCAATCATACCGTCAAGATTAAGGTATTTACTGTCATCGGTACCACGTTCAATGCCAAGCAGTTCTTTGAGCGTAGCGTCAAAACCGGCAAGATATTCAGAGAAATCCTGTTCAAAGGTCTTGTCGTTGTTGCAGATGTCAGAGAGCGTCTTACCGTGACGCACGATGTAATCGTTATAGCCGCAATCGCGGTCGCGGAAAGCCTCAATAAAATCCTCTATTTTGTCGGCGGGGCTTATCCCCTCGGTTTCTTCAATATCGCGCATTTCGTTACACATACGCCCTTCAAGCATGATGAGTGCGAAGAAGGGCATCATGTAGTCAGGAAATTTGCTCTGCTTGATTCCGGAAGAAATCAACAGGTCTGCACACGACCAGATGTCAGATTCGTATGATAAAATATCTTTCATTCTAATTGCATGTTACTGCCATTGATGATTTGGCGGGGGCAACATTCAAAAGTCCTGCATTTTTTTAGATTACAAAACTTTGATGCCTGATGCAAAGTTACAAATAAAGTCTGAAAACTATTCCATTCATAAAAAAGATTTTGTATCAACGTAAGAAACGTAAGAGAAGCAAAATACAATAGAAATATGTTGGAAGCATACGCTTTTACGGGCAAAATCACATTCCTGTATGGTTCAGGCACAAAACAGGGGCGTCATTTGAGGGTGTTGCAGGACCATGAAAGCAGGGGCATGTCTACTCAATTTGACGTAACAACGTTGACATTCAATAAACATCGTAAAGCGGTGTATCTACATGCCGGTTGATTATATGGTCTGCAACACCCTCCACACAGGAATCTGATTTTGACACATCCTCTTCAAATCCATCAAGAAAATTCGGCCGGAAAGTGAAAGGCTGGGGGGCGGGATGCGAAAAGGCGCTTCGTTCACGCCGTGAGGTCGTCTATCTGACTGATAATCTCACGGTATTTGCGCTGTATCTTGGCATGGGTCATATATCCGCAGAATCCGCCTATCGCGCCGCCGATGACACCGCCGATCAGTCCGGCGGGAGCGAAGCCATAGAGTCCGTAGCCCTCAAGGAAGAACCAGATGAGCCACAGGATGACCGTCGGGATGCCGAACTTCAGCCAGTCGGCGTCCATCTTCCGTGCACGGGCTATCCCCTGCCCTGCCCCGACGAGGTCTGCCTCCATGAGAAAGTCGCGGTTGAGGGCTCTCATATTATAATAGGTATAGCCGGCGGCCGTGAGCATGAAGAGGCATGTGGCGACGGCAAACGCCAGCGAAAGGCCGATGTGACGGAAGACAATGAGGGTGTAGGGCACCATCAGCAGTGACGCGACGATGCAGATGATGTAGCGGCGGCGTATCCACGACGTGTTTCCGCTGACCGCCCGCCGGAGAATCCGGTCGTTGATGATGGTCTGGTGTTCCAGCTGTCTTTTCAGCGCGTCCATCTGGGAGCGCATGACTTCGAGTTCATTCAGATTTTCCATATTGTTGCAGTTTTGTTTATTGGTCAGACATCCGTTTCAGCTGTTCCTTGATTCTGTACAGCCGGACAGAGACGTTCTTTGCCGTTATACCGACGACGGCCCCTATCTCCTCATAGCTCATGTTCTCCAGCCATAGCAGCACGATGGCACGGTCGAACGGCCGCAGCTTCATGATACGGTCGTGGAGCAGCGCCACCTGTCCGCTGTCGTCATCGCCGCCGCCGAACAGGTCGACGTCCACCGAGAGCGGTATCGCCGCCCGCCGGTGTTTCTTCCTCTCTGCCGATATACATGTGTTGAGGGCCACGCGGTATATCCACGTCCGGACGTCGCTGCGCCGCTCGAAGCCCCCGAAGCCGCGCCAGACGTTCACCAGCACATCCTGGAAGAGGTCGGCCACTTCGTCCGCATCCTTTGAGAACATGTAGCATACGGTATATATCGTGCTTCTGTGTTCCTTCACCACCTGGGCGAATCTTTCTTCTGTTCTGTCCATTTTGTCTCTATCCGATTGTTAGTAACTGCACGTTAGACGACGGCCGGGCATAAAAAACTACACGTGAAGCAAATTATTTTCAGTCAATCAGGTCAATAACGTAAACATAAAAGCGCGAAGTCTTTATTCAAAGCCGGTATTCGTGTCGTTCTTGAATATATAGAAGACACGGAGACACAGAGTTATTTTATCCTCTCCGTGTCTCCGTTTTCCAAATATAAATCCGCTACAACATCGAAGCGGGCAAAAACGAGATTACACACCTACCGCAGCAGTCAGCCAATGGCTCATACGTTCTCTCGTCATCGCTAAAAAATCATTATGCTCCGAAATCCTCCTCGCTCTCTTCCTTCTTCACCGTCTTGCGGATGGCGCGCTTGCGCGTCTTCTTCTCCTCCTGAGCGGCAGGCTTTTCGGTCTTCACACCGGCCAGTTCGGGGTCGATGAGGATGCGGCCGCAATACTCGCAGACGATAATTTTCTTGTGCATGCGGATGTCGAGCTGGCGCTGTGGCGGAATCTTGTTGAAGCATCCGCCGCAGGCGTCACGCTGAACGTAGACGACACCGAGGCCGTTGCGGGCGTTCTTGCGTATGCGCTTGAACGACATGAGAAGACGCGGCTCTATCTTCACTTCCAGCTCCTTGACCTTCTGCTTGAGTATCTCCTCCTCGGCGCGGGTCTCCTCCATGATTTCGTCCAGCTCGCTCTTCTTCAGCTCCAAGTCGTTGCGGCGGTCGGCAAGAGTCTCCTCGCTCATGCCGAGCTCGTTCTCCTTCTCGCTGATGCGCACGAGAGCCTCCTTGATTTTCTTGTTGCAAAGCTCGATTTCCAGCGTCTGGAACTCGATTTCCTTGCTCAGCGTGTCATACTCGCGGTTGTTCTTGACGTCGTTCAGCTGCGACTTGTAGCGCTCCACGCTGGCCTGAGCCTCAGCAATCTCGGCCTTCTTCTGGCTCACGGCCTGACGGAATTCCTCGATGTCCCGCTGTATCTTCTCGATGCGGATGGACAGACCGGCGATGTCGTCCTCAAGGTCCTGCACCTCAAGAGGCAGCTCGCCGCGCAGCGCCTTCTTCTCGTCGATGGCCGACAGGGCTGTCTGCAACTGATAGAGGGTTCTCAGTTTCTCTTCAACTGACAAGTCTGTAATTTCTTTCTTTGCCATGTTCTTTATGATTTTTTGGTTTGTTGTTCTTTCTTCAATACCGTCGTCGCCGCCCGTCAGAGATAATATATCGGGTTGGTGCATGTCTCGGCAATATGCAGCGGCAGCCCCGGACAGGCTTCTTCAATCACCTCACGGAACACCTCGGACGTATATTGCTCGCTCTGATAGTGGCCGATGACGCATATCTGCAGCTGCTGTTCGCGTCCGAAATAGACGTGATAGTGCATCTCGCCAGTTATGAAGGCGTCGGCCCCTGCCCTGACGGCGTCATCGAGCAGGAAGTCTCCCGCTCCGCCGCAGATGGCGACACGGCGTATCTTGCGGCGCAAAAGCTCGTTGCACATGGCACACTCCACGCCAAACACACGCTTGACCATCAGCACGAAGTCGTCAGCGGCCATCTCCTCCGGCAGTTCGCCGACCACTCCGCTGCCCGCCTCAACGCCGTCGACGGTCTTCGGCGCCATGAAACGCACGTCCGTGAGCCCCATCTTCTCAGCAATCTTATAGTTGACACCGCCGCGGGCATTGTCCATATTGGTGTGCATCGACACCACGGTGATGCCGTTCTTGATGGCCTTCATGACCGTCCGCTGTACATAGTCGCCGTCGCCGATGGTCTTCAGCCCACGGAACAGCAACGGATGGTGGGACACAACGAGATTGAGGCCCTTCGCAACAGCCTCGTCGATGATACGTTCGTTCACGTCAAGGCACAATAAAGCCCCTGAAACCTCCGCCTCTGTCAGTCCAACCTGCAGGCCGGCATTGTCCCATCCTTCCTGCAAGGGCAGAGGCGCGAATCGTTCAAGGGCGCTCAACACTTCCTTAATCTTCACGCTTTTCAGCTTTTATATGTATTCTTTGAAAGTGCAAAATTACAACTTTTCAGGCATAGCACGATGGCGAAACACATGATTTTAAGTCTTTTTAAGCATAAAGCGGCTCATCCTCTCCCCTTCCCTGCCTTCTCCATCTGCCGCAGGACATTCCTCCGGCACGACCTCAGCCCAGCCGATCCGGCCGCCGCCGCGTCAATCATTGCGATTGACATGCGCAGCTCTTCGAGCAGTTCGGGATAGTGGCAGCACATCCTGTACGCCAGTTTCATCGACAGCGAGCGTATCGAGACAGGCTCGTCGTCGGACAGCATGCGGCCGAGGCAGACGTCGAGGAAGTCTGTGCGTATGTCGGCGGCGGCAAACGTCTGATGTTCAAGCAGCGTCAGGACAAGACGGCGGCTCGTCACGTCCGGTGCCGCAATAGCCATGTCCACCAGCTCCTCCTGCCTCGCCTGAAGCCAGCGGCGCTCCGGCGCCCTGAAACGGGAAAACACCCAAAGGGCGTTCGACGCCACACGACGGTCTCCGTCGCCGGCGAGGCTGAAAAGAGCGGTCTTCATCCCATTGCCTCCATCGCCCTCGGCCATGCGGCACAGTTCGCCGATGTCCGCGGCATGAAGCCGTCCGGCCAGCCGCATCCGCAGTTCGTTAAATGCTATCATACCCTTATTACATTACATTCATATATTCACCGGCAACAAGTAGAGTTTGCTTAAATACACCGTTTAGTTCGCTTAAAATTTAGTTTGGTAAACACCAAATAATCAACGATATATATTATTCATCGTTTAAATTCGCTTAAAGTTCACTTAACATAAGATCCACTTCTTCTTCGGCCCTATACGTATTTTGCCTTTCATACGTAATTTGGTAAGTATATTGCCGACCTTGCTCCTCTTTTGCTTTTCGGTAAGAACATCTGATAGTTTGTCCACTATCAGCAATTCTATATCATGCCGTGATGCTTGCTTGAACTTTTTCAGATATTTAATAATCATATCCATAAAGTAATCATCGTCAAAACTGCGGTTCTTTACATAAATGGTTTTTAATCCGACCTGCCGGCTCGTTCCCGCTATTTTAGCCGAAAGATATACATTCGGTCTACGTCCCTCTATGTACCCTTTCTTCCTGAATATATCAATCGTTTCGTCGGTCAGTGGCAAATGTTTCTGCACTCTGTCAAGCAGTATTATTTCAGAAAGAGAGAGCTGAGGATTGTTGACCAAGATTTTTGCAAAGTTCTCATCAAGCACATTCCCCATGATTTTGCAGACAACCTTGCCTTCTCCAATTTCATATTCAGGCAAAGGGAAAAAGCGCTTTCTCTGTTGCTGATATAATTTCCTTATTCCACCACCTTCTGTATCCGCCATTTTTACATTCCGCATAGCTTCGACCAGAAACGGATTGCGGTATTCAGACTCAGGGAAATCATGTTCTACCACTTCCTCCACTGACGAGGGAAGGAACTGACCATAATTTCTAAACATCAACGACTCATCCTCATGCTCTATCACCTCTATCCGCGTTTTCTTGCCATAGTCCTGATGCGCTATACAATTACACAATGGCTCACGCAGCGTGAATACATCATAACGAAGCATTGTTTCAGGAAACATGCTGCCACTGACAGTGAAAGTATAATTGGCATTTCTGACAAGATGACAGAACTCCTCTACAGCCAAGAGCATCGGGACAGACAATATCCTGAAGTCCTTGTTTTCGTCGCTTCCGTCTTTCAGTTGCCAGCGAATCTGACAAACAGCAGGTGAGATAAAATGACCCGACTCTTCTCTTCCGACAAGTATTATGGCTGTATTGGTGATTTTTCCCTGACGCGTGATATGTGCTTTATTCAAGAATGTCAGATCATCCCATGAATCAATCTCCTTGATGCGATCCGGATGCAGCTCCTTATATTTATCACGCGCCACACGTATCGCTACAGGATCCAAATCCTGTAATGTCGCATCCGGAATTACTTCGGCCGACCAATCATTGCCAGCTATCGGTTCACTTAGTATAGCATCCATGCGCTCCGGAGTCATCGGAATCAAAGAGTCCTTTATACGTTGCCAGGCTTTCTTGTAGGCATATACCGGCCGACGGGGGCGATGTTTTGGAATGTGGATTACCCATACCGTCTTTTTAAGTTCTTCCGTTACAAACTCCTCGATATTCAATCCTTCACTTGAAAGGTTGGTACAATGCTCCGTCAGTTTGAATGTTGCAGATTCTTTTGTCGCTGGTTGTCCATTGAAAGAAAGTTTCGAATAATCCGTACCAACAATATTTATTGTCCGGTCTTCCACACCAATTACAAGATGTCCGCCATTCATATTACTTATTGCACAGACATAAGAGACCACGTCACTTCCTTCATTGCCCGAAAACATATTTTTCAGGTTCCTGAATTCCTTCCACTCACACTTCTCGTCTTCCCTTGGATAGTTTAGAAGCAGATATTCCTGCAGTTCTTTTTCTTTCATAATCTGAAGTATCAAAGTTAAACTTCAAGCCTACCGTCTTTCAGTCGAAAAAGCAAAAGAATCACGTCAACGGACAAGGAATACGGATTTACATTGAAGTATTTATGAATACAAATATACAAATAAACCCGGACTATTTATCATCTTATTACTTAAAAAGCGCAAAAAGCACTGATAAATCTTCACATTTCCACAGCACGTAATATCCGTCACATCGACGATATTGCGTCATCATCACTCCAGTCCCCAGTCGCTGAGCTCCGTCCGGCTCTCCACCCGCTCCTCCACGTCGTCGGGCAGGGCCGGGAAGAAGTCGAGGCCGGTGATGCGCTCCACCTCGTCGACGGTGTTGACGTAGGACGATTTGGGGCGGTTGCCCGACACATTCTTATATATAAAGCCAATGGCCTTGGGCTCGCCTTCCATGCAGAGCACGACCTTGAAGAAGGCTTCGGGCACGACAACCTTGTTACGGCCTATCTTCTTGTGGCTGCCACGATAGAAGACAGGGCCGCTGACGATATAGAGACTGCCGAACTCCTTGGCCCAGCGGCGGCACTGCTGCTCGATTTCGTTCCAGTCGCCGGCGTTCAGACCGTGAACCTGGGGACAGGCGTTGGTGAAGAGAAACGACTCCAGCTGAGCCTCTTCGCTCCACTTGCAGTCAGCCGAGGGACACATGTGGCCACGGTCGTAGCCCGAGTTATAGTAGTCGGCGTCCGTGGCGCGCGGCTCGGCCACGTCCTCGTCCTCACGGAATTTTATCCCCTTGCGGCCATAAGCGCCGGTGGTGTGGTCCGCCGTCAGGTGCCACGCCACCCAGTCGGGCAGCCGGTTCTCCTTGTTGTATGACGCCGTGTAGGCCGTGCGCCGCAGAATTTGCTCGCCGCTTGACGTCCGCAATGCCGGCAGTTCCAGCCCTTCCACAGGTTCTGCAGCGCCGCCGGCCACGGCCGCGTTGGTCACACGACGGTCTCCGCCGCCGATATTTCCGCCCATCAGCGGGCGCCCGCCGTTTCCGGCGTTACACGAAAGCATCATCAGCGAGGCAGCCATCAGCCCCAGCCACGTTTTTCTTTCAAATGACATATTTATTTCGTTTGTAGTTCAACCAAAGTAGTTAAAAGGAGATGCGGAAACAAAGTAGTTAAAAGGAGATATGGGAACAAAGTAGTTAAAAGGAGATATAAGGAGATACCGCTCCCTGCGGTCGCTAAGAAGATAGAAGACAATAGCAACAAGCATTTGGACATTTGTCTTCTATCTCCTTATATCTCCATTTAGCTCCTTATATCTCCATACAATATCCTTATATCTCCTCACTTTCCCGTCCTCACGTCGCGCAGCCGGCCGTGGACGTCGAACGAGCGGCGGTCAGCCAGATGGAGTGTCACCATGAGGGCGAGCATCGAGGCAGAGAACGTGATGACGATGATCATCATCTGATATTTTATGGCGATGCCCGGAGCCGAGCCGCCCAGTATCTGACCAATCATCGTTCCCGGCAGCGAGACGATGCCCATGACGGCCATGTTCGCTATGCACGGGGCGAACGACCGTTCTATGGCGCGCCGAACGAAGGGCATGACGGCCTCCAGGTGGGTGGCGCCGTTGCCGAGCAGATAGTAGTAGAGCTGGCGCTCACGCTGCAGTCCGTCGTAGAACGTGTTGAGCCCCATGACGCATACGCCGAGCATGTTGCCCATGAGGATGCCCATTATCGGGATGAAATATCTCGCGTCGAACGGATGCGGCAGCCGCAGGACGAACACGAGAAAATAGAGCCCGACGACCAATGCGGCACCGAGCAGTCCCGTCATGAGCGGCAGGAGGATGACGCAGCGGCGCAGTCGGGTGCGGTGGGAGGCGGTCAGCGAGGCCACCACGACCATCAGCAGCACCCAGAGGATGTTCACCCAAGGGCTGTTCCACTCGAAGAGATAGCGCAGATAGAGTCCTATCAGAAAGAGCTGGACCACCATGCGGGCCACGGCTATGAGCGTGGGGCGTATCTGCCGCACGCCGAACATGCGGAAAACCCATATCGGGGCTGCCATGAGAAGCAGTCCGACGGCCAGTCCTATATATGAAATGTCTGTTGTTCCCATCGTCATTCGTCCTCCACGGTCCCGTCGGCGGGACCTTCGTTTGTCATCATTATGCGCCGGTCGCAATATGCGGCCAGCCGTTCGTCGTGCGTCACGACCACCACCGTCGACCCGCCGTCGGCCATCCGCCGCAGATATTCGCCCACGAGCGCGGCGGCTTCGGCGTCGAGTGCCGAGGTAGGCTCGTCGGCCAGCAATATCGGCCGGGCCAGCAGTCCTGCCACGGAGAGCATCACGCGCTGGCGCTCC
>ERZ780208.1539-NODE-1539-length-18312-cov-3.523416_pt1 | contig 18312 bp, 19 predicted proteins | sample MGYA00511167_ERZ780208 | MGnify/ENA primary metagenome ERZ780208 (study PRJEB29588, sample SAMEA2159202) | human gut metagenome | biome: human gut; feature: human-associated habitat; material: faeces | place: Denmark | collected 2008/2010 ... | reverse complement strand
TAGCATTTTTTTCTGTGGTTGCAAGCTACTCAAATCTCTCCACTGTTTTTAACGGTCGCAAAGATAAGCATTATTCTCCAAGCCGCATACTATTTAGCAACTCTTTAACACAGGTTTCTTAATTATTTAGAAGAAATTAAACCGAGTCTGTCCGATTTGCGTTAATTTTGCAACATGAATAAAGAAAAGATTGCATTTATACCACGACAATATTTAGCTGTGATAGCTGTATTGCTGGCTATCATGATGTCGGTTTTGGATGGGACAATTATGAATATCGCCCTGCCTACGCTAGCACACGATTTCGATGTAACACCCTCAACGGCCATTTGGATTGTTAATGCTTACCAATTGGTCATCACCATGACACTGCTTTCTTTCGCCTCATTGGGCGATATCTATGGATATAGGCGGATATTCCTTATCGGTATTTCCATTTTTGTCGGTGCATCACTTGCCTGCACCTTATCCACTTCATTCTGGATGCTGACGGCGGCACGCGTCATCCAAGGATTCGGAGCCGCATGTGTAATGAGTGTCAACACGGCACTTATCCGACTGATTTATCCGCCACAAATATTAGGTCGCGGCATGGGAGTGAATGCCATGGTCGTTGCAGTTTCGGCAGCCGCCGGACCATCCATCGCCGGCAGCATTCTGGCGTTGGGAAGCTGGCACTGGCTGTTTGTCATCAACATCCCGTTAGGACTGGCAGCGCTTGTCATCGGCCATCGTTTATTGCCACACAATCCTCCTGCCGAAAAACGACATAAGTTCGATAAAATCAGTGCAATAGCCAATGCACTGACTTTCGGACTGCTGATTTATTCTTTGGAGGGCTTTGCGCATTCTGAAAACCGTGACTTCATCGGTCTGCAAATTGCGCTTCTCGCCATCATAGGAACCTTTTTTATCCGCCGGCAACTCAAGCAGGAAGCCCCCATCCTGCCGGTCGACTTAATGCGTATTCCCATCTTTGCACTCTCCATCGGTACATCCATCACATCATTCACGGCACAAATGTTGGCAATGGTGTCCTTGCCTTTCTTCATGCAGAATGTACTGCATTATAATGCCGTCGAAATCGGACTGTTGCTGACTCCCTGGCCTTTGGCCACGATATTGACAGCCCCTCTTGCCGGACGACTTGTAGAGCGTGTGCATCCGGGACTGTTGGGAGGAATGGGAATGGCCGTATTTGCAGCAGGACTTTTCTCACTCTATATTCTTCCCGAGCATCCCGAAAGTTGGAATATTGTATGGCGGATGGCTCTCTGCGGTATGGGCTTCGGACTGTTCCAGACTCCGAATAATGTCACCATTGTTTCTTCCGCACCCACCCGGCGAAGCGGTGGCGCAAGCGGCATGCTGGGAACGGCACGGTTATTGGGACAGACATTAGGCACCACCCTGGTGGCATTGCTCTTTCGAATGTTTCCCGAAGGAGACCGCGCACAAGCCTGTTTGTTTCTTGCCATATTATTTGCCATTGGAGCGGGAGTAGTGAGCAGCATCCGAATGACACAGGCTTCACCGGCAGGAAAAAAGTATTGACCGATACGGAAGAATCTGACGGGATTCACTCATGACAGCCTTTATTTTATCCTAATGAAACCGAAGTTGTAAGTCCTTAAAACTTACTTCCTGCATTGAAAAGATAAAAATAACTTCCAATGGATACAGAATGTCTCAAAAATAATATAAACGAGTAGCCGAATAATATTTTTTATCCTTACCTTTGAAGCGTTTCAATTTAAATAATACCGGATAAAACATGAAAAAGACACTCTTTCTGGCTGTTACAGCCTTACTGACGCTTTCGTCCGCACAAGCTCAAAATACCTTAAGGTTAATGACTTACAATATCAAAAATGCCAACGGCATGGATAACGTACAGAATTTCCAACGTGTGGCCAATGTGATAAATAATGCCTGCCCCGATGCCGTAGCCATCCAGGAACTGGACAGTATGACCAACCGCAGCGGAAAAACATACGTGCTCGGCGAAATAGCCGAACGCACGCAAATGCACGCCTACTTTGCTCCAGCCATTGATTACGACGGGGGGAAATATGGCATCGGACTACTCACCAAACAAACTCCTATCCGCATCCAGACCATGGCTCTGCCGGGACGTGAAGAAGCCCGTGCACTCATTATGGCCGAATTTGAAGACTATATCTATTGTTGCACCCATCTCTCATTGACGGAGGAAGACCGAATGACATCACTGGAAATGATAAAGAATTTCGCTGCTTCCGCCAAAAAACCTTTCTTCCTTGCCGGAGATATGAATGCCGAACCTCAATCCGATTTCATTAAAGGGTTGCAAAAGGATTTTCAGATACTTTCCAATCCGAAAGTACCCACTTTTCCCGCCCCCAAACCGGAAGAGACACTCGACTATATTGTTACCCTGAAAAATAACGCCAAAGGATTTGCCGCCATCTCCTCCAAAGTGCAAGACGAACCGGTAGCATCCGACCACCGCCCGTTGGTGGTAACCCTCCGCACAGCAGAAAAGGCAGAAAAGATATTCCGTACAAAACCTTATTTGCAGAATCCGGTAGGAAACGGAATCACCGTGATGTGGGAGACTACCGTACCTGCCTACTGCTGGGTGGAATACGGAACCGACTCAACCCAACTGCAACGTGCGCGCACCATTATGGACGGACAAGCGGTGTGTAACAACAAACTGCATAAAATCCGCCTGGACGGTTTACAGCCGGGACAGAAGTACTATTACCGCGTCTGCTCACAAGAAATTCTGCGCTATCAGGCTTATAACAAAGTATTCGGCAATACCGCCCAATCGGAATTCAGCGAATTCACTCTTCCTGCCCCCGACAGTGATAACTTTACTGCCGTAGTATTTAATGACTTACACCAACATCCCAAAACTTTCCGCGCTTTATGTCAACAGATTCAGGACATCGATTACGATTTTGTTGTATTCAACGGTGACTGTGTAGACGATCCTGCCAGCCACGAACAGGCAACTGCCTTTATCAGTGAACTGACTGAAGGAGTACACGGAGACTGCGTACCTACTTTCTTCATGCGTGGCAACCATGAAATACGCAATGCCTATTCCATCGGTCTGCGTGACCATTATGATTATGTAGGCAATAAAACCTACGGTTCCTTCAATTGGGGTGACACACGCATCGTGATGCTGGACTGCGGTGAAGACAAACCGGATGACCACTGGGTGTATTATGGTTTGAACGACTTTACCCGGCTGCGTAACGAGCAGGTGGACTTCCTGAAAAAAGAACTGGCATCCAAAGAGTTCAAAAAAGCCGAAAAGCGAATCCTGATTCATCATATCCCTTTATATGGAAACGACTATAAGAACCTTTGCGAAGACTTATGGAAACCATTACTGAAAAAAGCTCCTTTCAACGTCAGCCTGAATGCACATACCCACGAATATGCCTATCATCCGAAAGGAAAACTGGATAATAATTTTCCTGTCATTGTCGGCGGAGGATATGATATGGACAGTGCCACAGTGATGGTTATCGAGAAAAAGAAAGGCGAATTGAGAATAAAGGTATTGAATACCAAGGGAGAAATTTTACTCAATATTACCGTATAAAACACTTAACCACAGATGGAATTAAAAAGAAAAGAAACCATAGGCTGGATAGACCTGTTACGTGTTATCGCCTGTTTTCTGGTCGTATTTGCACATTGTTGCGACCCTTTTGTGGCGCGCTTTGATACAGACCGCAGCACTTTCCTGCAAGGGTGTGCTGCGGGAAGCGCAGTGCGAAGCTGCGTACCTCTGTTCGTCATGATGACCGGAGTTTTGCTTTTTCCCCTCCGCAGCAGCATGAACGAGTTCTACCGGAAACGCATCGGGCGCATTGTGCCACCCCTCATTTTCTGGTCGGTCATGCTACCGGTGCTGTACTTCGTATACCTGAACTATATTGCCACCACTGACAACCCCACCATCGACATGTCCACCTTCACGTGGCAAATGACAGTGACGAAGATTTGCACCTTTATCTTTAATTTCAACTACGACACCACGCCCCTTTGGTATCTTTATATGCTGATAGGGCTGTATTTCGTTATACCTGTTTTCGGGGCATGGCTAGACCGAGCCTCACAAAAAGATGTCAAGCTGTTCCTTCGTATTTGGGGAATCTCCTTATTTCTTCCCTATCTGAAAATGGCAGCTCCCGCATTGGGATACATCGGTAATTGGGGCAATATGGATATTCTGGGGGTGTGTGACTGGAACGCTTTCGGCTCCTTCTACTATGTGTCAGGCTTCATCGGTTATCTGATATTAGCTTATTATCTGGTGAAATACCCTTTGCAATGGAGTTGGAAGAAAACCCTCTCCATCGGTATACCTATGTTTGCAGCAGGATATGCCATTACATTTGGAGGTTACCTTATCATGCAGGAATACTTTCCGGGCAATTATGCCTATTTGGAAATCGTATGGCTATTCGGCGGCATCAATGTATTTATGATGACCTTCCCTGTGTTTGTCATTATGCAGAGAATCAAAGTGCCCTACTCTCCTGCCCTTTCCCGACTGGCCTCAATGACCTTCGGTATTTACCTTTGCCATTTTGTCTTTGTGCAAATAGGGTATGATATGTTTGCCGCATGGTTGCCTAAAGGAGTTCCGGCAGTGGTTCATATTATCTGTATAGCTGTGGCTGCCTTCTTCATCAGTTATCTGATAGTCAGAATGATGTCGGCATTCAAGGTGACACGACGATTTGTGGCATAACACTGAAAATATGATTGGTAATGCAAAGTCTATTGCTGTTGCTTCAGATATTCCATTGTTTGCTTTAATACCGGATGCACCACTTTGGGTGCTATCTCTGCCAATGGTTCCATTACAAAACGCCGTTCATGCATAAGGGGATGAGGCAGAGTCAAAGCAGGTGTATCCAATATTAAATCACCATATAATAAGAGGTCAATATCAATTAAACGGTCACTATAGTTACCATCAACAGACTTCTTTGTGCGACCTAAATCACGCTCTATCGACTGAGTTTTTTCTAAAACTTCAAAGGGAGAAAGAGAAGTATCGACACAACAGGCAGCATTCAGGAAAGAATGCTCGGAAGAGAAGCCCCAAGGAGCAGTAACATAAAAAGCGGAAAGGGAAGTCACCTTCCCTATCCGCATATTTATTTGTTGCACAGCCGTATGCAAATTGGCTTCCTTATCGCCTAAATTAGTTCCAAGCCCTAAATAAACCTTCATACACAGTGCCTTTTACTTATCTTGCTATTTATCTAAAATCAGCATAGCATCACCATACGTACCAAAACGATAATCTTCCTTCAAAGCAGTGTTATAAGCTTCCATAACCAAATCATAACCACCATAAGCAGCCACCAGCATCAGTAATGTGGAAAGCGGCATGTGGAAGTTAGTGACCATGCTGTTGGCCACCGAAAAATCGTATGGAGGAAAAATAAACTTATTTGTCCAACCTTCGAATTCCTTGAGATGCCCGTCTGTACCGACAGCCGTTTCTATTGCACGCATCACAGTAGTACCTACCGCACAAACACGTCTGTTCTCATCTTTTGCCTGATTGACAATATTACAAGCTTTAGCATCAACAAACATCTGTTCAGAATCCATCTTATGCTTGGTAAGATCTTCCACATCAATTTCGCGGAAATTACCCAATCCGGCATGCATTGTCACATAAGCAAAATCTATTCCCTTGATTTCCATACGTTTCATCAACTCACGGCTAAAATGAAGTCCTGCCGTCGGAGCTGTTACCGCACCTTCATTTTTAGCAAAAATGGTCTGGAAACGTTCTGCATCTTCTTCTTCTACCGGACGACGGATGAAACTGGGCAGCGGAGCCTCACCCAAAGCATAAAGAGCTTTCTTGAACTCATCGTGAGGACCGTCATAAAGGAATCGCAAAGTACGTCCGCGAGAAGTGGTATTATCAATAACTTCGGCCACCATAGAGTCGTCATCACCAAAATACAACTTATTACCAATACGGATCTTACGTGCCGGATCTACCAATACATCCCACAAGCGAAGCTCCTCATTCAGTTCACGCAACAAAAAAACCTCGATACGTGCACCGGTTTTCTCTTTATTTCCATACAAACGCGCAGGGAAGACTTTCGTATCATTAAAGATAAACACATCTTTATCATCAAAATACTCCAAGATATCCTTGAATACCTTGTGCTCGATTTGGCCTGTTGATTTGTGAACAACCATCAGACGCGACTCATCTCTGTACTTGGCCGGATGCAAAGCTATCTTTTCTTCCGGCAGTTTAAATTTAAATTGCGACAGTTTCATCTTATCTCTCCTTATTCGTTTATAACTTCAATTTCTTGTCGGTCAAGCCATTCGGGAAAATCCTCCACTTGCATACAGTCCTCCAGTTTTACTTCACCCACACGGGTACGAATCAAACCTATAAGGTGTGCACCGCTATTCAGAGCTTCACCAATGTCACGAGCCAACGCACGGATATAAGTTCCCTTACTGCAAACTACCCTGATTTTTATCTCAGGAAGATTACACTCCAACAACTCTATCTCGTCTATTACCAGTGTTTTAGGTTTCAGATTCACCTCCTCTCCCTTTCGGGCAAGATCGTAGGCACGCTCACCGTCAATCTTACAAGCCGAAAAAGCAGGCGGTATCTGCTCAATACTGCCTATGAAACGTTTCAATGTTTCTTCCACCAATTCACGGGTGATATGCTCCGTGGGATAAGTGGCATCTATTTCTTTTTCTAAATCATAAGAAGGAGTGGTAGCACCCAGTTGCAGCGTAGCCACATACTCCTTAGTATGATATTGGAACTCTTCAATCCGCTTTGTTGCTTTGCCCGTGCAAATAATCATAACGCCTGTAGCCAAAGGATCCAACGTTCCTGCATGCCCTACCTTCAACTTCTTCACACCCAACTTGCGGCAAATGTGATATCTTATCTTATTGACCACTGCAAAAGAAGTCCACTTCAGCGGTTTATCAAAATATAAAACTTCTCCTTCTTTAAAATTCATGCTTCTTACCCCTACGGTTATGCTGCCAATGAGCAAGCTATCGTAATTGCTCCTACAATGGCACAATAGATAGCAAAATAAATCAACTTACCCTTCTTCACTATATTAATCATCCACTTGCAAGCGATACAACCCGAAGCAAAAGCAGCTACAAAACCTACCACCAACGACAAAACCGAAATGTCCGTTGTTCCTGCTGCAGCTCCTTTCACTATCTTCATTCCATCCAGCAACGCCTCACCCAAAATGGGAGGAATCACCATCAGAAAAGAGAATTGTGCTAGTTTAGCTTTATTGTCTCCCAGCAACAAGCCGGTAGCAATGGTACTACCCGAACGGGATAATCCCGGCAACACAGCACAAGCCTGAGCCAAACCTATGATAAACGCATCACGCATACTAATATTCTCTTTCAAACGAGGTTTTGCATAGTAAGAAAAAGTAAGCAATAAAGCCGTTACCAATAACATACAGCCCACAATCAGCAACCCTGAGCCAAAGATTTCCTCTACATAATCTTTAAAGAACACCCCTACGATTCCGATAGGTATCATAGAAACAAGAATATTCAATACATACTTTGTTTCCGCATTCATCTCACACTTAAACAATCCACGGAAAATCCAGTCAATTTCTTTCCACAAAATAACCAACGTACTCAACACAGTTGCCACATGCACTGCTATGGTAAATGTCAGATTATCTTCACCTTGTATTCCAAACAAAGCCGATCCGATAGCCAAATGACCACTGCTGCTGACCGGCAAATACTCTGTCAATCCTTGAAGCAAACCAAGGATTAATGCCTCAAACCATTCCATACACTTTTACTTTTTTATTCTTTCGTTAGTTTCGGCTTTCGCACAATACCATATATCATAAAAATAAAACCAAAAAAACATACAGCAGGCGCCACCTTGATTCGACGTACACTGAAAATATCCGGCTCAAAATACCCTTCTGTAGAACTAGGGCCTGTCATCAACAGGAAACCGATAATTACGACTGCCATGCCTATGGCCAGTAAGATAAAATTTGTTTTATCAAAGGCAAATTTCTGTTTGTCCATATCCTTTTAATTAGATGTAATAAAGCGCACCGGCTTTCATACGCAAATATTTGTTTATTGATATATAAGCACACATAAAGGTGATAATCACACCGAAAACAAAAACTGACGACATCACCAATAACATCGTCATGGGGGTAATAATCTCTATCAATTCGGGCTCATATCTCACAAGTGCATAAGCCATCCCGATTAATGCCGCATCAGCCATTACAGCCGCCAATACACCAATCCATATATTCCGAACCAAGAAAGGTTTCCGAATAAATCCCCAACTCGCTCCTACCAGTTTCATGGTATGAATTAAAAAGCGTTTAGAATATATAGTAAGACGTATGGTATTGTTTATCAATGCAAAGGAAATCAATGTAAGAAGTGCAGCAAGTCCAAGCAACAAGAAGCTGATTCGACGAATATTACTATTCACCGCATCCAGCAAATCTTGCGGATAATTAATCTCCATCACCTTCTTGTTAGCCATAATCTTCTCTTCAATCCAGGCTATACTATCCGAATTGGCATAATCTGCATTCAACTTTATCTCAATGGAAGCCGTAAAGGGATTATACCCCAAAAACTCAGCAGGGTCTGTTCCCATCGCCTCTGTCTGCTCTTTTAAAGCTTGCTCTTTAGAAATATAATAAGTTTCCTTAACGAAAGGCTCTGCATTCAACTTCTTTTGGAACTTAATGGCATCTGCTTCCTTCATGTCATCGCTAACAAGGACGGAGAAACTGATATTCTCACGAACATACTTAGAAAGATTATTGGCCGACAACACAAAGAAGACCACCATACCCAATAAAAGCAACACCAACATAGTGCTAATGCTGGAAGTAATGAACTGCATATCGAAAAAAGACGTCGATTTCTTTCCCATAATTACTTCTTTCTGAATACATAAATCATTGAACTACTGCGCCCCTTTCTGGCCAAAGTGCTAAACCAAGCCAACAATCCCGTCCACATTCCTTTCAGAAAAGAAAAACGACTACCTTTATATTTCTCTGTCAACATAGAAACATAGAAGGCATCGAATGGCATCGGATGCTGTTCGGCAAGTTTAAAACCATGCTTCACCCCGAATTGTTGCATCACAGACGGTGTGAAATGCCATAAATGACGGGGAACGTCATACGCAGCCCACCATTCCTTATACTTCACCGCATCATACGAAGATGGATTGGGAACTGCAACAATCAGCACCCCTCTGTCCTTCAACAAGGCTGCCAACCTTTCCCAAGTTTCATTCAGGTGTTCCAAATGTTCCATCACATGCCACAGGGTAATTGCATCAAACGAATGATCAGCATATCCGGCCAACGCATCTTCCGCATCTACATCTAAGTCAAAATGCTCTTTGGCAAACGCACGCGCTTTGACATTCTTCTCTATCGCCCGCACTCGCCAGCCGCGTTCCTTCATAGCATTACTAAAGTATCCCGTACCGGTTCCGATATCCAGCAGACTGCCTTTACTCAGCCCGGACGTACGTTTAATCAGTTTGGCCTTACGGGATAACATATACTTGCGAACCTGATGATACACCCGGTTCATCAAGCCTTTATTGGTATCGCTGTGTGAAATATAATCGGGAGTTTCATAATACCTGCCTATTTCCGCCTCTACCGGCACTTCTTGTGTAAAAAGAAAGCCGCAACGGGTGCACCGCATCACCTCGAACTTTTCGCCCGAAGCATAATTATCTGTACAAGTTATTGCATGTTCTAACTGTTTTCCGCCGCACAACGGACAAGTATCTATCTTGAGTCTGTTCACTTTTAACCCTAATTTGCTGCAAAATAACAAATAAAATGAATTACAATGACTTTCCTTTAAGTACTTTTAAGAGTATAAGTTAACTATGCATTTTGCTTTTTCCTATTTTTGCATATCTAACTTTAACTCTAGAGAATAAATGGAAAATAAAAGACTGCTTCGCTCCAATAACAGAATGTTAGCCGGCGTATGTGCAGGAATAGCCGAATATTTCGGCTGGGAGGTATCGACAGTGCGTATAGTTTATGCTTTGGCAACCATTTTCACCGCTTTTTCAGGAGGAATCATCTATCTGATTCTGTGGATTGTAATGCCCGAAAGAAGATATCGTGATGGCTATGAAGACAGAGTAAAAGAAAAACTACACAACCGCTAACTCCCAACCGTGTCAGGCAATACTCAGCAACTCTACTTCAAATATTAAAGTAGAGAAAGCAGGAATCGGACCACTGGCACGACTTCCATAACCAAGGGTATAAGGAATATAAATAATCCATCTATCCCCTATATGCATTTGCCGGAGCGCTAATTGCCATCCTTCGATGACATCACACAGGCGAAATGCTTCGGGACAATTACGGCTATAAGAATTATCAAACTCCTTCCCATTTATCAGGCTGCCTTTATAATGAACAGTAACGATGCTACGAAGAGTGGGTGAAGCCGTTCCGGTACCTGCCTGCAGCACCTCATAGAATATCCCGCAGGGTAAAGAGCAGATATCTGCCCGGGTAGAAAGAACCTGCAAATACTGCAAGTTCTTTTCTTTATATGCTTCTTTTTTTCCCATCAGAAAACTTCTTCTCCTTTCAGTGTGGCAGAACTGGCTTCTGTTATGCGTACATTTACAAAATCGCCGATACGGTGATTTCCGCGGTCGAACACCACCACTTTATTCTGCTGTGTACGGCCGAATAATTGTTCTTTCGAACGTTTCGACACGCCCTCCACCATTACTTCAAATGTCTTTCCTACATCTTTGGCATTACTTTCGGCGGAAAGTTGGTTCTGCAACTCAATAATTTCATTCAAACGGCGAATCTTAACTTCTTCGGGCACATCATCCGGCAAATGTTTGGAAGCATACGTTCCGGGACGTTCCGAATATTTAAACATGAAAGCAGAGTCGTAAGCACACTCACGCATTAGAGACAAAGACTCCTGATGGTCCTCTTCCGTCTCAGAGTGATAACCCGAAAAAATATCTGTACTTAATCCACAATCGGGAATGATTCGACGAATAGCCGCCACTCTGTCCAAATACCATTCACGAGTATATTTGCGGTTCATCAATTTCAATATGCGCGAACTTCCACTCTGCACAGGCAAATGAATATGTTTACAAACGTTTGGCACTTCGACTATCACCTGCAAGGTTTCGTCACTCATATCCTTAGGATGCGAAGTGGTAAAGCGGACACGCATTCCCGGAACAGCCTCAGCAACAGTGCGAAGCAACATCGGGAAAGTAATCACTTCATTCTCTCTCTCAAAACGATAGGAATTAACGTTCTGACCCAGCAAAGTTACTTCTTTATAACCTTTATCGGCCAAATCACGCACCTCATTCAGGATACTCTCTACATCACGGCTACGCTCCCGGCCACGAGTATAAGGCACAATACAATAGTGACAAAAATTATTGCAGCCCCGCATAATGCTGACAAAGCCCGAAATATGGTTTCCGCAGATACGTGAAGGAATCACATCACGATATGTTTCCGTGGTCGACAATTCTACATTAATAGCTTTCTCTCCTGCTTCAACAGCAGCAATCAGGTCGGGCAATGTAAGATAAGCATCCGGTCCCACAACCAAATCAACATGATGATTCTCAATCAAATCCTCTTTTACACGCTCGGCCATACACCCCAGCACACCGACAATCAGGTTTCTTTTTTTATTTTTCCTCATGGAATGAAAAAACTCCAATCGGTTCAAAATCTTCTGTTCAGCATTGTCACGAATAGAACAAGTGTTCATAAACACAGCATCCGCATCCTCCGGGATTTTGGGGAGAATCGACCATTCCAGCCCCAGCACGACGACGAGCATCAGCACCGTCCCCAGCACGACCCAGACTTCCTTATGCCGGGTCAGCGACGTGAAGCGCCCCAGAATGCTTGCCAGCAGGAGCGAAATCGTCAGCGGGATACAGTTGACCACCAGCAGCACGGGCACCATCCGCAGATAGTACGTCCAGTCCGCCGCGTAGTGAATCCCGTAGAGGACGACGGCGGGCGCGGCAATCAGGAGCGAAAAGAGCAGTTCGCTGACGTAGACTTCCGTCCACTTTGCCGCCAGCACAGTTCGGCTCGTCAGCGGCAGATACGCCATGGACGCTGTGTCGCGCGAAAAGTACAGCGCTGCAAGCATTTGAAAGACGCTGAACAGCAGCGCTGTCACCATTGCCAGCAGAATCGCCAGCCCCGGCAGCATTTCGGGCGCATTCAGCATTTCAAACGCACTGAACATGCTGAACTCCATGAAAATGACGAATCCGGCCAGCGTCAGCATCCCCAGCAGCGCCAGCGGATAGAGAATCAACCGGGAAATGTCGATTTTCCCGTTTGGCTTGCGCATGGCGCCGCGGAAGCCAGCCAGCAGATTCCGCAGGTTCAGGCGCAGCAGCAGAAAGTACGATTTCATGCCTGTTTCTCCTCCGATTCGGTCAGTTCGAGGAAGAGCTGCTCCAGCGACGCGCCCTTTTCACCCGATCGCAGCGCCTCCAGCGTCCCCTGCGCAACCAGACGTCCCTTGTCGATGATGGCAATCTCGTCGCAGAGCTTTTCCGCCACCTCCAGCACATGCGTGGAGAAGAAAACCGTGTTGCCCTTCTCGCAGTGCTTGCGCATTTCTTCTTTGAGGATATGCGCCGCGCGCGGGTCAAGCCCCACCATCGGCTCATCCAGCACCCAGACCGGCGGCTGATGCACCAAAGCGCCGATAATCGTCAGCTTCTGCTTCATGCCGCGCGAATAGGACTTAATCTGCTCACCCGCCGCGTTTTCCAGCTCAAACAGCGCCAGATACTTCTCGATATGCGCCTTACGCTCCTGCGTACCGACGCCGTAAACATCCGCCATAAAGTTCAGGTACTCCATCCCCGTCAGGCGGTCATACAGTTCGTGGCTGTCCGGAACGAAACCAATCATCCGCTTAGCGGCAATCGGATCATCCTTCATCGACACGCCGCCGATGGTCACGCTGCCGCTCGTGGGCTGCAAAATACCCGTCAGCAGACGAATCGTGGTCGTTTTGCCTGCCCCATTCGGCCCGATAAAGCCGAACAGCTGCCCCTTGCCAACGTGCAGCGTCAGGTCATCCACCGCGCGAACATTGCTCTTGCCGTATTGCTTCACCACATGATCAAAATCAATCATTTTCTCAAACCTCCCTGTTTGATAAGTCTATTATATCGCCGAACTTTTCACAATGCAAGACATTTTGTCTGAAAACCGACATTCTGCGTCTGAATTGTCATACTATTTCCAGATGAAAATGCGCCAGAAGGGAAAAGGCGCAAGTAGATGGCACAAGTGAATCTGGAAATAGTATCATGTACGGCACACAAAAAGCGCCCCGACACTCTTCCAAGCATCAGGACGCTTTTTCTGCATCAGCAATCCAGACAGGGAATTACGCCTGCGCGGGCGCACCAACGGGGCAGACTTCGGCGCAAGCACCGCATTCCACGCACACGTCGGGATCAATCTGGTACTGGGTGTCGCCCTCGGAGATGGCGTTCACCGGGCAGCCCTCGGCGCAAGCGCCGCACATGATGCAAGCATCAGAAATCTTGTAAGCCATATGGAATGTCCTCCTTGTGAATCTTATACTTGGTTTATCAACGCACTGGTTGATGGCAATATCATATCACGAATTGCCGCGAATTGCAAGCCCCAGCAGCTTCCTTTGGGGCAAAATCGTTCGTGGGATTTAGATGGTGTCGTCATCCTCGTCCAGCGGAATCAAAGGCATTTCCATGGCATCCTCGACGGCTTCTTCCACCGCTTCGGTGCTTGCTGAAAGGGGCGTTTCAGCACCCTCTGCGGATTCTTCCACGACCGTCTCCACGGCTTCGCACGCTGCCGTTTCCGGCATGGCGACGGTTTCCTCGCTTACGGGCGCTTCCTGCACGGGCTGCTCAATGACCTCATGCGCCGTATCCACACTGTTCTGCGCAGCGCGGAGCGCCTGCTCGACCGCCATCTTCCACGGGCTGACGGCAGGTTTGGGCGCTTCAGCGGGCTTTTCCGGCTTCGGGGCTTCCGGCTGCTTCTCCGCCTTCGTCGGCTTTTCAGGACGCATCGGACGCTCTGCGCGCGGCGGACGTTCCGGGCAGGCGGGGCATTCCTTGATTTCCGCAGCTTCAGGGGCATCCTGCTTCTGCTCCGGCTTCTCCGCACGCTGTGCTTCCGGGCGCGGCGCATTCTGCGGGGTCAAGCGCTGCACGTCAGTCGCCGGGTACTCCTTGATTTCAAAGCTGTCGCCCTTCTTGATGCGCACCTTGACCGATTCAGTGATGATTTTCAATTCGCACACGACGCCCACGCCGTCCGGCGTCATGACTTCCTTGCCCTCTTTGGGCATGGACTTGCGGATTTCCTCGTAAGTATCCTGCTCGTACTTCAGGCAGCACATGAGACGACCGCAGACGCCGCTGATTTTGATGGGGTTGAGCGACAGGTTCTGTTCCTTCGCCATCTTGATGGACACGGGCTGGAAGTCGCCAAGGAACGTGCCGCAGCAAATCGGGCGGCCGCAGGGGCCGAGTCCGCCGAGCATCTTCGCTTCGTCGCGGACGCCAATCTGCCGCAGCTCAATGCGCGTCTTGAACACACCCGCCAAGTCCTTGACCAGGCTGCGGAAGTCCACACGCCCGTTCGCCGTGAAGTAGAACAGAATCGTCTTGTTGTCAAACGTATATTCGACGCTGACCAGCTTCATATCCAGCTTGTGGTCGGCAATCTTTTTCTGGCAGATGGTGAAGGCTTCCTTCTCCGCCGCCTTATTCTCCTTGTCGTGGAGGATGTCCTCTTCCGTCGCGATGCGGACAACCTGCTTGAGCGGCGAGGTCAGCTTCGTGTCGTCAATTTCGCGCACTTCTGTGACGACCTCGCCGAACTCAATGCCTCGCGTCGTCTCAACAATCACAAAATCACCCGGCGTGGGCCAGAGCGCACCGGGCGTGAAAAAATACAGCTTTCCCGCGTTCTCAAATCGAACGCCAATTACGTTGACCATTTGCTTTTTTCCTCCATCAGGCTCAGCAGCAGCCGTTCGACCACTGCCTGCCATGTCACCTGATTCGCCCGCATCTGCCGTGCCTGTGCAACGGCATCCAGCAGACGCATCATGGCGGATAATTCTCCCTCGCGGCTGAACCGCTGCCACGCCGCCGGATAAGGCGTCACGGCGCTTTCGCTCCGCTGCCCCAAATGGCACAGAAGCAGCGTCCGCAGCATGTCCTCCACATCGTCGAGCAGCTCTTCCGCGTCGTCCTTGCGGTCTTTCCATGTGCTGGATATGCGCAGAATATCGCTCCGCCGCTCCAAGGCGAAGAAATCGCGCATAACCTCGCTCCGCCGCTGCCAATACTGCTCATCGCCCGCGACCGCCAGCGCTTTGCCGATTGATCCGCCGCTGACATGCAGTGCCTCCTGCGCGCGCTGACCCGTCACGCCGTGCTTTTCCAATACGGACAGCACCGTTCGGTCATCCCACGGATGCAGCTTCAGTTCGCGGCAGCGGCTGACAATCGTCGGCAGCAGCAGCGACGGCGATTCCGTCATCAGCAGAAAAATCGTGCCCGGCACAGGCTCTTCCAGCGTTTTGAGCAGGGCGTTCTGCGCGGGTGGATTCATCTTGTCTGCCTGTTCAATCAGCACAACACGCCGTCCGCCCTCGAATGTGTGGCGACCCGTAATCGCAATCAGCGCACGGATTTCATCCACCGGGATGGACTTCATGTCCGGGCGCACGTCCGGGCTAATCGGTTTGCCGGGCGCAATGATGACCAAGTCCGCGTGCGTCCCGTCACGCACCTGCTGGCACGCCCGGCACACACCACAGGGACGTTTCTCTCCCTCCGGCGCCTGACAGAGCCAATACTGCGCCAGCAGCCGCGCCAGCGTCCGCTTGCCCATGCCTTCCAGCCCGGTGATGAGGTACGCGTGAACGAACGTGCCGTCGCGCAATGTGCGCATCAAGCCATCATAAACAGCGCCCTGTCCCTCAAAATCGCTCAGAACGGGCGCTGCATTCCCTGTCTGTGCCGCCATTTGACGCTCCCTCAAAGTTTCATAAACTGATCGACTGTCAGGACGAACACTGTCGCACCGCCAACCGTCACTTCCATCGGGAAAGATGTGTAGACATTGCTCGCGCCGCCCATCGGTGTCGGGGATGCCGCCATCTGCTTCCGCGACTTGCAGACTTTCTCGATAATATCCAGCGTTCCCTGTAGCTTCGCGTCATCCACGCCGATGAGCAGTGTCGTGTTTCCCGCACGCAGAAAGCCGCCGGTCGTCGCCAGCTTCGTCACGCCGATTCCGGCTTTCATCAGCTGATTCACCAGCCGGGAGGCATCTTCATCCTGCACGATTGCAATAATCAGTTTCATTTGCCGGTCTCCTTTCGGGCGCATAAGCCCCTTTGATAGTATACAGCATCCCCGCGCAAATTTCAAGGGTTCGCGGGGACAAATGCGCCATCATGCCGCAGAAAAAAAGGGGCAGCGCGTACCGTCCCTTCTTACAGCGCATGATTCATCAGCGCTTTCATGGCGTTGAGCGTATCCTGATTTTCCGGTTTATTCATCCCGAAACGTGTCACATACGGGTTTGCCGTACTGAAAGACATCAGGTTGTTGACGTAGAGCAGTACCACACGGTCATCGCCGAAATAATCCGAAATGCGGAACGGCTTGCCGAAGGTGAACGGCGATTCAATACGTCGCGGTGTCAGGCGGTGCACCTCCTCCGTGCTGCGGAAGAAGGTGAAAAACTCGCGGTAGACATGCACCTGATCCCACTGGCTGTCCGGGTCAAGGTCTTCGGAGCAGAAATAATCCACCTGCGCCCAATCGCCGTCCACCGTCACGGTCACATAGCCAAGATGCCAAGTGTCGTTCGCAATCATGTCGAACACCTGCGTGCCCTGCTGGCTCAAATCAACGACAGAGAAGCGGTACCATTCGTCCGTCAGCTCATCGCAAGCCTCCTTGAACTGCGGGCCGAACGAGCAAACCTCCACCTTGTTGTACCACGCGTACCGCGCTGCCTTCAAGTCCTCTTCCGTCTTCCAGTCGCGCAGGGAAATGTAGTCCAGCCCCAGCTCCGGCACATAGGTCACATCGAAATCCACCTGCGTGACCGTTTCGCCGTTGACCTTGACGTCCAGCCGATGCGTCACGCCGCCGTCATGTCCGGTGTTGTCGCCGTAATTCTTGAAATTCCACCAGATGCGCTGCTGACCGTCGTCCGCGCCGATTTCGCCCTGCAGCGGTGTGGACTGATCCCACGAAACGGTCGCGTCCTCCCATTCGTCGCCGTTCTTTCGGCTGATTGACCATGTTACGTCGTCGCCCTGCGGCGTGATGGTGAAAAGCGTGCGCGGCAGGAAGAACGGCACAAGCACATCGTGTTCCTGCAGGATGCTGTCCACCTTCGGGGATGCCGCAATTGCCACGGTGCAAAACGTCACCAGCAGCACCAATGCCAATACCAGTCGCTTGCCTTTGCTCATGGGTGTCCCCTCCTATCTCTTCTCTTGCCCCTTCCATTATACACCTATTTTTCTGATTTGTCGAGCGCAAAAAAAAACGCCCGCCGCAAGCACGGTCAGGCGTCTTGATTGGTTTATTCTTCCTTCGCGGCGTCTTCCAGAATGGCCTGCGCCGCCTTTTTGCCAGCGCCCATTGCCAGAATGACCGTCGCAGCGCCCGTCACGGCGTCGCCGCCCGCATAGACATGCTTCTTGCCCGTGCGGCCATGTTCGTCCGTCGTGATGCCGCCCCACGTTTCGGTCGGCAGGTCAGGCGTGGTTTTCTTAATCAGCGGATTCGGGCTGTTGCCAATAGCGACAACGACTGTCTCCACGGGCAGTTCGAACTCGCTGCCGGGCTTTGGCACGGGACGGCGGCGTCCGCGCTCGTCCGGCTCGCCCAGTTCCACGCACGTCATGGCGCGGACAAAGCCGTTTTCATCGCCCAGTATCGCCTTGGGGTTCGTCAGCATCCGGAAGCGGATGCCTTCCTCCTTGGCGTGGTGGACTTCCTCTTTGCGGGCGGGCATTTCCGCCTCGCTGCGGCGGTAGACGATCGACACATCTGCCCCCAGACGGCGCGCACAGCGGGCAGCGTCCATCGCGACGTTGCCGCCGCCAATGACTGCCACGCGCTGACCAACCTTCACG
>ERZ780208.1532-NODE-1532-length-18348-cov-2.464823_pt1 | contig 18348 bp, 8 predicted proteins | sample MGYA00511167_ERZ780208 | MGnify/ENA primary metagenome ERZ780208 (study PRJEB29588, sample SAMEA2159202) | human gut metagenome | biome: human gut; feature: human-associated habitat; material: faeces | place: Denmark | collected 2008/2010 ... | reverse complement strand
CAGGCTATGCTTACGATGATAAAAATTCCACGAGCAACCTTGTCAACATTCCCGGTACGGAAAGCGGTCCCGCCTCGCTGGAGTGTACGCTGCGGCCCGAGCGGACGGACGCGAGGGTGGAGTTCGTGGTGAAAACCGAGAAACCCTCCGATAAGAACTGGACGGCACTTGACTTCCGTCCGCGCGGCTGGCGGGTGGTGAACGTGCCCGCGCAGTCGCTGGTGCTGCCCCGGGAGACAGGCGATGCCGACGGTGACGGGTGTACCTACTTTGAATCGCCGGAAATGCCGTTCGAGACTATAGGACGCGACGGAGAGTATTTATTGGATAGTTGCGCTTTCGTGTTTTACATGCCGGAAAGCCGCAAGACCCCCGCAAGGAAGATTTCCGGAGAAACCGGAGTGACGGACGCAGCGGCACGGTACGCCCTGCGCGAAAAGCGGGATAAGGCGGAGTCGAAACCGGGTGATGATTTTAGTAATAAGCCGGGACAGGAATACGAAAACGGCGCTTTCACCTACGCACCTGCAAACGCCGCTTACGTGGAAATGTCGGGCACGCTGTCGTATGAAGAACAGGGTGGCAATACGGTCAATGCCGACGTGAAGTTTACAGTCCATCTGGGTTATGCCAATCAAGACCCTGACGATTACGACACCCGCCGCAATACGCACTACATCTACACCGTCACGATCCGCGGCGTGAACGACATCGAGGTGGAGGTGACCGAGAAAAAAGAATCCCGCCCCGGCTACGAGGGCAACGTGATCGTGAGCGAAATTAAGCCGCACGAACTGGACGCCCACTACGACCGTGTACTGATCACCCTGAACCGCGCACAGGTGCCGCGCCTGACCTGGGGCGTGCAGACCCCGTATGACAAGGCGGTATATAAGGGGGACTTTACGGATGCCAACCCTCCGGGCACATCGTCCGGCACGGGCGAATCTTCCACGGGAAGTGGCATCAGCGACTACCGCTGGATCAAGTTTGCCATTAATGAAGACTATGGGCGGGGCAATAACGAATATGTAAAGTATCCCGGCGATCAGAACTACAAGGGCCTGCCAGGCGGAGGAGAGAAATCGGGCTATGACGGCCATTCCGGCTATCCCAACGCCCGCCTGCTCGACGTGCACCAGCTCCTCCAACGGCTGAGGGATGACTACGACAAGGGGCTTACATCCGGAACCGTAACCATCACCGCCTTTATCGACGAATACGTGTATGTGCGCCACCCGTGGGACCATGATTACAGTGCCGGCAACAACTATCAGCTGAAAAAATGGCGGGAATACGTGGGGGCCGAAGACCGTCTGCTCTACATCATCGACGGGGACAATGCCCACTACAGCCCCGACGGGGCATCGAGCACGATGACCGCCATACAGACTTTCAGGCAGAAATCCATCCGCACGGTGTACAACGTGGATAAGAGCGAGAGCGAGTTACCCACCTGCTGGGGACTGGAGAGCAGCATGGAGGGAGATCTGGTGGACGTAGGTGACGTGAGCCGGGGTAAATCGTCCGGCAACGGCCGTCTCAACACCCTGCAATGCCTGCTCGGGTCAAACTACCAAACTGTACTGCAATGGACGGATGTCTTAGATGTATGGAGTACTAATCCTGAAGACAGATATAAGCTGAAAATCAATGATGCATTGCATGCCGTGCTGACACGTAACCGTGACCTTGACGGTGACAACATTGTTGATCCGGAGGAAATCCGCTGGTACCTGGCTGCCAAAGACCAGCTCGTGGACTTCTACATCGGTGAGAGTGCCCTGGACGACGCCTCTCACCTCTATCCCACTAATCCCGACGACCGCGACGGGCAAACTTACTGGCATTATACGACCAGCACTGCCTACGACGGAGGACAGGGCGGTAATAACGTGGCGTGGGGATTATATGCCGAAGAATGTGTTGCTCTGGGAGCAACCAGTGGCATGGAAAGGCCAGAGTTAGGCAACAAATTCACCTACCGCTGCGTGCGCAACCTCGGCATCGGCCTTGACGCACCGGAGAGTGAACCTGTAGCACTCATCCCCCGGGTTACTGCTGCTGAAGCTGACGGCACCTACGTAATAGACTGCTCCAACCTCAGCCCCAAGGCACGCCGCCAGAGTATCGAGACCGGCAACCTGCCTCAGCATAACGACCTCTCGCCCTACAACCGCCCGTATGCCAAATTCCGCGTGGCGACAAGGGATCAGGATTTTGAGAATGCGGGGCGGGAGAGAACGTGGAGTATTCCTGCGTTTCGTTGGCGCAACTGGCGAGACTGGTCGGAGTATCAGACTATGACAATCACGCCATCGGGATACCGCATACCCAATCTGCGCGAACTGCTGATTATGCAAACCCGCCTGCCTGACGATGCGTGGAAATCCTATCCTGGAGCTGGTCTAACAGACAATGGTGGAGGAAAAGCCATGTACCTGAGTTTTACCAGTTTCAGCCGTAGATCTACAGAAACAGGTGGGGATGGTACTTTACCGAATAAGAACGGCGGTTTCCGTTTCAATGCTGCGGAAGGCTCTGGCTCTATCGGAGCGACTGGAACAGGAGATCTCGACAACGGCTACGTCCGCGGCGTGAAGGACGAACAATAACAGAGGTGTCCACATTTATAATAAAACCTTGAAAGAGGCTGTGCCGTAATCCTGTCTTACGGTGCAGCCTTTTCCTGTTACTTCCCCCCGAATACACAGCATTTTCAGCCTACAACCGTCGGCAGCAAATTCCCCCACAGGATTACCGGATCAACGGCATTCAGTTGCCCTGTACACTTATTGTTCATTCGCTTTCCATTTCCTGGCAGCTTCCGTCAGGCGGTATTTTTGTTCAGGGTGTTTGGCTGGTCAGGATACAGACGTTCAATAGTGCCATCACCCCTTTTACACTCATATAGTCATCGCCCATAAATTCAATCAGTTGCCGTGCTTGGGTCGTATTTGGGTCATACCCGGTTCCTGTTGGTTGGCTTTTAATTTAGCTACAGTCTCTGCCTGATCAGAGCATTGAAATTTTCCCTGTATGGTTTTCTTTTCTATGAACTTTTCATTTTGGTTATTGTTTCTGTATCTTTGCTGTCATCAGAAGTTTTTCAGCAATCCGTTCACGAAAAAATATGTTGATTGTTAAAGAACAAAAATAAACAGATATGGAATATTATATAGATCCCGTTGTTTTTATCGTAGGAAAGACCGGAGGAGAGAACCGGGCGGTACGTAACCTACTCGATTTATTTGCAGAAGGAGCTACGATTCCTTTTATTGCCCGGTATCGTAAAGAGAAAACCGGTAATATGGATGAAGTACGAATCGGGGAAATCAAAACTTTATATACTCAGTTTCAGGAACTCGAAAAAAGGAAAAATGCTGTTTTAGATACGATCCGGGAACAGGAAAAACTGACTCCTGGTTTAGAAAAACAGATCCGGGAATGTCAGGATATCCGGATACTGGAAGATCTCTATCTGCCCTTTAAACCTAAAAAGCAAACCCGGGCAGCGAAGGCCAAAGCGAAGGGATTGGAACCGCTGGCAGCTCTTCTGATGCGGCAGGAAAACGGGGATATTGCGGTCAAGGCAGCCCGTTTCGTAAAAGGTGAGATACAGGACACAGAAGAAGCTTTACAGGGAGCCAGGGATATCATGGCCGAATGGGTAAACGAGAGCGAAGCGGCACGTAACCGGGTTCGCCGTCTGTTGGAACGGGAGGCGGTTATCACGGCCAAAGTAGTGAAAGGCAAAGAGCAGGAAGGTGAAAAATATACCGATTACTTCAATTTCCAGGAAAGTCTGAAACGTTGCCCTTCTCACCGGATACTAGCTATCCGGCGTGGAGAAGCAGAAGGGATTCTCAAAGTTTCTTTAAGCATCGACGAAGAGAACGCCTTAAAGAATTTAGAGCGGATTTTTATAAAAGGAGACAATGAGAGTGCCCGGCAAGTCTGGCTGGCAATGAAAGACGGCTACAAAAGATTGTTGTTTCCGTCCATCGAAGCCGAATATATGACCTTATCCAAACAGAAAGCAGATAGCGAGGCTATCCGGGTCTTTGCAGAAAACTTACGGCAACTGTTACTCGCTTCTCCTTTAGGTAATAAACGGGTATTGGCTATCGATCCGGGATTTCGTACAGGTTGTAAAGTGGTATGCCTGGATGAAACCGGCAAACTGGTTCATAATGAAAATATTTACCCCCACCCTCCCCGCAATGAGTATAAGCAAGCGGCAGCCAAAGTGACGAATATGGTAGCGACCTACGACATTCAGGCCATCGCTATCGGGAACGGTACGGCCGGACGGGAAACAGAAAAATTTATCCAGACATTACGCTTCGACCGGAAGGTACAGGTGTTTGTCGTCAGTGAAAGTGGGGCTTCCGTTTATTCGGCCTCTAAAATTGCCCGGGAAGAATTTCCGGAATACGATGTGACGGTGCGGGGGGCCGTCTCGATCGGCAGACGATTGATGGATCCTTTAGCCGAATTGGTCAAAATCGATCCTAAATCGATCGGTGTCGGACAGTATCAGCATGATGTGGATCAAGGCGGACTGAAAGAAGCGTTGGATCGGGTTGTCGAATCGTGTGTGAACAAGGTCGGAGTGAATGTGAATACCGCCAGTAAATATTTGCTGACCTATATTTCCGGTTTAGGACCGGCCTTAGCTGAAAACGTGGTGGCTTATATTCAGGAAAACGGAGCGTTGAAAAGCCGTGAAGAACTGAAAAAAGTGAAACGTATGGGAGCGAAAGCTTTTGAACAAAGTGCCGGCTTTCTGAGGATCGAAGGGGCCGGAAATCCTTTGGATAATTCTGCTGTTCATCCGGAATCGTATTATATCGTTGAAAAAATGGCCCGCGATCTGGGTGTCGGCGTTCATGAACTGATCGGAAACGAAACACTGTGTGGCCGGATAGAACCTCAACGGTATGTGGATGAAAAAACGGGCCTGCTGACCCTGAAAGATATTGTGGCAGAATTGAGAAAACCGGGGAGAGATCCCCGGACAATGGCGAAAGTATTCAGTTTTGCCGAAGGCATTTCAAAAATCGAAGATCTGCAGGTGGGTATGGTAATTCCGGGAATCGTTACCAATATTACCGGTTTCGGAGCTTTTGTCGATGTCGGAGTGAAACAGGACGGTTTGGTACATATTTCAGAAATTGCCGATCGTTATGTAACCGATCCTGCAGCAGAACTGGTACTGAATCAACAAGTGATGGTAAAGGTTGTACAAGTGGAACCCGGGCGTAAACGAATCGGCCTTTCAATACGCCAGGCGCAGAGTAAAGATTAAATTTAAAATCCATAGATTTATGAAAAAACAGTTGTTTTTTATAATCCTGTTGGGAGTAGTAGAATTATTGGCCGGATGCCGCCCCGAAGGGAAGGAACCGGAAACCGGAGTAAGCATCGGGTTGGCCCGGCAACGCAAACAAGATATAAGCAATTTGCAATACCGGCTGAAATTCCGGATTCCTGAAAATAAACAGGAAGAGGTCATCGGGAAAGTACAGATCACACTGAAGCAGGAAAAAGTACAGCCTGTCGTATTGGATTTTCGCGAAGATCCCCACAAAGTGAAACAACTGAAAGTGAATGGACGACCGGATTCGATCCGGATTTCGAATGAACATATTGTAGTAGGGACCGATTACCTGAAAAAAGGAGCGAATGAGATCGAGATCGATTTTATTGCCGGTAATCAATCCCTGAACCGGAACGATGAATTTTTATACACCTTGTTGGTACCCGAACGTGCCCGAACCTTATTTCCTTGTTTCGACCAACCGGACATGAAAGCTGTTTTTACCTTGCAGCTGGATATCCCGGAGCAATGGGTAGCCGTAGCCAATGCAGCCGTCGAGTCCGAAACCCTCCATGAAGGCCGGAAACTGATCGCTTTTCAGCCGACCCAACCCCTGAGTACCTATTTATTTTCTTTTGTAGCCGGGAAATGGCAACAACTGGCAGAAAGCCGGGACGGTAAAACGATAGTCATGTATTACCGGGAAACCGATCCTCAGAAAGTGGCCCAGCATACGATCATTTTCGATCAGGTTTTCGCTTCTCTGAAATGGCTCGAGGACTATACCGGAATCCCCTATCCGTTCGATAAATACGATCTGGTGATTGTACCGGGATTTCAGTTCGGTGGTATGGAACATCCGGGTGCGGTGTTATACAATGATAAACGCATGTTCTTAGGGCCGCATCCGACCATAGAAGAAGAACTGGGACGGATGGAACTGATCGCTCACGAAACGACACATATGTGGTTTGGAGATGCCGTGACAATGGCCTGGTTCGACGATGTGTGGACCAAAGAAGTATTCGCCAATTATTTTGCCTCCCAGATGACCCGGCCGGAGTTTCCGGGAGTCAATCACCTTCTGAACGATTTGCGTAATTTTTATATTCCGGCTTATGCGGAAGACCGTACAGCCGGCTCAACCTCGATAAAACAACCTTTGGAAAACTTAAAGGATGCCGGTTTGATTTACGGACAGATTGTCTATGACAAAGCGCCCATCGTTATGAATATGTTACTGAAACTATTGGGAGAAGAAGCTTTCCAAAAAGGTATCCGGGAATATTTGCAGACTTATTTATATGGGAATGCCACATGGGATAATCTGATTACTATTCTCAATAAGTATACCGATAAGGATCTGGTAGCCTGGAGTAATAGTTGGGTAAATGAAAAAGGGATGCCGGAAATTTCCGCTTCGTGGCACGACCGGACCTTGGTCGTGCGGCAAAAAGATCCCTGGCATAGAGGATTGAGTTGGCCACAAAATATAAGTGTAGCCCTCTATGAGGGAAAAAATGCAGATACACTCCAGTCCTCTGTGCATGAAGTGACTTTGGTATCCGATTCTGCGGTGACCGTTTTTCAGAACCGGTCTGCGGATGAGTCCTGCATTTTTCTGAATCAAAATGGTGAAGCCTATGGCTATTTCGTACTGGATCAGCGGACGATTACCTATGCTTTAGCGCATTTGAATACTTTCGCGAAAGCACCTGAAACCCGTTTGGCTTTATTGATCAATTTGAATGAAAACCGTCTGCACGGCCGTGTAGATGGTTTGGCTTTTGCCCGGATGTTGATCAGTAATTTGAAAACCGAAACCGAACCTTTGATTATTTCTACTTCGATCGCCTATTTGAATGAGATGGCCCTGCACGGACAGATTGCAGGAAGTGAAGAGCTTGAAGAAAGCCTGCTCGGATTAGCACGCAAACCGGGAGGAAAAGGTTGTCAACAGGCTGCTTTCAGGGCTTTGCTCGGAACCTTCCGGCAACCGGCGACGACACAGGAAATTTACCGGATGTGGAAAGAACAGAAATCTTTTACCGGCTTGGCTTTAGGAGAGAGCGATTATACTAAAATGGCTTATGAATTGGCTGTACGTATGCCTGAAAAATATGAGGAAATCAGGGCGACACAGGCGACCCGTATTCAGGACCCCGACCGGAAAAGAGAATTTAACTTTATTGTCCGGGCCGTAGCTCCTGAAACAGAAACGCGGGATTCCCTATTTCGGTCTTTATTGATCGCCGGGAACCGTCGGATAGAACCTTGGGTTACCCAGATCGTCGGATATCTCAACCACCCTCTCCGGCAACAGCAAGCCGTGAAGTACATCAGGCCGGCTTTACAGGAATTACAGGAAGTGCAGCGTACCGGAGATATCTTTTTCCCCAAGAACTGGATTTCAGCTACATTGCGCGGACATAATTCCCCGGAAGCGGCACAAGTAGTCCGGCAATTTCTGGAACAACATCCTGATTATCCCGTTCTGCTGAAAAATAAGATTTTACAAAGTGCCGACCATTTGTACCGATAAAATATTCAGGCATATACGGTGATTTCAATGGTGTCCTTTACTATTTGAAGGGCAATATAAAGAATATTTCCATTTCGTATAAAATCGGAGTAAGTACCAATAACCAGTTGGCTTTCCGGTATACTTACAGAGTCTGGCATTTCATCGGCCAGAAGTTCCCTGCTTTACGTCAAACGGTCAATGATTTCGAATATCATGTGTTTATTGCAGAGGAAAGAGGAGACAAATACCGGTGGATCTCTACCGGGATTACCATCCATGATGCCTTTCGGAAACAGGAGAAATAGGATTTTATAACTGATTTGAAACTAAGCCCCTGAGTTCACGTAAAGGGATAAAACGGATAGGTTATGAATGAAAAAAAGTCATTTTATGTGATCGGTATGAGTTGTGCCGGTTGTGCTGCCAATATTCAACAGGCATTATCCGAACGTAAGGGTGTCATAGAAGCCAGAGTAAATTTCGCCGCTTCGGACGTCATAGTGGAATATAACCCTACGCTTGTTTCCGATAAAGATTTGCAAAAAACGGTACAGGAAGCAGGCTACGATCTGTTGTTGGAAAATGAGACAGAGCCTGAACAGGCCGAAATTTTACAACGAGAAGCCTATGATAAACTACACCGGAAAACGATAGGAGCGTTATTGCTATCCCTCCCTGTTTTTGTGATCGGGATGTTTTTTATGCATATGCCCTATGGCAACTGGATCATGCTGGGATTTACCTTACCGGTCCTACTGGTATTCGGAAGGGATTTTTTCATTAATGCCTGGCGACAATTGAAACATGGACATGCCAATATGGATACTTTGGTGGCGGTCAGTACAGGAGTCGCCTTTCTGTTCAGTCTGTTCAATACCCTATGGCCCACCTATTGGACGGACCGGGGACTGGAAGCTCATATTTATTATGAAGCGGCAGCAGTGATCATCGCTTTAATTTTATTAGGCCGTTTATTGGAAAGCCGTGCAAAATCGAATACTTCGACAGCTATCCGTAAACTGATCGGATTACAGCCCAAAGAGGTGATCCGGATTCTCGAAGACGGTACGGAACAGGTGATCCCGATCAAAGCAGTACAACCCGGAGACATACTATTGGTGAAACCCGGAGATAAAATTCCGGTCGACGGCAGTGTCACAGAAGGAGTTTCTTTTGTCGACGAGAGCATGATTACCGGCGAACCGGTACCTGTCGAGAAAGTGACCGGTACACATGTCTATACAGGTACGATCAATCAGAAAGGGAGTTTTAAATTCATGGCCGAAAAAGTCGGGAGCGAGACTATTTTAGCCCAGATTATCAAGATGGTACAGGAGGCCCAGGGTAGTAAAGCTCCGGTACAACAGTTGGTCGACAGAATTGCTGCTATTTTTGTACCTGCCGTAATCGGTATCGCAGCGCTTACTTTTATCGGCTGGATGATTGCCGGTGGAGAACTCGCTTTTACACATGCCTTGCTGACCTCGGTAACTGTATTGGTTATCGCCTGTCCCTGTGCATTGGGATTGGCGACCCCGACGGCAATTATGGTAGGTATCGGCAAAGGGGCTGAGAACAATATTCTGATCCGGGATGCACAGAGCCTGGAACAATTGTGTAAAGTACAAGCCGTAGTTTTAGATAAAACCGGAACGATTACCGAAGGGAAACCTGTGGTTACCGATATTTTCTGGAATCCGGGGATAGATTTACGGCACAGTATGGAAGTTTTATTGTTTATGGAAAGCCGTTCCGAACATCCTCTGGCCGATGCTGTGGTACTCCATCTGACGGAAGAAGGGATAAAGACGAATCTGAAGGGAGAATTCAATAGTCTGACGGGACAGGGCATACAAGGTGTGATCAATGGGGAATCCTATTTTGTAGGGAATCGCCGTTTGCTGGAAATGAACGGAATCTCCCGGGAAAGTGAACAGGCAGAACAAGCCGATGCTTGTAGTCTGGAAGGGAAAACCGTCGTTTATTTTGCCGATAGCAAACAAGTGTTGGCTTTAATTGTCATCGCCGACCGGATGAAGCCAGGGGCTGTAAAAGCTATCGAACGTTTGCAGGCAGAAGGTATCGAAGTATATATGCTCACCGGAGATAATCGGATCACAGCCCGGGCCGTAGCCGATAGTATCGGCCTGAAACATTTCAAGGCAGAAGTCATGCCATCGGATAAAGCCGATTTCGTGAAGGAACTACAACAACAGGGCAAGATTGTAGCGATGGCAGGTGACGGTATCAACGATTCGCAGGCTTTGGCCCAAGCCGATGTCAGCATCGCAATGGGAAAAGGTTCGGATATTGCAATCGATGTGGCGAAGATCACTTTGATTACCTCTGATCTGAATGCTATCCCGAAAGCCTGGGCCCTCTCGAAGCAAACGGTCGCTGCTATCCGGCAAAATCTGTTTTGGGCATTTATTTATAACCTGATCGGTATTCCCCTGGCAGCAGGCATTCTCTATCCCTGTTGCGGTTTTTTACTCAATCCGATGATAGCTGCCGCTGCGATGGCTTTCAGTTCGGTTTCCGTCGTTACGAACAGCTTACGCATCAAAGCAAAAAAAATCTGATTTCAATTTTTAAATCTCAATTTCCAATTATTGGGTAACCATTCTGAAGTTTAAGCGTTCGTATGAGTGTAGTTAAATTTATCGGGACGATAAATTTAAGTTTATAAAGTTTTTTAAGAATAGGACATGAAAACATTTAAGTTTAAAACGAATTTGAAATGCAATAATTGTGTTGCCAAGGTTAAATCACAATTGGATATAACAGATGAAATCCAAAGTTGGTCGATCGATCTGAAAAGCCCTGACCGGATTTTGACAATAAAGGCCAAAGATGAGAAAGCTGTTGCATCGGTAGAACGGATACTTGCTGAAGCGGGCTATCTTGCAGAGGTTTACCCGGTTGAATCATATATAACTAAAAACGACAAAGCTATGAAGGACGTGAAAAAAGAAGCCGATAAACAATCCAAGCCAACTACAATTAAAGGCTGTGGCTGTGGTAATACCGAAAAACCAGGAAAAAGCCAAAAGATGGCTAATGATGAGACTACCGAGGACGATATTCAGGGAGCTTCAAATTACGAACGGGCAGAAAGTGACCAATCGAAAGGGATTTTTGCCCAACAGACAAAGGCTTATAATAAAACTATGGATGAGCTTATCGAGAATGACGATCAGAACGCCAAAGACAACCTCTCCGATTATATGGATGAGCTGAAGGAAGAATCGGAGACTTTAGACGATCATCCGAAACCTTATGGGACAACGGAAAATTCACCGGATTTTCCGGCAGAAGGAAAATTTACTCCTCCCTATTAGATAATAATACCTGAAGAGACGGTTAGTTATTAAGATAAAACGGGAACAACGGAGCAAACGGAGAATATGCTGTTTTACTCTGTTGTTCCCGTTTAGAAGAAATTTATTTCTTTTTAAAGAGATTCTGTATTCCCTGTAACAGATTACCTTTCAATTCTTTCTCTGCTGCTTTGGTGACCGCTTTGATCGCTTTGGAAAGGTCGGGTTTGATAACCGGCTTCGACAGCGTTCCCTCGACCTTTGCATCGATATCCAGATTTTTAATATTGTCCGAACCCGGAATAGATTTCAGGAGGTTGTCGATGTCCTTGCCGAAAAATTTACGGTCGATGTTCATCGATAAGGTATAATCGAGCTGCCCGCCGACGGTTTGATTTCCATAAATGGTCACCGGATTACCTGCAAAACTGGTCTTAAACGGTTCGACGATAATATTCCCGTTTTCGAGTTTGAAATCGATTTTCAGCTTACTGATACTCAACCGGCTAAGTTCGTCGTTCTTCATCACACTAGCCAACTGGTTCATCGCCGGATTGTCGTTGATCAGAATACCTTTTGATTCGAGATATCCCCCACCGTTTGCTGTCGTCATTACCGGACTCATTTCTTTATCCAGGGCAGAACTGAAGTTCATGGCAGCCGAAACTTGTCCGCTACAGTTCATCGCTACCGGAATACTCTTCCGCAGGAAAGTGAAAGCCTCGTAGGCGGCATGGATATCGAAGTCGGATATATTCAGCTTGAAATCTACTGTCGGAATCTTCGGATTGGCTGTATTATATTGTCCGTTCATCACCATTTTACCTTCCAACATATCCATACTGAGATTTTTCAGTGTGGCGACCGCATTATCCAAAGAAATTTGCCCTTTTACATTACGGATAGTCAGATTATCGAAAAGGATAGTGCTGATATTACTGGTAAATTGTACGTCGATGTTTTTGGGAATCTCCAAAGCTCCTTCTGCTGCGGTCGGTTTGTTCGTCAAGGCGATAGAGTCGGCCGAAGCCCGGGCCGTAGTATCGCTCTTTGTTTGGCGGGCCGCTTTGGCTTGGGCGATGATGAATTCATTCAAATTTATTCGGTTCGAATGCAGAGAGAAGTTACCTTTCAGCGTTTCATTTTTGAAAACATAAGGAAGATAGTTCGAAATATTTCCTTGTAAAGTGAAATCCGAGGAAAAAACTTTTGCCTGTAACTGTTTCAGATTCAACTGAGCCGGAGTAATCGTAACAGATCCCTGCGGGATAGAAATACCTTCCGGAAATTCAGCATTGACCAAAAGAAGATCTTTTAAAATAATATTTCCTTTGGCAATAAATTTCTCATATTGTTCTTTCTCGATATATTGATATTTCCCGTTGAATGTCATATCGGTCGTGACGATTCCCTGCAGGGTAATATCTTTCAGTGGAAGGGCTTTCTTCAGATTGGAGAAATTAATAACCCCGACTGCACCTCCGGCAAGCACCGGATCGTTAGGATTACTGATATTCAAATACATACTGAATGGATTACCCGCTATATCGAACGATAATTTTTTCAGGTTCAGTTGTGTTGAATCGACAGGTCCTCCGGGATTGCTCACGTTCAGATCGATATTGATTTGACGGATAGCTTCCGGTAATTCGGGATATTTTACAGAAGCATTATTGACAAGTAAATTTGCCTGCAGAGCCGGGAGATGATCGGCATAATATTCTCCTTTAGCCGTAACATTCAGCTTAAAATCACCACTGGTTTCCAATCCTTCGATATAATGTTGCAACGTTTTGGGCACCATAGCCAACAAACTGGCAAATTTGGTATCCGGAGCATTCAATTGCAAATCCAGTTTATATTTGTCCTCTCCGACCCCGATATTTCCGGTTAAATCGAGTTTGAGATCATTCAGGGCCAGGTCATTTTTCTGAATATCGAAAGTCATCTCTTTGAGATTGGCTCCGATAACGGCCTGCCATTTCAGATCGGTCTTATTGATCCAGACACTGTTTTGGTGCCGATATGAAATATTTTGCAGAGCAAGGAAAATATCGATCAGCGTATTGGTTTCCGAAAAATTCCCATTGAGTTTTAAATCGATATCTGCAATGCTGGCATAAGTCGAATGCTGAAAATCATTGTAAGTGATGAATAAATTTTCAATGGCGATATCATTTAAACGAAGGCCTCTCTCCGCCTTGCCTTTCGGTTCGTCGGGCGGAGTTTCCGTAGTGGCGGAAGTTTGCGAATCGGAAGATAATAGGATATCCCAGTTGGCTTTCCCTTCGCTATTTACTGTCGGAGCGATACGGCAATTTTTAAGCAAAAGTTGGTTTACAATGAGTTCATCTCCTGCTATCAGTGACTTCAAATTCACCGAAGCCTCGAACAACGGAATGTAAACGACGGTATCTCCTGCAAATTCATCCTGCCCGGTAATCATCACCTCTTTCAAGGCAACATTCAGATTAGGAAAACTTTTGAACATGCTCAGGTTCATATCGCCGATTTTCAATTTCGCATTGATGTATTTGGCGGATTGCTTTTCAATAATTTGGAGTATATCTCCTTTAAAAAAAGTAGGGATGACCATTAAAGCTGTAATTACAACAAGAATGAGTACACCCAGTGTAATGAATACTTTTTTCATCGTCAGTATTTTTTAGTTGTTTTAAACGGCCGGTGTCCACCGGATTGTTCACAAAGTTATTCTATTTTGTGAACTTATTGGAAATAAGGCTTTATTTTTTTGAGTTTATAAGCCGGAAGTACTTTCTTTTCTTCGAGCAGTTGGAAAGAAAGAGAGTCGTATTTGCGCTTGGCATTGAAGATCATCTGTACATCCTCATATTCGAGATAGGGATGCCGGAGTATAGCTTTAAAACTCATGGTGTCCAACCTGTATTTCACGATCTTTGAAGGATCGACGGTAAATACCCCAGCGCACGAATCGACATTGAAGTGATTCATCTTTAACTCTTTCAACTGCCGGACGGCATAAAAACCTCCCAATCGCTGTCGGTATTTGATGATTTTACTTGCATAGTAAGGACCGATTCCCCGGATTCTGACCAACGCACTGCTGTCCGCCGTATTCAATTCCAAGGGAGGAGAAATTTCCCGATGTGATACCGGACGAAGAGAATCCTTTTCTATATTGATTACTTCCGGCAACAAAAAGAATGCAGGTTTCCCCGACCGGACAAACCGCGGAATAACAATAAGGCCTGTGATCAATAACAGCATGACCAGTACCCCTTCCCGTTCTGTACTATTGAATATCATGACACACCCGATTTTAAATGGCCTATAAAAGTTACAACATTTTTCCGGGATAAGAAACAAAAATCCTACCTATTTTGCATTTTTTTTAATATGCTATATAACTTATAACGAATAGATTAAACGAAAGCATATAAAAATATTCAGAAAAAACAGCAACCATTTTTTGCAACTAACGAAAAACTCCCTATATTTGCACCCGCAATTGAGACACATTGTGACCCGATTCAGTAGCTCAGCCGGTAGAGCACAACACTTTTAATGTTGGGGTCCTGGGTTCGAATCCCAGCTGGATCACTCTAAGAAAAGCCAAAAGGCAGCAAAAAACGGACAACTCCTTCAATATTAAGGTATTGTAGGAGTTTTTCTTTTGATGGTATTCCTGTCAAAAGACTAAAAATAGCCACATAATACCCCTAATTTGTGGCTAATTTATGGCTATGTTTTAAGATTTAAAAAATGGCCACGTAATTACATGGAATGGCTGTTATCTGACCGATCTTGTCATGTACATAGACTATCTCATTTACAATACAATATTTAAGTTTGTTGTTAAAAATGAGATTATGAAAAGTACCTTTTCTTTATCGTTTTTTCTTAAACGAACTGTCCGCAATAAAAACGGAGAAATGCCGATTATCGGTCGTATTACTGTAAATGGGAATGCGGTGGAGTTTCGCCCTCATTTATCAATCAAATCTGAATTATGGAGTGTGGCGAAAGGGAAAGCAATAGGACGAAGTGCAGAAATTGTACAGTTAAATACAATGCTTAATTCAATACGTAAAGTTATATCAGCACATTATCAGACTTTATCTGCAGAAGATGGCTATGTGACAGCCGAAAAAATAAGGGAAGCTTACTTAGGACAGGATGAAAGGACTTTGAAAAGAGTAGCCGAAGAAAAAAGGGGGAAAACGACATTGATAGACTTTTTTGGAAAATTCAATGCTGAATATAAATTAAAAGTCGATGCAAAATTAGTAACTAAAAGAACTTATTCCCGTTATGTGCTTACTAAAGAGCGGTTAATTGATTTTATGAAGCAAAAATATAAAGTGGAGGATATTCCTTTATGTAAGATTAACATATTTTTTATAGAGGGCTTCTATCTGTATCTTCGTAAGGAGCATGAGTGTACTAACAATACATCAATGAAATTTATTCAGCGATTAAGTAAAGTCGTGGCTTCTGCAAGGGATTCTGGGATTATTCAAAATGATCCTTTCTATAAGTTTAAATTTCATTTTGATGAAGTGGATCGAGGGTATCTGACACAGGAAGAACTGGATATTATTGCAAATAAAGTATTTGTTTCTAAAAGACTGAGTCAAGTCAGAGATATATTTGTATTCAGTTGTTACACCGGATTATCTTTTGTCGATATAGATAATTTGAGAGAAGAACATATTCAGCGTTCCTTTGACGGGAATATATGGATTAAAACAAAACGACAGAAAACTCTTGTTAATTCTAATGTTCCCTTATTAGACGTACCCAAAGCAATACTGGAAAAATACAAAAATAGGCAACCAAACGGGAAATTACTTCCTGTTATCAGTAATCAGAAAATGAATGAGTATCTTGATGAAATAGCAACGCTTTGTAATATTGATAAACATATAACTTTTCACGCGGCAAGGCATATTGAATTGCCTTTGTCGCTGAATTTGAATAGATTGCAAAGATTCGTTTCTTGATAGGTAACGATTTGGAAACGAGTGAAGTTCTGTATTTTACCTCGTCTTGCATTAAATCAAAAGAACGCCTTTTTGCAATGCAAAGATAGTGATTAGAATTGATTTACAATAAACTTCATCCTGCAAAATCGTGCAAAATCACAGATTCCTGTGCATTTTTATTGTTCAAATACTGCCAACTTCACTAAAAATGAGTAACTTTGCAAACTAACAAGTATTGGTTTTGCCATGGTTATAAGAACGATAAAATTGACATCGCTATTTGTCAATACTGAAAATTACAGATTTGAGCCTCTTTCTTCACAAAAGGAAGCGATAGATAAGATGGTAGAGGATCAAGGGGATAAATTATATTCCCTTGTAGATGATATTGTAACCAATGGTCTTAGCCCTGTCGATTTAATTATAGTAACACCTAATGAAGATAACAGCAAATATATAGTACTCGAAGGTAATAGACGAATAACATCGTTAAAATTATTAAACAATCCAACACTGGTTGATGACAAGTATGTTTCTTTAAGGAAGAAATTTCAGAAATTGCAAAAAGAAAATCCCAATGCTATTTCTGAATTGAAGAATATTACTTGCGCTGTTTTTGAAACTCCAACTGAAGCTGATATATGGATAAAACGTAAACACTCAGGAGAACTTAATGGTATCGGAACTGTCACTTGGAATGCTCAACAAAAGCAAAGATTCGAGGAGAAGACAGAAGGAAAATCATCAATTCCATTGCAAATTATCACTTTACTAAAATCACAAGAAGAGGTTTCTGATACGATTAAGGATTCATTATCTAAATTAAACATTACCAACTTGCAACGTTTGATGTCGGATCCATATGTTAGAGAACACCTTGGCTTGGAAATTAACAATGGAATTTTGGTTTCAAAGGTTAAAGTGTCCGAAGTTGTTAAGGGTCTTTTAAAAGTTGTTACAGATATTCTGAATCCGGAATTCAAAGTTTCTGATATTTATAACAGAGAAAAAAGAAAGCAATATATTGATAATTTTGACAAGAGTCAGAAGCCAGATTTGTCTAATGAAGCATCTGAACAATGGAGTGTTCAAGATATTGAAAACAATAAAGAACAAGCATCAAGAAATAGCGAGAAACAAGAAATAAAAGGGGATAAAAACAGGAAAACAAGAAACAGAGGAGCTTTAGTGCCCAAGTCTTTGAATTTACATATCAGCAACCCGAAAATTAATAAAATCTTCGAGGAGCTAAAACATCAGGTCAAGACATGCCCCAATGCATCTTCAGTCCTTTTAAGAGTATTTTTAGAACTATCTGTTGATGCCTATTTGGAGAAATTTGATTTAGTAAGAAACAATGCTATTACGGCTTGTTCTTCTGGTGAAAGTTTGCAAGGGAAAGTTGGTAAAGTCTTAAATCATATGACCCAATTAGGAACAATGAGTAATGACTTATCAAAGGGCATAAGGTCTGAAATAAATGATAAAAATTCAGTTCTTTCAATCGAATCATTGAATGCATATGTTCATAACGAGTTTTTCTATCCTAAAGCAGATAATTTGATTACTGGATGGGACAACATAGAAAGTTTTTTTATCCAATTGTGGGAATCGATAAAGAATAAAGAATAATATTATGGAATTTCTATCACCTTTAAGATACCCTGGCGGTAAGGCTAAAGTTGCTGATTTCGTACAATGCTTAATCAAAGAAAACGCATTGCTCGATGGCACTTATGTTGAACCATATGTTGGAGGTGGTTCTGTTGCTTTATCTTTGCTCTTTAATGAATATGTCAGCGACATACATATAAATGATAAGGACATATCTATTTATGCCTTTTGGTATAGTGCCTTAAATAACGCGGATGCTCTCTGCAAGATGATAAAGGATACCCCTTTAAACATTGAAACTTGGTTTAAACAAAAAGAAATTCAATCCAATAAAGAGAATTCAGACCTGTTAGAATTAGGCTTTTCTACATTCTTCTTGAATAGGACTAATCGTTCAGGAATATTGAAAGCAGGAGTCATTGGCGGTTATGACCAAACTGGAAATTATAAGATTGATGCAAGATTTAACAAAGAAGATTTGATAAAAAGGATTCAACGTATAGCAGATTATGCAGATAGAATCCATTTAACAAATGAAGATGCTGTTTCTTTAGTACGACGGTTAAAAAATGAATTACCGTATAATACGTTATTTTATTT
>ERZ780208.1525-NODE-1525-length-18410-cov-4.300899_pt1 | contig 18410 bp, 14 predicted proteins | sample MGYA00511167_ERZ780208 | MGnify/ENA primary metagenome ERZ780208 (study PRJEB29588, sample SAMEA2159202) | human gut metagenome | biome: human gut; feature: human-associated habitat; material: faeces | place: Denmark | collected 2008/2010 ... | reverse complement strand
ATGCTGCCACTAATGTTAATCCAAAACGTTTCATAATACCTACTTTTTTAATTGTTAATCCTAAAAACTTTGTTATCCTAAAACTTTGTTATCCTAAAAACTTTCTTCTAATACCTATTGAAAAACTGTAAGCGCTTTGTTTTTCTTTTTACCGATGCAAATATACGGGTATGTTTTATAACACAAAAACGAATAAAAAAGAAAATGCATATAAAGCACCCCTTTTTTGACTTATGTCAATTACAGGGTGTGAAAACGCCCGGTTTTTCTCTTCTTTTGTAATAAGAATGTAATATAAATAGGCGTTTAGCATTATTAGGGAAGTGATACGTGCTATTTGCTTGCAAAACGATATTCCGATGCCGGCTCTTTCTTACAGAGAACAGAATAAAGTGACGAGGAAGGTTACAGAGAAGTCTGTCAGGCAACCATGGAAAATGGAGACTACCACCAATTCCTTACCGCAGTAGCGGGTGATGATAGGCAGCGTAGTGTCCATGGTGGTGGCACCTCCAACGGCGATAGGAGCCAACTTGCCGAACCAACGTACTAACAGTGGGGCTGCAAGCAGGGCAGTCACTTCGCGCATGATGTTGCTCAGCAGGGCGATGGTTCCCATTTCTGCTCCTTTGTATTCGGTAATGATAATGCTGGAGAGTGAATAATATCCCATGCCCGAACCGATGGCACAGCAGTCGGCCACACTGCGCTGGGGAAGTAGCAGTGAAACGAACAGGCAGCCGGCCAGTGTACCACCAATGGTCATTACGGGCAACAAAGCGAAACGTGGGTTCAGCTTGCGAAAGCTCAACAGCGTTTTAGGATCGGCACCTACGCTGACACCGACGAAGAACATCAGTGCACAGAGGGCATAGAAACTCAGGTCAGCTACACGCAGGCCGTCGGGAAGCAGTTGCTGATGTCCGCAGATAATGCCCAATGCGAAAAAGGCGATGATGATGAGGCTGCTTTTCATGATTGGCTGCTACCTCCTTTCCGGCAGATGTATCTCCACAGCCCCCAGGCGGCCAAGCTACTGCCCAATATGGCAGACGCGGCAATGAGTAATGCTTCTACCCCCAATGTGCCCAGCCCGTTGACGATGTCCGGGTTGCTGCCTACCTCCGTGCCCAGCAGAAAGAGCAGTAGCCATATAAGTAAGGTGATAATGCGGCTCACGGGGCGTGAATTGCGGCGGCGCAACAGATAACCGGTGCCCACACCGACCAGCATGAGCGAAATGATGGTGAGTACAAACATGTTTTCTCTCTGTCTATGGATTGCAGACGCAAAAGTAGGCCTTTTTGCCGAGAAATCCTATCTTCGTGCTTCCTCTTTGAACTTCGTGTAGCCGGTTATTGGTGCTTATCAGGGAAGGTGCAGCACAAACTGTGTACGCGAATCGGCCCCAACGAATCCCAGTCCGCCCGTTACGTTGGTGGGGATGCTGACAGGTTCCATCAGAACTTCTTCGTAGTTTTCATCATCCAGTGTGTTCAGAGCCTTCTGGTAGCGGTATTGTTCTTCGGTAAGGCTGTAGATGCTGACGGTGATGGTCTGACTGTTGTGGTAGTCGATATAGTCGTAGAAGTATGGCGGTTCGATATGGTAAGTAGGCGTATAGACTTTCAGTGTGGCCGATGCATCGGAAAAACGATTGTCGGTGAACAGGTTGTATTTGTTTCTCGTGGTGGGAAACAGTTCATTCTCCTCGTCGTTGTAGTTGTGGGGATGGCCGTCGGTCAGGATGATGTCTTCGCGGTTGATAATCTTGGTCATTGGGATGGAGGTTAGCAAGGTGTCGCGTTGTTCTTTTACGAGATTTCCTCCTGCGTCGTAGCGATAGGTCCAGTATGTCACCAGTTGCTGTAGTTCGTGGCTGATGTCCAGACGATAGTAGTTTTTTTCGCCGGGCAGGTCTTTCAGGGTGATTTTATACTGGCGATAAAGTACATCTCCTGCATACTCGCGCAGATAGGCCAGGGCCGTATCCACTTGCAGGCTTTCGACGGGGCGGGGAACGGTGATCTCCGCGCTTGCATGGTAAGTTCCGTTTTCGGCTATTGCCTCCAAGCGGATGTGATCGCCCGGGTGCAGTTCGGAGGTGATGCGGAACTTCTTGAAGTGGATGTTGCGAATGAGTAGTTCGAACTGTTCGTCGTCTATCGTTCCCTTCAAGTTGCTGTACAACTCTTCGGGCGAAATTTCTTCGGGGATTTCAGCGGCTTTCCCATTTATATATAAGGTAAGGCTGCCTTGGGTTATCCGTCCTATGCGGTTGCCTTCGCTGAGGTGCAGATAGGCGTAGTTCGTCTTTTCGCCGGCGGTGAGCTGGGCGTTCAGTATCAGTTGTGGATCGCGAGCCTGTTCGTTGTAGGGGATTTCGTTGGTACATGCCGCCAGTGCGATGCAGGCTGACAATAGTGTTTGCAGTATGTAGGTGATGCGTTTCATATCTTTTGTCTCTTTTTTCGGGTTAGAATTAGAATCTGTATGTATAGGTCACCGAGGGAATCAAGGGCAGGATGGTCAGCTTCTTGATGGTGGTTTGGGTATGCTGTGTGATGATCACTCCGGGGGCGTATCCGTAGATATTTTCTTGTTTGGTATATACGACGTTGGGATTCATGGCGTTGTAGAGGTTGTAAACGCTGATGTTCCACGTGCGCATGCCATGCTTGGTCTTCTTGTTGAAGTTGATGCCTACGTTCAGACGGTGGGTGGGCGGAAGCCGGTAGTTGTTGCGATGAGAGATGTAACTCTCCTGGTCGATGCTTCCGTCGGGCTTCACGACGATGATTTGCCGTTCGGGTACCGTCATGTAGCCTCCGGTGTAGAATATCCACGAAGCACCCACATCGATGCGGTCGTTGAACTTGTGGTTCAAGCAGAGGTTGACGCTGTGACGTCGGTCGTATTTATGTGGGAACCATTGCCCCTGACTGATGCTGCCGTCCTTGAAGCGGCGTTCGCTTTTGGAGAGGGTGTACGAAATCCAGCCGGTCGTTTTACCCACCGTGCGCTGGGCCATCACTTCCAATCCGTAGCAGCGTCCTTCGCCCATCTCTACTTTCTCTTCCCAGTAGGTGGAATTGCCGAAGAAGGAAACTCCGTCCTGATACTCCAGGATATGGCGCATCTGCTTGTAGTAGCCCTCTACGGAGAACTCCCATCCCGGCACCCCGTCATAGTAGAGTCCGGCAGCATACTGGTTGGAGTACATGGGGCGTATGTTGCGGGTGATGGGCACCCACAAGTCGGTAGGCATGGAAAGGGGAGTAGATGAGAGCAGATGTACGTATTGCGCCATGTGGGCATACGAAGCCTTGACTGCCAGGCCGCTGCCCAAGTCGTAGCGCAGGGAGAGGCGGGGCTGTGCCGACAGATAGCTTTTGCCCTGTGTGTGGAAAAGGGTAAGGCGTCCGCCCCAGTTCAGGCTGAGCTGGTCGGACAGTTCCCAGTCGTCTTCGGCATAGAGGGAGAGTTCGAAGCCCCGTTGTGCCTGGTTGATGCTGGTTCGGTAGGTGGTGTCTGCCGGTGTGATGGAAGTACCATAATTTCCTTCGTGTGCAGTGGAGACACCGGGGCTGAACAGGTGGTGGATAAATTCGGATCCGAACCGTACGCGGTGGCTGGTGGATGGGGTATAGTCGAAGTCCATGCGGGCGCTCCAGTCGCGTATGCCCGAATGGAAGTTCGAGCTGTACAGTTGCCTCTCGAGCACGGTGTTGTTTTGCCTTTTCTGTTCATCGTTGTCTTCGTGCAGCGTCATGCGGTATTGGTTGTACGCTACAGTAGCGTTGCCAAAAAGCTTGGGACTGAATACGTAGTTCCAGCGGGCATAGGCGATGAGGTTGCCCCAGTTCAGGCGGGCTTTGCTGCTGTAATATTGCTGCGGAGAGGATGAATACTCAGTCGGCTTGTCGTCGTTGTAATAGTGGTAATGGTCTTTGCCGCGGTAGAAGCCTAAGAAGAGGCGGCTGCGGTCGTTGAACTTGTGATTCAGTTTGGCATTCAGGTCGTAGAAGTAATAGTTGTATTTATCGGTGGAAATGTGAGTTCCATATGACTCGGATGTATTGACTGCATTGGATATCAGTGCAGTGGGCATGAATCGTCCGCTCAGCGAGAAGGAAGTCTTGCCTTTGCGGATGGGGCCTTCGATGTGCAGTTTGTCCGTCAGCGAGCCGATGCTCAGCGAACCGTGATACTGGTGCAGGTCGCCGTCGTTGGTGCGCACATCGACAATGGACGACAGGCGGCCGCCGTAGCGCGCAGGAAAACTGCTCTTGAAGAGGCTGACATTCTTTACGGTTTCGGGAGTGAACACCGAGAAGACGCCCATCAGGTGGTCGGCGTTGTAAACGGGGATGCCGTCCAACATCACCAGATTCTGGTCGGGCGTGCCGCCACGCACATACATGCCGGCAAAGCCTTCCATGCCTGCCTGTACGCCCGGCATCAGTTGCAGCGTCTTCAGCACGTCGGCTTCGCCCAGGATGGAGGGCGTGTGGCGTATCTGGGTGATGGGGATGTCGTGCGAACCCGTGTTGGCAGATTGTATGCCGGCTTCCTTGCGTGTCGAGGTGATGACTACTTCCTGCAGTTCGATGTTGTCGTCCAACTGCACGTTGATGACCGTGTCGCGCGTCAGGACAAAGCGGCTCTGCTGCGACCGGAAGCCTAAGTAGGAAAACGTCAGGCTGACCTCTCCTTCGGGGAGGGTCAGCGAGTAGAGGCCGAAAGTGTTGGTCGAGGTGCCGGTGGCATATCGGCCTTCGGTGACGTTGGCACCGATGAGGGTCTCTGCCGACCCCCGTTCGGTGATGCAGCCGCTGATGGTGAACCGGCGGCGTTCCTTCTTTTTGGGCATTTCGCGCTTGCGCAGCACGATGTGCTTTCCGTTGATGGAGAATTCCACCGGTTGGTCGCGGAAAGCCTGTTCCAGCAGTTCGCTGATGGTGAGCTGCTTTACTTGCAGGCTGATGCGTCCGTTCAGCCGTACTTCATCGCCATAGACGAAGGTGAATCCGGTGGAGTTTTCCAGTTGTTTCACCAAGCTCTCCAGGGTGGCATTGCGTATCTCCATGGTGAGTCGGACATCGGTGCTTTGCGAGCGTGCGGTGCCGCTTAGCAGAACCACGCACATCAGAAACAAGACTCTGATGTGGTGGTGTTGAAAGAAATTGGATTGAATCATAGTGTTTGGTTTTTGGATATATGTTCATGTATTATTGCTTTCCTCCTGTTTCTGCCTGCCGGGGGCTGATGACAATGCTTCCGCCTTGTTCGCTGTAACAGAAGCTGGCGGCTTGCTGCAGTGCGTTGAGTATCTCCGTCAGGCTTTCACTGCTGTCGAAGGTGGCTGTGAGGCGGTATCCGGCCAGTTGCTGCCCTTCGATGCGGATGGGCGTGTGGAAGGCGTTGGACAGCTGTCGCGCAATCTCCTGCAACGTCTGCCGCCTGAAGAGGAAGAGTCCGCGGCTCCAGGCTATCTCGTCCGTTGCAGTCGGGCTGGACACTTGCCGCAGCAATCCGCTGCGTCGGTTGTAAACGGCTGATTCGTTGGGGCGGAGTATCAGCCGTTTGTGGCCGTGGTCGGTGCTGACGGCCACGGAGCCTTCGAGCAGGGTGGTCCTGACTTCGGGGTCGGCGGGATAGGCTTCTACGTTGAAGTGCGTACCCAGCACCCGTACTTTCATGTCGCCGGCCTGTACGGTGAAGGGGCGTCGGGCATCCTTGGTTACCCGGAAGCAGGCTTCACCCTGCAGGCGGACGTCGCGCCGGTCGTGCTCGAAGTGTTCGGGGCAGGTGAGCGACGAATAGCGGTTCAGCGTAACTTCCGTACCGTCGGGCAGCGTCAGGTCGCGTACCTCGGCCAGGGTCGAGAAGGTCTGCATGGGCACGGGGCGCAGTTGCTCATAAGTCATCCATCCGGCTATGCAGAGCAGGACGGTGGCTGCCGTTCCGGTCAGCCAAAGGCGGAAGCGGCGTTGGCGGCGCGAGCGGGCGAAGATTCTGTCTTCCAGTATCTTCCAGCTGTTGTCGGCCGAATATCTTCCCCGTGGCGAGCGGGTGGAACGGGCCAGACGGTCGAGCAGGTCGTTGAACGGATCTTTCATGTTTTTTCCTCCTTTTTCCTGTAAAGACAGCCTTTGTGCCCGAATTCCCTACCGCCCGGGACGATTTTTTTCGGTTTGTCGGTTGAAAACGGTTGTTTTTGTTCTGTTCAATCCCTTTCAGAAAGGTTTTTGGGCTCTTTCCGTCATTTTGCGCCTTTCGGTTTCAGCTTTATCATCAGTTGTGTACTCTTCACTTTTTTGTCTTTCGGGGTACACACCAACCGCAAGGTACTTTGATTGCTTATCCGTTCGGGATAGATTTTGATGCGGACTTTGGCCGATTTCTTTTTGGCATGAATGACCACTTTCTTTTCGGGAATGCTGAACACGGGTTTCTTGCCGGGAGGTGTCACGCCTTCGACCGTCATTTCGCGGTCCTGGTCCTGCTTGTCTGCGGCAATGATTCTCACGTCGAATTCTTCGCTGCTCTTTCCCGGGGTGAATGCGTACTCAAGGCTTCGTTTCTCGAAACCGATGTAATCCTTCGGATACTTGGAGTCTTTGCTGCACGAGGCAAGCATGGGCAGGAGCAGAAGGGCGCCTGTCATTAGTTTGTTAATTGTTTTCATGTTATTGAATAAATAAGTAAAAGAAACATTAAATGTATAGTTAAGCGAATCGGAGCGATCGGCTCCTTTTCCGGTTTTACTCTAAATAGCTGTTTATCTGTTTGTTGCAGATTTACCTTTCGTTCGCTTGCGGGGCGCTTGAGCCACACTTGCACGGCTCGCGAGCAACACTTGCACGGCTCACGAGCCACACTTGCACGGCTCGAAGCCTCCGCAGGCTTGTTTGCTATAAAGACGTGAGTTGTCAGGAAATCCCCTACTGGAGATGTGGTAATAAAAGTTAATTTAGGGCATTATTCTTCGCCTTCGTCAGGCAGCAGCATCTTTTTGAGTCGGGCGGTGGCCTTTTGCAGTTGCGCGTCCACTGTCTTTACGCTGATACCTAATGCCTCGGCCACTTGTGCATAGCTTTGCCGCTCTTCGCGGATGCGGATAAAGACTTCGCGGCAACGCTGGGGCAGGCGGTCCAATGCCTTGACGTAGCGGGCAAAAAGTTCTTCGCTGATCAGGGTTTCTTCGGGCGATGAGGCTGTGTCGGCCGGTTCGGGCAGGTGTTCGGCCGGCAGGGGACTTTGCCGGTTTTCACGCTCCAGATAGTTGAGCGAGGTGTTCTTGGTGAGGATAAAACAGTAGTCTTCAATGCTGTTCACTTCGGGCAGGCGGTCGCGCATCTGCCACAGGCGCATGAAGACGTCGAGCACAATCTGCTGCGCGGCATCTTCGTCGCGGACATAGTAGTAGGCTATGCGGAACAGGCGGTCGTAAGTCAGGTCGTAGAAGCCCTTGAAGGCTCGTTCGGAGTCTTCTTCCTTCATCTGCCTCAAATAGCGTCTGACTTCCTGTTCGGTCATGGTCGGTTGGTTGGTTCGGGCGCAAAGGTAATTGTTTTTGCGAACATCGGGCAACTGTCCGTTCGGAAAATGCGGGCGACGGGTGCAGAAGCAGGAGTGACGGCTAAAGGTCGGATTCAGTCGTCCACGTACATCAGGTCGCTCATGATGCCGTCCGAAACGAAGATGCCCCGACGCGTCAGCCGCAGAAAGCCGTCTTTCAGTTCCAGCTTGCCGTCAGTCAGGTAGGGGGCGGCCATGTCGAGGCAATACCGGTACAGCTTCTCGCCGTAGTCCTGCCGCAGTTGCTCCATCGGGATGCCCCACATGGTGCGCAGTGCGGTCATGACGCACTCGTTGTAGCGGGTAGCGGTGTCGCGATATTCCGTTTCGAACGGACGGTTGCCGCTTTCCATGCCTTCGAGGTACTGCGTCAGCGACGATACGTTCCATTCGCGGCCGACGCCGTCGAACGAGTGGGCCGACGGGCCACAGCCCAGATAGGGAATGCCTTGCCAGTAGGAGGTGTTGTGGCGCGAGTGCCGGCCGGGTTTGCAGAAGTTGGATATTTCGTAGTGGACGTATCCTGCCTTGCCCAGTGTGTCGGTCAGGGCGGAGAAGAAACGCAGGCTGCTGTCCTCGTCCACCTGGCTGACGCGGTGAGCTTGCAGCATGTCGTACAGCGGTGTGCCTTCTTCGTAGGTCAGGTGGTAGGCCGAGATGTGTTCAACGTTCAGAGCCACAGCCTGTTGCAGATCGTCCTGCCAGCGGCGGTCCGTCTCGCCCGGCAGCCCGTAGATGAGGTCGATGCTGATGTTCCTGAATCCTGCCCGCCGGCAGCGTCCGACGGCTTCGATGGCCTGGCGGGCGTTGTGGCGGCGGTTCAGCAGACGCAGCATTTCGTCGTCGAACGTCTGTATGCCCATGCTGATGCGGTTGAAGGGGAGCCGGTCGTGCAGCATGGCGACGTAGTCGTCGGTCAGGTCGTCGGGGTTGGCTTCGAGGGTTGTTTCTTCGCAGGCACCCAGCCCATACACTTCTTCGAGGGTTTCGAACACAAGGGCAAAGTCGTCTTCATCGAGTTGCGAGGGAGTTCCGCCGCCGAAGTAAACGGTTCGCACCGGTTCGCCTTTCAGATAGTCTTTTCGTGAACGCAGTTCCTGGCACAAGGCCCGGATGTAGCGCTTCTTCAGTTGGCTTCGGGTGGTGGAGTAGAAGTCGCAATAGACGCACCGCGTCTTGCAGAACGGGATATGGATGTAGATGCCTGCCATGATAGGAAACTTGTTGGTTTGCGGGGCAAAGGTAGGGAAAAAACGGTGAATATTCCGGCTTTGTGCTGCTGCATCTTTGGATAGACTGTTGCAAGTATTCATTTTTTTTATGTACATTTGCGCCATACATGAAAATAACAATAATCTAAAGTAACAAGAAATGCTACATAGACTCTGCTTCGTTTTCTTTTGTTTTCTTGTCTCGATGGTATGCCGGGCCGCAGAGTCTGAGGCATCGCCTTTGTCTTTTAGATCGTTGCCCATACTGAACGGCTTGTCAAACAAGGACATACAGTCCATCTATCAGGACCGTGACGGCTATCTGTGGATATCCACCCGTAACGGATTGTTTCAGTACGACGGCTATTCCATTGTAACCTACAAGTCGAACCTCACCCATCCCGACCTGTTGACGAATAACAACATTCTATGTGTGGCCGAGGACAATAAGCATAACCTTTGGATAGGCACTTACAGCGGCCTGAACGTGCTGGACAAACGTACCGGCCGTGTCCGGAAAATCGATTCTCCCGAGATGAACGGAAACAGCATCCCCTGCATTCTGGTGACGAAACAGGGACGGGTGCTGTTGGCCACCGACTGGGGGCTTTACGAATACATGGAAGAGACGGACCGTTTTCAGGCTTTCGGCTATGAGACAACGGGTAACGTGATGCCGCAAACCGCCGTCAAGTCGTTGTTCGAGGACGATCGGGGCGACATCTGGATAGGTACCTGGAATCGCGGACTCTACCGGTACGAAAGTAAAACAGGAAAATATTACGGCTATCCGCGCCTGAATGCGCAAAACTCGGCACACGTCGTGTTTCAGGACAGTCGCAAGAACATCTGGGTAGGCACCTGGCGTGGCGGACTGATGCTGCTGAAAGATGCCTACGAGCCTGCGCGTACTACCTGGATCGACTACCGCAACCACCCGGATAATCCGGCAGCCATATCGGACGACATCATTTACAGCATAGCCGAGGACATCAATACCGGTGCGCTCTGGGTAGGAACCCGCCGCGGGCTGAGTGTGCTGCGACCGAGGGGTGGCGACTATACGGGCAGCGAGGCATTCAGCAATTACTATCCCGACGATTCCGAACGTTCCATCGCCAGCGACGAGGTGACATCGGTACTTTGCGACCGTCAGGGACTGATGTGGCTCGGCATGATTGGAGGGGGCATCGTGCAGGCCAATACCCGCAAACCCGACTTTGCATGGGACAGCTTGCAGAACCTGAAACGTGAATTGAAGACTACATCGGTGCGCAGCATGCTGATCGACCGCGACAACTGCCTTTGGCTTGGAATGGGGTCGTACGGACTGGCCGTGAAAGACCGGCGTACGGGGAAAACCGTCTGCTATACCCAGTTGTCGGACGGACGCAGCCTGCGCGATATCAATACGGTGATGTCCATCGTACAGAGTTCGTCCGACGGACACATCTGGCTGGCTGCCTACGACGACGGCGTTTACGAAATCGAGAAATACGCGCTGGAACACTGGAACGTGAAGCACTACATGCCGCAGGATGCCCCTTGGCTGGCAGGGCATTGCGTTTATCAGGTGTACGAGGATTCCAGGCACAACCTCTGGTTCTCGACCCGCAACGGGCTGTCCATGCGGCGGGCCGACGGACGGGCTGTCAGGCTCGATTCGCTTGCGGTGGATGACGCCATCATGCACAATGTGGTGACAATGGGGGTGGTAGAAGGACGCGACGGCGACATTTGGGCAGCTTCGGGCACACACGGAGTCATCAGGTTGCGCCATGACAAGCAGTCGGATACCTATACACTGAAGACCTATTCGACTCGCAACCACCGTCTGAACAGCGACTACGTGGACTGTCTGCACTGCGACGCACAAGGGCGCATCTGGGCCGGTACGGGAAACAGCGGACTGAACTGTTACGACAAGGCCAGCGATTCTTTTCTGCCTGTACATGCCAGTTGGAATCTGCCGGGCGATGCAGTCATGAGTATCAGAAGCGATCGTCAGGATAACCTGTGGTTGGGCACGAACGCCGGACTAATCAGACTGAAGGCCTCCGACGACTTGAAGGAAGCAACCTTCCGGCTCTACACCACAGTGGACGGGCTGCAGGACAACATCTTCTTGCGCGGAGCGGTAACGATGGCACCCGACGGTGAGATGTTCTTTGGCGGGCATCGCGGCTACAACAGCTTCTATCCCGACAGCCTTGACGTGCAGCAGACCTCTCCGGTTGCAGTGATTACCGATATCAAAGTATATAATCAGTCGTGGAGCAGTTTGCCCGAAGCCGAGCGGTTGGCCATCTCGGCCCTTTCACCCGGATTTGCGGATGCCATCAGGCTGGACTATCGGCATAACAACTTCAATATTGAGTTTTCGGCACTCGACTATGCGTCGCCCGAGCGGAACAGCTATGCCTACAGACTCGAAGGATTTGATGACGACTGGCAATACACCGATGCCTCCAAGCGGTTTGCCTATTACAACAATCTGGAGCCGGGCACTTACACGTTTTACCTGAAAGCCTCCAACTCGAATGGCGTCTGGAACGATGAACCCTGCCGGATGAAGGTCGTGATACTGCCTCCGCCCTGGAAGACGTGGTGGGCTTATGCCTTGTACGTGCTGTTGGTGGCAGGCACGGCATACGCCATCTACCGCCAGGTGCGCAACCGCATCCGGTTGCGCAATGCGCTCCAGCTGCACGAGATGGAAAAGGCCAAGGCCGAAGAGGTGAACCACGCCAAGCTGCAGTTTTTTACCAACATCACCCACGAACTGCTGACACCGCTCACCATTCTGTCGGCTTCGGTGGACGAGCTGAGGCACGTGGCACCGGAATATAAGGAACAGTATCGCGTGATGAACAACAACATCAACCGCCTGATCCGGTTGCTGCAACAGATTCTGGAATTCCGCAAAGCCGAGAGTGGTAACCTGAAACTGAAAGTATCGCGGGCCGACTTGGCCTTGTTCGTACGTCGAAGCCTCGATAGTTTCCGCCCGCTGATGCAGCGGAAAGACATGCATTTCAGCCTTACCTGTCTGCCCGAGCGGATGCCGGTCTATTTCGATCCCGACAAGTTGGACAAGATACTGTATAACCTCTTTTCGAATGCGTCGAAGTACAACCGTCCCGGCGGAACTGTCAGCGTCACGCTGGAAGAAAAGACTGCCGACGGTATGGTTTGCCTGACGGTGAAGGACGACGGGCCGGGCATTTCGGAAGAGGCCAGGAAGGGGCTCTTCAAGCGCTTCTACGAGGGCGATTATCGCAGGTTCAAGACCATCGGTACGGGGATCGGGCTGTCGTTGGTGCGCGATCTGGTGGTGTTGCACCACGGCACCATCGGGGTAGAAAGTGAAGAGGGCAAGGGGACGGCTTTCATCGTCACGTTCCCCGCGCAGCGTTCGGCCTATGCTGAAGAAGAGATAGACGATTCGTTGTCGGAGGGAATGGAAGAACAGACATTGCAGGCGGCAGATCCGCCGACCGACGTGGCAGAGGACGAGTCGGCCGGAGGCGAGGAGGCGGAACCCGCGCATCCTGCCGTACGGCGTACCCTGCTGATTGTGGAAGACAATCAGGACTTGCTGCAACTGATGACGAAGTTGCTGGGCACTGATTATAAGGTCTGCACCGCCACCAATGGCAAAGAGGCCATTGAAGTGGTGGAAAACAAGGAGATAGACCTGATTGTGTCCGACGTGATGATGCCCGAAATGGACGGCATCGAACTGTGCCGCTACATCAAAGGTCATTTCGATACGTCGCATATCCCCATCATCTTGCTTACGGCAAAGAATAAGGAAGAAGACCGGGTAGAGGCTTACGAATCGGGTGCCGATGCCTTTATTTCCAAGCCTTTCAGTCTCAGTGTGCTGCATGCACGCATCAGTAACCTGCTCCGTGCGCGCGAGCGGCGCAACATGGACTTCAAGAAGCAACTGGTGTTCGAGGTGAAAGACCTGGACTACACCAGTATTGACGAAGACTTCCTGCAGCGGGCCATCGACTGCGTGAACCGTCATCTGGCCGATGCCGACTTCGACCAGTCGGACTTCCTGGAAGAGATGCATACCAGCAAGTCCACCTGTTTCCGCAAGCTGAAGTCGCTTACGGGACAAACTTACGTATCGTTTGTCCGCAACATCCGCATGAAGGCGGCCTGCCGCATCATGGAGGAGAAGAAAAACATCCGTATTTCCGACCTGGCCTATGCCGTAGGCTACAACGATCCGCGCTACTTCAGCAGCAGTTTCAAGAAGGAAATCGGCATGCAGCCCACCGAATACATGGAGCGTTTCACGCAGGGCGGCGAAGTGATCGAGGAATAATCTGTTTTGTGTAACGCTTGCACGGCTCGCGAGCCGTGCTTGTGTTGTTCGCGAGCCACACTTGTGTTGTTCGCGAGCCGTGCTTGTGTGGCTCATGAGCCGTACAGGTGTTGTTGGCAAGCCGTACTTGTATGGATTTCCGGTCACTGTTGTTCTCGTCTTTTCCATTCAGCGGGTAGGTAGGGACGTTATCGTCCGTCGAATCTTGCTTGAGCGGACGCAGAGGATGTTGCAGGATTGCCGTCGCATTTCAGGCGGTGATACGGATTGGTCCGGCTATCGGGCAATCGTTTTAGAATCAGGCAGGTCCGATGATGTGTTGTAACATAGTTTAAGTAAAAAGACATATAATCGTATGTGGAAAAATGTTTCATTCTTTGTTGAAAAATGGTTCATGGACCCAAATTCAACCTCTTTGGACTCTTTCAGAGCCTTGTTTATAATAGGTAGAAATATTTTTGTAACCGGATTCGTTTGTGAAGAAACGCAAATGAATTGTAAAGAGTTTCATGGAATAATAAATGTTTAATCTTAAAATTATTGCTAATGGAAAAGCAAGAAAAATTCGATGAAAGGCGAGTTCCTAATTTACGCCGGTTGCTTCCTGCCGCAATGTTGTTGTGCCTGTTTCTGCTTGCGCCGGTCGAAGGCCATGCGGGAGAGGCTCCCAATCCGAAAGTGGCGCAACAGGGTACGGTGAGAGTGACGGGTGTCGTAAAGGATACGAATGGAGAACCGGTGATCGGTGCCAACGTATTGGCCGAAGGTACAACAGTGGGTGTGATTACCGATTTGGACGGTAAGTTTACGCTGGATGTTCCTGCCGGAGCGAAGCTGAAGATCAGTTTTATCGGTTACAAAGATCAGGAGATCGTCGTGAAGAAAAGCACGACTCTGAACATTGTACTGGAAGAAGACTCTCAGATGCTTGGCGAAGTGGAGGTCGTTGCTTACGGTGTGCAGAAGAAGGTGTCTGTGACGGGTGCCATTTCTTCGATGAAGGGCGACGACTTGTTGAAGACTCCTTCCGGTTCTGTGAACAACATTCTTTCCGGTCAGGTGACCGGTATTTCTACCGTGCAGTATTCCGGTGAGCCGGGTGCCGATGCGGCAGATATCTATGTGCGTGGTATTGCAACGTGGAACAATGCCACTCCGTTGATTCAGGTCGATGGTGTGGAACGTGACATGTCGCAGGTTGACCCGAACGAAATCGAGAGCATCACCGTACTGAAAGATGCTTCGGCCACGGCGGTATTCGGTGTGCGTGGTGCCAACGGCGTTATCTTGATTACGACCAAACGTGGTGCCGAGGGTAAGGCTAAGATTTCGTTCTCTACATCGGCCGGTGTGAATGTGCGTACCAAGAATCTGGAGTTTGCCAACTCTTATCAGTATGCCGACTATGTGAACATGATGCGTAGAAACGACGGAAACGATGTGCTGTATTCCGATGAAGTTCTGGCAGCGTTCCGCGACCATACCAATCCTATCCTTTATCCCGATATCAACTGGATTGATTACTGTATGAACAAGGCTTCTTTCCAGTCACAACACAATGTCAATATATCAGGTGGTACCGACAACATGCGTTATTTTGTGTCGGCTGGTCTGTTTACGCAGGGTGGTATGTTCAAGCAGTTCAATGCAGCCAACGACTTCAACTTCGATTACAAACGCTACAACTTGTGTTGTCCTGAAATAGGTTGACTCCATTTTGCCAGATTACTACTATAGGTTTACTCATAAATGTTTATTCCTAACATAAGTTTACCCGTTATTTTCAGTGGTTTCAAAGTTCTCCTTTGATATTTCTATAACGGACAAACCAAAATTCATCTGTTTTCTTGACCCTGCAAAGATAAGTCATTTGTTTTGGAAACGGTCTGCATGACTTGCCCATTTTCTGGCTTGAGGTACTTTTCCCGCTTCCTGTCCCACTTCTTATCAATGACTCCGGTCATACTCCTGCATTCTGATGGTGTGCACATGTTCAAACTCATATGAGGCCGTTCCTCATTGTAGAACTTGATCCTTCGCGCCAACGTTTCCCTGACTTGCCTGACAGAGGTAAACCTTTCCCCTCTGAGCAACTCATTTTTTATGGTATTGTTGACCCGTTCGCTGGCAGCGTTTTCTTTCGGATTCCCGTTCTCGGTCATACTCACCTCTATGCCGTTGGATTTGAGCTTGGTGACATAAGCCGAGCTGGCGTACTGGACACCCCGGTCCGAATGATGAATCAGCCTTTGGGTGCGTTTACGTGCCGTTCTCTTCAACGCCATATCCAGGGCCGACAGGCATCCCTGCGTTTCCAACGTTTCATAAACGGCGTAACCGACTATTTCCTTGTGGTAGTCATCCATGATGACGGAAAGATAACAGAAGAAATAATCGTCTGCTGACTTCCATACAGTTATATATGTTATGTCGCTGACCCAGAGCTGGTTCGGTCGGCTTACCAACAACTCGCCGGTCAGATTCGGATACAGCGGAAAACAATGTCTCGAATCCGTTGTTTTCGGAGCACGGATTTTTCCGCGCAGCTTGAATCCGTTCTCGGAAAGGACAGACAGGAAACGGTCACGTCCGATGCGGATATGGGAACCGTTTCTGTTGAACTTGTACCAGATCTTCCCACAGCCGATGCCTGGATCGCGGGAACGCATATCACGGGCAAACTCGATGACGATGTGCTCTTCCAGAAGCTTACGGCTCTGGAAGCGTTTATGCTTATAATAGGCTTGCTTCGTTTTCCCAAGCAGAGAACAAAGTTCGGATATGGTGTATTCCGAGGACTTTGCTGCAAGTGATTCTACTGCTTGGGACCAAAGTTTTTTAGTAGGTCAATGCCATACTTCTCACCGGCCAAAGAGACAATTTCCTCATACAAGGATGCTTTGGCCTTGGTTACACGCAATTCTTCGCGCAGGCGGATAAGTTCCTCCTGCGGACTTTCTTTCTTCTCTGTGGTAGCTTTCTCTTTCTGTGATTCCATTTCCAGCAAACTTGGAGATGCAAATTTACGAATCCAACGATAAAGTGTCACTCCACCAATATGATATTTTTTTATCGCACCGGCACGGCTTATCTTCCCGGATAACACCTCACATACAATGGAACAACGCTCGGCGTCGTTCAATGCTCTTGTCAATTGGTTCTCTTTTTCCATTTTCATTACATGATTTGCGGCTAATGGAGTCAACCTATTTCAGGACAACACAGCTTTTTTTGAAACGGCCAGGCAATATGCATGCTACCTTGGAATCGCACCTTTTGATCACACCTCGGGAACCAGCATAAAAGGAAGGCCTCAAGTCAGCCATGTGGGTGCCAAATTGTTGAAAGCGGATTTATCTCAGGCCGCCAAATCTGCTGTGGTTTGGGACAAAGAGTTGAAAAGCTATTATGAACGAAAAAGAAAGGAAGGGAAAGAATATGGGGTGGTGTTGAACGCTGTCAAATTCAAACTGGTATGTAGAATGTTTGCTGTAGTCAGAAGAGGAACTCCATTTGTTGATTTGATGACTTATAAAAATTAAACGGACGAGCTACCCACCCGTTTAACTTATTTAACAGAATTTACTTGTGCAAAAACTTGTGCAGGTCTTAGAATTCCGTATGTACTACGACCTGCTGACTGTGAAGGCACGCGACAAGGCTTACATCCGTCACACCTCCGACTCGCTTATCCGGAGCGTGCTTCGCTACTACGAGCGCCAGGACGACAAGAAACACCTGCCCGAAACTTATTATTATGCCGGGCGGGTGTATTCCGACAGGATGCGGCTTGGCAATAAAAAATAAGCAAGCTTCTTTTTGTATTGCTCTCGCCTTTCACTACCTTTGATTTGCCGAATCCCCGATCCGATTCAGCCGTAATAACAACGAACTAAAAAAAGAAAGCCTTATGAAAACGTTACTCCACATCATTTTCCTTGCCACAGCAATCTGCCTTTCGCTTCCGGCATCGGCACAAAAGGACAAACAAGCCGAAAAGGCGCATACCGAACAGGCCGTCAGAAAAGCCCTCGACGAGCGCCGTTTCCGCATCGGCGTCAACTACATGACCCCCATGCGCGGACGCAGCCGCATACTATCGACAAACTACAGCATCGAAGTACGCAACGACTCCCTGTTCTCGTACCTGCCTTATGCAGGCGAAGCATACAGCATCCCCTACGGAGGTGGAAAAGCCTTAAACTTCAATGCCCCCATCCTGACGTACGAAGCGAAAGACAAAAAACGCGGCCGCAAGGAAATCAAAATCACCACAGCCAACGAAGAAGACACTTACACCTATAACCTGACCGTCTTCCCCAGCGGTTCGGCTCGCGTACAAGTTCAGCCCGTCCGCAGACAATCAGTCTCCTTCAGCGGTCAAATGGAGCTTGAAGACTGACCACTTCCTGACAAAAGATACGGATGTACATCAGTGAAAATCGTTAATCATCTGAAAAGCAACATTTTACTTCTCACAGATGTACATCATTTTTTTTTGTTCCAATCGGTACTATCCCTTAACTTTGCCGCCGAAAACCAACATTCTCATAATGACACAGCTGTGAACAGATTGTAATTAACCACCCTTAACGATGAAAAAAGCACTTTTCTTTTTCATACTCTTCAACAGCATGTGCTTCGCTCTGCCTGCCCAACAACGGGAAAAACGCCCGCTCTGGAAGGCAGAGCTGGCAGGTGCTCTCAACAATTACGATGCCTGGGAAGTAGAACCCTCCATCACCTTCCTGCCCATACCCTATGCCGGCATCGGATTGGGACTGCTGTTTACGCAACCCTATCAAGACGGAAGTATCAGTGGAGTGTCGCGCGACCAGCAATTCCTTTGGAACAGTACAACAGACCATGCCGCGAACTATTTCCTGGCTCTGCGCCCCTGCCTCCAGCTGAACACTCCCAAGCTGTGGATGGGACGCGACAAGGACTATGCCCTCTTCCTCTCCCTCTCGCCCGGCCTCACCCTGCCCCTGCCAGCCAACAGCGAATTCAACATCGACTACTATCCCAACCAGACAGGCGCGTGGACGGCCATCCGCCGCGAACACGTCAAGAACCACGGCGCACGCACCGTTTACTACCACCTGCGCACGGCCCTCTCGTTAGAAGTGGACAACGGCCTCATCCTCTCGGCCGGATATACCTGTTCCGACTTCGACCTCTTCGGCGGAAGCCGGAACATCGTCATCGAAGGAAGAAAAATGAATTTACCCAAGCACCGGCTGATGCACTCCGTTTCGGTAAGTATAGGATAC
>ERZ780208.1508-NODE-1508-length-18644-cov-2.277046_pt1 | contig 18644 bp, 12 predicted proteins | sample MGYA00511167_ERZ780208 | MGnify/ENA primary metagenome ERZ780208 (study PRJEB29588, sample SAMEA2159202) | human gut metagenome | biome: human gut; feature: human-associated habitat; material: faeces | place: Denmark | collected 2008/2010 ... | reverse complement strand
GAGGGTGAGTCATACAAATCACTATATCGGTATAATAGAAGAGGCGGCCCGGTGAAATCGATCAAATAGCCATCCGAAATACCATTAGTAGGTAGTTTGCAATAATAATCCCTATTAATAGGGATTGTTGCCAATGGATTTGCCGTCTATTTTCGCACAATTATTTGATGTTTTTAGTGTTTATTTGTTAAAACTTGCTTTAGGGTGCTAATTATTAATTAATTTATGTGGGTTATGAAGTGTTTTTATATTGGGGTCTATTTTATGGTTGGCAATATTCTTTTCTCTAACGGGCAGACAATTTCCGGGATTGTGAAAGATTCTTCTGATGATACGCCTGTCGCGGGAGTAAATATCGTAATGCCTTCTCTAAAAAAAGGGACGGGGACAAATGCCCGGGGCGAATTCTTTTTTAAAAATGTTCCTGCCGGGGAATACGAACTTCATTTTTCGTTTGTGGGTATGAAAGATGTCATCAGGAAAGTGAAGGTTGAGGCAAACAAAGACCTGAAGCTGGAGGTTTATATGCAGATGGATATGAAATCCCTTGACCAGGTGGTCGTTGCAGCTAAAGGGGAGAGGAAAGAGATCCATGACGTGAAACGCCAGGGAACCCCGGTTGCCGTTATTGATGGGAAACAATTGGCAGGACGCGGGACTACGATCACGGAGGTGTTGAATCATCAGACAGGGGTAAAACTACGGCAAACAGGTGGTGTCGGTAACCAAACAAAAGTTAATATCCGGGGATTGGAAGGAAACCGGGTTCAGATCTATATGGACGGCTATGCCCTGAATACCCCGGATGGTAGTTTTTCCATTAATGATATTCCTTTGCAATTCATCGACCGTGTCGAGATATACAAGGGGATTGTTCCGCCTGAATTCGGGGGAGATGGGTTAGGAAGTGCGATTAATGTGGTGACGATAGATGCCGAACACGGGTATTATGATTTGTCGTATAGCTACCAGTCTTACGGCGTGCATAATCCTACGGCTTGTATTTCTCATTATTTTGATAAAGCAAATATGGCTTTTACTCTTTTCGCGGGAGGGACCTTTGCCAGAAATGATTACACGATCACTTCTCCATATGTCAGTGATTTGAAAATCAAACGGGATCATGACCGCTTGAAAATGGGGGAATTCGGGGCGACGCTTAAGTTTCCGGATCATTACTTCGACAAGGCCGAGTTGGAATTTGTCGGGTATTACAGTTATAAAGAAACCCAGGGTATACAAACGAATATCCGTCATGCCCGGACAAAAATCTGGACAGCCGGTGTAAACCCCAAGCTGGAGAAAAAACATTTTTTGTTCGGGAAGCTGGATTTGAAATTCAATGGGATGGTTACTTATACGCATACTGCTTTGATCGACACCTCGTCTTTCCTTTATGATTTTTATGGTGACCGTGTTCCCAACACATATGGCGGAGAAGTGGGATATGTCCCGAATTTGTCGGATGACGGGATGATGGATTATCGTTATAACCTGAACTTGCAATATCATTTGATCCCGGACAGAATGCTGGTCAATATGAATAATGATTTCCGTTACGTGAGCAATGAAACCCGGGACACCGTTGCCGACCGGTTTCTGAAAAAGGATTATAGCGGTTTGAAATCGAATATATCGGGAATGATCAGTTCCGTCGCTTTACAGAACAAGTGGTTTCAAGGACGTTTGACATCGGTGCTGACGGGACGGCATTATTATTATCGTTTAGGGGGAAAAACAGTGAACCTGGCTTATCCGGGAGATGCCGTTCCGGCAGAGACGCATAAATCCGATCAGTATTGGGGGTATAGTCTTGCTTTGAAATACGATTTATCTTCTCATTGGCTGATGAAATTTGCTTTGGAACATAATTTCCGCCTTCCCCGTTACGAGGAGGCTTTGGGGGATCGTGTAACGACGCTGACAAGTACGGAGCTGAAAGCCGAACAAGCTAATAATTATAATCTGGGTATCATGTTCGACCGTTACTATAATGCAAATTCCCGTTTACAATTCGAGTCGAACGGGTATATCATGCAAGTGAAGAACATGATGTATCTGACCTCTGTTGTGGGGTATTCCAAATACCAGAATCTGGGCGAGGCTCTGTTGGACGGTGAAATCAAATGGGATATTGACCGTAACTGGTTTGTATCATTTAATGCTACCTGGCAGAAATCTTTGGATTATTCGAAATATATAGCGGGAACAAACACCGAGAGTGAGACCTATAAAATGCAATTGCCTCATATCCCGATTCTCTTTTTCAACTGGATGCTGGATTACCGGAAAGATAATCCCTTTGGGGGTAAAGGACAGTATGCCAGGACGTATTACGAGGGCGGCTACACGGATAAATATTATTATGGATATGAGCTTAGCCGCCATCAGGATTATAAGATACCTTCTGCTTGCCTGCACACGGTGGGGCTGGAGTACGGGATCATGAACCGAAAAGTTTTGTTTGGCGTGGAATGCCATAATCTGTTTGATACGGATGAGATGACTAATTTCAATTACCCGTTGGCGGGCCGGACAGTCATGGCGAAGATTCGGTTCACGACGTTAAAATGGTAATGTGCCTGATCATTTGAAGTATATAAATAAAATAAATCACAATGAAAAACAATTTCTTTATTCTGGGGGCTTTTCTGTGTACAGCCTTGTTTGTAACGTCATGTACGGATGACAACAAAGATGATGATGAAAATGAGGGTAAAGCATCGATTATCGTAGGTATTAACATGCAACCGCAGGCGGATATGGGATATATCGTTCCTATACAGGATATGAAGGCCGGAACGATGTCTTTCGCAAATGCGGTTGAAACCAAAATTACTCCTTATCTGATGTCTTATCGTGATTGGGTATTCTACGTGCCTGGAACTTCGGAGGGTACGATTGTAAAATACTCCCGGCAAGATGATGGAACTTTGAAAGTGGAAGGACGTTTGGAAGTGGCGACGGCTGCTCCTATGTGTGCTTCTATCGCTTTCGTTTCGGCCACGAAAGCTTATGCATCCGCTCCGAACGATAACAAGATCATTATATTTAACCCGACGACCATGGTAAAAACAGGGGAAATTAATGTTGCCAGGCCTGAATACGGACTTGACGGAAGTAGTACTCCGAATCCGCTGGGGTTGATCCTGCGGGATGGGAAACTCTATGTCGGATGTGGAGAATTTGACCAGATGCCTATTTGTAAAAGTGGTGCGCATGTCCTGATCATTGATGAGGCTACCGATACGCCGGAAAAGATCATTCATGACACGAGACTTTCCGCGGCATCTATTTTTGATTGCGGTATGTTTATAGATGAAAAAGGGGATCTTTACGTGACTTGTTGGGGATCTTACGGTTATGTTCCGGATCAGAAATTCGGATTATTACGGATTAAAAAGGGGGCGACGGAATTTGATCCGGACTACTGTTTTAACATGACTGACATGAACGTGGAAGGAGTTCAAGGGGGTAAATTGCAGTATTCTATTTCTAACTTTTATGCCGGAAATGGAGAATTGTACGTCCTGGCTTATTGTCCGGCATTTGCCAGTGCCAGTCCTGATTACATCAACGAGAAAACGAACTACTGTTTGAAAGCCGATTTATATCATTGTACGATGAAAGCGTTGAATCTTCCTCGCACGAATGGATATAGTTGTGCTATAAATAAATACGGGGATGACATCCTTTTTGGTTTGGCAACGGAACAAAATGGAACGGGAATTTTCACCTATAATCGTAAAACAGATCAATGTAGTTCTGCTCCGGTTGTGAAAACGCAGGGAACCCTTATGGACATACTTGTGTTTGAATAATAATCTGTACTTTTCAAGTACCTGGGGCTTTCCACTTTTTATGAACCGGAAAGCCCTCTTTTTTAGGTGATATTTTGGTGTGAAACAACAAGAATTTAGGATTGATCCATATAAATAAAAAACCTGATGTGAAATCAGGTTTTCGAAGTTGTCCAACCAAGATTCGAACTTGGACAAACAGGACCAGAATCTGTTGTGCTGCCATTACACCATTGGACAGTGTTGTTTTTTATGACGGCACAAAAGTAATACTTTATTTAAATATCACAAAGAAAAACCGGTATATTTTATGATTTTTTGATATTCCATTCACTACCGTAAATGAAAGTGAGCATACTGAGATCGTCGGATAGTTCGTGTGATTTGATATGTGACTGAATATCATTGATTATCGAACGGATAAATTCGCGGGGGTGTAGTTCCTGATTTTGAGTCACTATCTCCAAAAGACGTTCCCGGGTATAAAATTCGTTCTTTTCATTTTCTGCATCCGTAACGCCGTCGGTATATAGTAATATACCCGAGCCGCTCACGAATCGGTAGGTGTACTCCTGATAATCATGATTTTTTAGGATACCTAAAGGAAGATCGGATTGCATTTCAAAGAAAGCTACTGTCCGATCCGGACTTGTCAGTACTGGAGGAGTGTGACCTGCATTGCAATATTTCATTACTCCGGTTCGGAGATCCAGCATTCCGATGAAGAAGGTCACAAACATATCGGCTTCATTCCTTTCAGCAATACTATTATTTAACGAATAAGCAATCTGTGACGGAGAATTGCTGCCTGAGGAAAGCGTACGTAGCAGACTGATGGTAGAGGCCATCAGAAGCGAAGCAGGAATCCCTTTTCCCGATACATCGCCGATAGCAAAAAAGAGGGTGTTCTCATGGATAAAGAAGTCGTATAAATCACCACCGACTTGACGGGCCGGATAGAGTACTGCATAAAGGTCTATTTCATGACCGGGAAAAGGAGGAAAATTTTTGGGAAGCATACTCATTTGAATATCATGTGCTATGCGTAGTTCACTTTCTATTTTCTCTTTAGCTGCTATAGTCGTTTCCAGGTTTTTCATATATTTTGAAAGCTTTTCCTGCATTTCACTGAAAGCATTATAAAGATCCAGCATTTCATCTTGGGTGTGGATGACCGGTAGAGTTATGTTGAAATTTCCCTCCGCAATGGAATGCGTGGAAGCTGCGAATATTTTTAAAGGTCTCGTAATTTTACGAACGGTTGTAGTACAGATAATCACCAGGAGAGCCAGAAATAATACCGAAGAAAGAATGATGATCCAAGTGAATCGGTGTAATTTGTCGAAAATATGAGAATAAGGAAACAAGGTAGCCATATTCCACTCTGTGCCGAGGATGGGAGTAAAATAGATGTAATATTTTACATGATTGTTGACAAATACTCCTTTCCCTTTTTGCCCCTGCATCATGAGATGCGCCAACTTTGAAGCATTGGTGTCCTGAAGGATTTCCGCTTCATGAAGGATATCTTTATCCAGATCCGTGAAAAAGTCGTTTCCCGGATGAAGTATATACCTTCCTTCCCGATTGACTATAATGCTATAACTGTCTTCATAGGGTTTGACCGAGTCGATCAGCTCGGTCAGCCAATTCAAAGAGAGGTCGACCGAAAAAATACCGATTACATTATTTTGGGGGTCCCGGAGCGGTACCGAATAGGTGGAGGTCAGAATATCGTTGGACGAAAGCTCGTGGTAAGGACGACTCCAGCGGGAGACATTCCTTTCTTTTGAGATCCGGTACCAATTTTTTTGATAGTAATCGTATTTCGGGTCGATTTGTGTGGTGACGACACTATCGCCACTCATGTATGAATAAGGAGCGAAATAATACCCTTTATCCGGAAAATAATAGGGTTCGAAAGCTATAGCACATCCGAAGATCTCATAATTGTTCAAAACGACCTGCCGGGTAATCGCATAAATCGAATCGGCATGAGTAACATAGGAAGGGATAATCCAGCTGAGATTTTCAGGGATCTTTTCTATCGTCCTCAATAAACGAGTCACTTTAAGATTGATTTTTTCCGCCGATTCGTCGATTTTCAGGTAAGCTTGGTGCTCGATAGCTCTGGAGGAATAGTGATAGAATAAGCAAAAACCGATTCCCCATAATAGAAATGCCGACGAAATAAGGTATATATTGAGTTTCGCTGCAAAGGAATGGTTGATCTGTTTAAACATATTTACCTTTCTTTTGCCTGCAAATATAATTATAATCATAACAAAAGCTGCCCGGAACAGAGCAGCTTTTGTTATTTAATTATTGTTTTTTAGACTTCTTTTAATGCTAAAAGAAATTTTATTATTTCGTGGCATTCTCCAAACGTTTCATCATCATAAAGATGAATAATGCAGAGATCAGACACAAAACGATGAGGATAGACCATAATGCCCATAATGGCATGTGACCCCAAAGCATACCGATGATAGAAACCAGATAGTTACCGACTGCAGTTGCTCCGAACCATAAACCCATCATCAAACCTTTGTATTTTGGAGGGGCTACTTTCGATACGAATGAAATACCCATAGGTGAAAGGAACAATTCGGCAAAGGTTAATACCAGGTAGGTATTGATCAAAACAGAAGGAGATACGAGTAAATCATTAGCTACAACAGTCGCTCCGTCAGGATTGGGAGTGGGAAGTCCCATAGAAGACAGAGCCATCACGGTAAATCCTAAAGCTGCGATAAACATACCGATACCGATTTTACGGGGTGCCGAAGGTTCGCTGCCTCGCTTGGCCAAAGCTCCGAATACAGCAAGAGATACAGGGGTTAAAGCAACAACGAAGAACGGATTGAAGTGCTGGAACATCTGAGGAAGAACTTCAATGAAAGAACCTGGTGCTAACGACAAATATTTGTAGACTAATATGCTGACAGAAATAACTGCGACAACTGCCGATATCAGTTTGGATTTCGCTTCTTTGGACTGGAACAGAGAGAACAAACTATAGATCAAAGTAATCACGAATACCAGGTTGAAAACATTAAAGCTCATACCTATAGCGCCATCGGCGGTTCTGGCCGTATAATCACGGGCAAAGAAAGTAAGGGTAAGGCCGTTTTGGTGGAAAGCCATCCAGAAGAAGATCACTACGGCGAATACCAGTACGAGAGCGGTAATGCGGGATCTGGTTTGTTCCGGAGTTAATTCGACAATATTTTCTTGTTTTCCGCTTGCTGCAGCTTGTTTGGTATTGATATCTGCATGTTTGAAGGTACTCTTGAATACCTGATAGATCAACATAGATACAATCAGAGATATACAAGCCACTGCGAAACCATAGTGGTAAGAAAGTGATAATTCGTCGATGTATTTATGAGCGAATGTTGCCAGATCTCCGTTGAATGCGGAAGCTTGTGACTGTGCGAAATGAGTCAGGGTGTCCAGGGAATTAGCTGCCATTTGCTGGCCTTTTTCCAGATATTCGTGGCAAAGTGCAGGTATATCACCTTGGTATTTAAGGCCTGCTTTCGCCATGAAATTTTCTGTGATTTTTGAAGCGGCTGTCGGAGCAAAAAGAGCACCGATATTGATCGCCATATAAAATAAACTGAATGCTGTGTCCCGTTTGTCTGAATATTTAGGATCGTCGTAAAGGTTTCCTACCATTACCTGGAGATTACCTTTGAATAATCCGGTACCTAATGCGATCAGGAAAAGAGCCCCGAACATAGCGGCAACTCCAAAAGCATCCCCTCCGGTAGGAATAGCAAGACAGGTATAACCGGCAAACATGACGATGATACCTGCTGTTACCATTTTACCATAACCGAATTTATCGGCCAGGATACCCCCTAAGATGGGTAAAAAATAAACTAAGGCTAAGAAACCCGCAAAAATGTTTGATGTAGCTGCTGAACTGAAGCCAAATTTTGCTTGCAGGAAAAGTGTAAAGATAGCAAGCATCGTGTAATACCCGAAACGTTCTCCTGTGTTTGCAAGAGCCAGGGCATACAATCCTTTAGGTTGGTTTTGAAACATAATATTATAAATTAAATTAGTAGGTTAAAAGCAAAAGTCCCCGGGGCAATGAATGCTTAGAGGACTTTGTTGTTTTAGAGCGTTGTTATTATTTTGTGACTCTTTCAAGCCATTTAACCATACCCAACATGACTCCCATGGACACGAGACATACAATAAAGAATACTGTCCAGCATTGCCAGATCGGCCATGCATTATACATGAGCGGGCCAATCCAAAGCAACAGGTTACCAAGAGCCGTAGCCGCCAACCACAGACCCTGACACAGACCTAGCATACTTTTAGGTGCTACTTTCGATACGAAAGACAGTCCCAGCGGAGAGATAAACAATTCAGCAACCGTCAGGAAGAAATAGGTTGCAATCAAAACCCACCAATGAGCTTTGTTTGCCATTTGTTCTGCAATGGGTAATAATTTGAAGTCGTTTGCGGAGGGATAACCCTTTATCAGAGAAAAAACGGCAAGGAACAAGAATGCCGTTCCTGCAATGAACATACCGATTGCAATTTTGCGGGGAGTTGAAATTTCTTTACCGCGTTTTGCTAATCCTCCGAAAATGGCCATGATGACAGGTGTCAGCGCAATTACGAAGAACGGATTGATCGCTTGCCATACTTCTGGTGCAACGGCCGACGAATCTACGAAATCACGGGCAAAGAATGATAAGGACATACCATTCTGGTGAAACGAGAACCAGAAAAAGATAACGATACCCAATACAGCGAACAGCGCATACATTCTTTGTTTGATTTCTTTCGCCATAGCAGCTTTTTCTTCTGGTGTGTAACTTACATTTTGAGCTGCAATTTTCTTTGCAGGAGTAGGAAATGTTTTTTGAGAGACGAAGAAAATAATGAGAGAAATCAGCATCGCGGCAACAGATGCAATGAATGAATAGTGGATACCTTCATTGAAAATCTGTAAATATTGAGCGCAAGAAACGGTCAAGTCAGCAATGGAACCTCCGGCTGAAGTTATTAATTGTTGCAAGTTCGCCAATGCTTCGGGAGCCATGGCAGCGGCGTTGTTGATATATTCATGGCAAAGTGCCGGAAGTTGTGCATTGTAAGTGAAACCGTTTACACCCAACCACCACTGGCGTAATACCGGTGCAATGAATGGAGCGATCAATCCACCCACATTAATAAATACATAAAAAATCTGGAATCCGGAGTCCCGTTTGTCTTTTGCGATTTTGAGGGCCTCCGGGCCTTTCTTGGCAGCTTCGGCTTCGAAATTATCATACATCTGGCCGACAATTGCCTGCAGATTTCCTTTGAACAAACCGTTTCCGAATGCAATCAGGAAAAGTGCAAAACAGGTAAGGGTCAGCAACCAGGTGGTGTTGGCTGCCGTAGCAAGAATTGGAATGGAAAGAATAATGTATCCGGTGGCCATTACAACAAGACCTGTTTTAATAGTTCCTTTGTAATTTTGAGTGCGGTCAGCAATCAGCCCTCCGACAAGACTTAAAATATATATGCCAGCATAAAAGAATGAGTAAATAGTACCACTGGCGGCTTCGCTTAAACCAAATTTAGAACACAGGAACAACACCAATACGGCATTCATGATATAGTAGCCGAAGCGTTCTCCCATATTACTCAGAGCTGCAGTAAGCAACCCCTTAGGATGATTTTTAGACATAGATAATGTATTTAAGTTAATATTAATCCACTTCGGTCGCAAATGTAAGAATATTTCCGTATTTTTCGTCTTTAAAACGATTGAGTTAATGTTATGGAAAAGTTAAATAAAGTTTTTCGAACGGCTCAGCTGGCTGCGATTGATAAATATACAATTGAGCATGAGCCGGTAAGCTCTTTGGATTTGATGGAACGGGCTGCCGGGATTTGGACAGATCGTTTTTTGAAAATTTTCACTGAAGTTGCAGGAGTGGTCGTGATTGCCGGGAATGGGAATAATGGTGGCGATGGATATGCGATTGCCAGATTATTGAATCGGCGGGGAGTGCCGGTCAGAGTATTCCGGATTGCCGGGACCCAGGATAGAAGCCCCGATTGTGAGGCGAATTATCGGCGTTGGTTGACCAGGGGAAAGGTGGAAGAATTAAAGCAGGCCGATGATTTGGTGTTACAGAAGGGAGAAATCGTGATCGATGCTATTTTCGGATCGGGGCTGAATCGTCCGGTAACCGGTTTGGCAGCCCGGATTATCAAGCAAATGAATGCTTCTGTTAACCGGGTGGTGGCTGTCGATATTCCTTCCGGGTTGGCAGGGGAGGATAATACCTGGAACGATCCCGAAACCATTGTTTGTGCAGAGTATACCTTCACTTTTCAGTTCCCGAAGTTAGCCTTTATGCTGGCGGAGAATGAAAAGTATGTCGGCCGGTGGGAAGTGCTGGATATCGGCTTACATCCTGAAATCATCGCTCGGCAACCGACCGATTGGTTTTATACGACAGAAGATACGGTAAAAGCGATTTTACCTCCTTCGCCGGTTTTTGCTCATAAAGGTACTAATGGGAAAGGACTGTTGATCGCTGGCAGTTATGGGATGATGGGGGCGGCTGTTTTGGGGGCTAAAGCGGCTGTACGCTCGGGTATCGGTTTGTTGTACTGTCATATTCCGGGTAAAGGAATCGAGGTGATACAGACGACTGTGCCGGAAGCGATTCCTGATCCGGATGAATCGGCCGAACGGTTTTCTGCCGTCTGTAAACTGAGAGATTACGATGCGATTGCTGTCGGACCTGCTATAGGGCAAGGACCGGAGACTGTCGGTGGATTGGAAAAATTATTACGTACCTGGAGAGGGACGACGATTCTGGATGCAGATGCGCTGAATATTATAGCGGAACACCGGGAGTTATTGGATTTACTCCATGAAGGCTGTATTCTTACTCCGCATATGAAAGAATTTGAAAGATTAGCAGGAAAAAGTGTAAATGATTTTGAGAGATTAAATAAATTAAGCATTTTTGCAAATCAATATCGGGTGCATATCGTGTTGAAAGGAGCTCATTCCGTTATCGCTACTCCGGATCGCCGGCTTTTCTTCAATATGAGTGGTAATCCGGGAATGGCTAAAGGCGGGGCGGGGGATGTTTTAACAGGAGTGCTGCTGGCTTTGGCTGCCAATAAATTGAATTTATTGGATTTGCTCCGGATAGGAGTTTTTGCCCATGGGCTGGCCGGCGATTGTGTCGCGGAAAAAGAAGGCCGGAGAGGATGTTGTGCCGGAATGATAGCCGAGAGAATGGGAGAGGCCTGGAAAAGATTAGAAAAATAATAACAATTACTATGAAAAGAGTTTTTATTGTATCGTTAATGTTGGTGGTTTGTCTGGCTGCCGCAGCTCAAAAAAAGAAAGAACTGACTACGTTAGTGAACGTAAATTATACTTTACCTAAAGTAGCCTATGAAGTAGAGGTCATCTTGGAATGCGAACGTTTTGTTCCCGGACCCTATCAGAATTATGCCGAGAAAGAATTGGGAATCCGTCCTGAAGCGACACAAGTCTCCGAAAAATGGGCCATAAAAAAAATAAATGTTCTTCCACAGTATATTCCGGATGAAAAGGCGGTGTATTCTGTTTCTGCCAACGGGGATTATTGGCCGGTGACACTGAGCCTTAGTGCTGAAGGTTTTCTGGCAGGTATCGCTGCCGGTAAAGGGGAAGTTTTCAATGAAAAAAAAGAGATGAAGTATATCGCCGAGGCCTTGGGGGACGAAGAGAGGATCGATATCATGAAACTGAATACTTATAATCAGCTGAAAGAAGTGTTGGATACCAATTATACTTATCAGGAGGTGGACGGTGAGATGAAGAGAATTTGGGATCCGATCGTACATTATGCTGTTAAGACCGATGCTGACAATGTAAAAGAAGCAGTAAGTGAGATTTTCCGGATTCGCTCGGAAAGAGTAAAATTATTGGGAGCTGAAAATAATGTTCCTGATGGAAAATCTTTAGAGATCATATTGAAAGAATTCGATCGGATGGAAAAAAACTACCTGAGTCTTTTCTTAGGTAAAAGAGAAACTGTCAAGGTAAAACGGGTATTCCAGTGTATTCCGGAAAAGGCTAACGAACCGGTTGTCGCTTTCCGGTTTTCTGAACAAAACGGAGTGACAGATACGAAAAATGTTGCCGCTCAGGCTTATTTTCTGAAGATTGAAGAGGCTGTGGTTCCGGCTTCGTCACCGGTGAGTGGAGGAGGTGAAGCGGCTGCTGTTTATTATAGGGTACCTGCTACAGCTACGTTGAAGTTACTGAAAGGGAAAGAAGAAATAATGAGTTATCCTGCTATTGTTCCTCAATTGGGAGAAATTAAGAAATTTCCTGTGGATGTGATTAGTAGCGAAGGGTTGATGCTGGAATTTTATCCGCAGTTCGGATCCTTGAAAAGTATTCGGAAAAAATAATCGCTGATACAGGCTATCTGTATTGGTATTAGTACTTGAATTATGTCGTGGTGGAATAACTGGTATGTGAGTTTTTTGAGTTGGCGGGTACGCCATATCAAAGAAAGGAATTTTATCGTCATCCTGAGTCTTCTGGTAGGTATTATCACCGGACTGGCCGGGGTATTCCTGAAAAATTCCGTCCATTATACCCACCAGTTTCTGACCGAGCGTTTGCAGATAGATAGCGGAAGTTTGTTGTTTTTTATTCTTCCTTTTATAGGGATTTGGTTGACCTCCCTGTTTGTTCGTTATTTTGTGAGAGAAGATATCAGTCATGGAGTGACAAAGGTATTATATGCGATTTCCCGGCGTAATAGTATGATCAAACCTCATAATAACTACTCCTCTATGATTGCCAGTACAATTACGATTGGCTTTGGAGGATCGGTGGGAACGGAAGCGACGATTGTACTGACCGGTGCTTCCATCGGTTCGAATATGGCCCGTTTTTTCCACATGAACTACAAGGTGATGACCTTGATGATCGGGTGTGGGGCAGCCGGGGCTATCGCCGGAATTTTCAAAGCTCCGATTGCCGGTATCGTATTTACCCTGGAGGTACTGATGCTGGATCTGACGATGGCTTCCTTGGTGCCTTTGATGATTGCTGCCATTTCATCTTACGTTATTGTATATTTTCTGATGGGCGAAGGGGTGGTCCTCGAATTCGCCGTACACGAACATTTTGCCTTGGCTAATGTGCCGTATTATATTATTCTGGGGATATTGTGTGGATTGGTTTCTGTATATTTTATCCGGACGAATATCCGAATCGAGAAATTTATTACCGGGATAAAGAACCAATTCAAAAGAATTTTGGTAGGAGGAGCATTATTGGGCTTGCTGATCTATATTTTTCCGCCTCTCTACGGTGAAGGATACTCTTCTTTGGAAGCTTTGCTGACCGATAATGCAGATGCACTGTTGAACAATACCTATTTTTTCGATTTCCGGAACTATGCATTCGTCGTTGTTTTGTATGTGATCGGTTTGGTATTTATCAAAGTAGTAGCTACAGCTTTCACCAACGGTAGTGGGGGGGTTGGAGGTGTTTTCGCTCCCAGTTTGTTCACTGGGGGAGTTACCGGATTCCTGATTGCTTACCTGATCAATATGACCGGAGTGATCACGGTTCCTGTCAGTTATTTTGTATTGGCAGGTATGGCCGGGGTGATGTCGGGTGTCATGAATTCTCCGTTGACAGCTATGTTCCTGATCGCTGAGATTACCAGTGGCTATAGTTTGCTGGTGCCCTTGATGATAACCTCGGTGACGGCCCATTTAACGGGGCGGGGCATGGAGCCTTACTCTATTTATGCACGTCGGCTGGCTATGAAAGGAGATCTGATTACCCATAATAAAGATAAAGCCGTGCTGACTTTGATGAAGCTGAATAAAGTCATCGAGACCGACTTACAGACGATATCCATAGAGGCTACTTTGGGGGATCTGGTGAAAAAAGTTTCCCGTTCCAGTAGAAATATTTTCCCGGTGATCGATGAAAACGAAGCATTGCTGGGGATTGTATTGCTGGACGATATCCGTAAGATCATGTTCAATCAGGATTTGTACAATGTCACCTTTGTCCGCGACTTTATGACAACTCCACCTACGATTGTCGATGTGACGGATTCGATGGACCTGGTTATGAAAAAATTTGAAGATACAGGAGCCTGGAATTTACCTGTGATCGAGGAAGGAAGATATATCGGGTTTGTTTCGAAAGCAAAGATATTCAACACTTACAGAAGGGTGCTTCAACATTTTTCCGACGAATAATAGAATCATATGGATCAACATTCAAAATTGGGGTATCGGGAAGGACTCGTTTCCGTTATTCTGAATCTACTCTTGTTTGTTTTAAAATATTATGCCGGTATTGCATCGGCCTCGCTTGCTTTGATTGCCGATGCCTGGCATACCCTTTCGGATTCCCTGACTTCTTTGGTCGTAATTCTTGGAATTAAATTATCCTCGAAGAAACCGGATAAGGAGCATCCGTTCGGACACGGCCGCTGGGAACAAATCTCTGCATTGATTATCGCTATTCTGTTGGCTTTGATCGGAGTAGAGTTTATGAAAGACGCTATCGCAAAATTGAGGGGACATGAGGCGGCTGATTTCGGCTGGTTGGCTTATCTGGCTACGGTTGCTTCGATTGTCTTAAAAGAAGGATTGGCCCGCTATGCTTTTTATATCGCCCGTAAAACCGGTAACGCTGCTGTAAAAGCGGACGGATGGCATCACCGGAGCGATGCTTTATCGTCACTGATGGTTTTGGCCGGACTTTTTCTCAGCCCCTATTTCTGGTGGATCGACAGTGTATTGGGTATGTTGATATCTTTCATGTTATTCTATGCCGCCTATGGGATTATTCGCGAAGCAGTAAATAAAATTTTAGGAGAAGAACCTTCGGAAGAAGTGATCGGGAAAGTAGAACAGATCGTGAAAGCTGAAATGGGAAATGTGGCTTATCCGCATCATTACCACATTCATCATTATGGGGACCATATCGAATTCACTTTTCATATCCAAGTGCCCGGGGAAGAGACCGTGGAGGAAGCTCATAGAAAAGCTACCCTTATCGAAATGCAGATAAAAACAGAATTGAAGATCGATGCGACTATCCATATCGAACCCTTGAAAATGTAACTTTATAAACCTTCGTATCGTTGTAAAACTAGATTATAAATCACCCGCTAACCAGTTCTGTCAGGAGAAGCAGGGGAGATTAGATGTGGAAATCGCAAATCTAAAATTGGGGGCTACTATTAATTTAGTTGTTTTATACTTGTATATTACCAAAAAAAACTTACTTTTGCGAAAATTTTATGGGAACGCTAAAAAAACTATATAGCTATGTATTGGACACTGGAACTTGCTTCAAAATTGGAAGATGCACCATGGCCTGCATCTAAAGATGAATTAATCGATTACGCAATTCGTTCGGGAGCGCCTATGGAAGTTATCGAAAATCTTCAGGATATAGAGGATGATGAAGAAATTTTCGAAAGTATTGAAGACATTTGGCCTGACTATCCCAGTAAAGATGATTTCTTCTTCAACGAGGACGAGTATTGATACAAAAGACGCTGGAATGAGCTGAAACAATGAATTACGAAATGAAAGACCACTGCTAAACGGTGGCCTTTCTCGTTTTTACCTGCGGCATATTCCGGCATAACTGCAGGTCCGGCATTTCTTTTCGTTATCGGTTTGGCAAAAAGGATGTTCCGGGGAGAATAATTCTTCCAGTAACTGCCGGAGATGATCCGAAAATTCCTGCTGATAATACCGGAAATTTTGTATCAGCTCTTTATCACATTTTAACCGGAAATCATAATCTTTCCCGAATAACAGTTTGGTACTGTAAATTCCAGGGATCAGAGGCTGTTCGCTGGGATGAACATGATCGTACATCAGGCAATACACCATGGTCTGAAAAGCTGCTTTATTCCGGGTAGGATTTGCCGGATCGAAAACCGAAGCGATAGTTTTGAAAGCCGTCGTATCGGCTCCTGTTTTGTAGTCTATTACCCGGATGCCTTGATCGGTACGGTCTATGCGATCGATGAAACCTCCGACGAAAACTGTCTTTTCCTGGCCTTCGATACCGATTTTTACAGGCATGTGAAAACGGTTCTCCATAGCCAGCAACCGGAAAGGACATATTTTTTTATCGTAAGAAAACATCTCCCGGAGGTATTTTTTGATTACTCCCAGGATCAGTTCGTTGCTGCCGCTATCGATCAGCCTGGAAATTTTCGGGTCGTATACTTTTAGATAAGAACGGCGGATGTGTTCTTCGATCAGAGATCCGTTAGCCAGAATGGTATCGATGGCCGCTTTCGTGATTTCGCCTCCAGGTATCGTGGCATACAGTGATTCGGAGCATTCGTGAAAGATATTTCCCAAAAGACGGTGGTCCAGTTCTTCGGCCAGTTCTTCTTTCTCTTTTATTTGTGCTATGTATTTGAAATAAAATTTCAGGGAACATTCCATATAAGTGTTTAGGGCCGAAGGAGAGATCGTCTGATCCTCCGATCGGGTATACCGCTCCAGAATATGGAGTATCGGCGGGGTTTTACCGATTCTGATTTCTTTGGGATTTTGGGTAGAAATCGGGTTTTGGAAATTCCTTTCCCCTACGGTAAGTCCCGATTCATATTTGATTTGATAGAGAAAACGACTCATTTCCCCTCCGTTCATCCCTTTTACGCCTGAAGTATATAAAATATGAATGTCTTTGGAACGTTGTAAAAGCCGGTAAAAGTAATAGGCGAAAACAGCGTCCTGGTGTTCGGGGGTGGGCAAACGGAAACCGAATCGGAGGTTATAAGGAATAAACGAAGCGGGAAGTGTGGTCTTGGGTAAAATACCTTCGTTGGCCGAAATGATGATCAGATGATTGAAATCCAGCATACGGGTTTCCATTAATCCCATCAGTTGTAAGCCTTCCAGAGGTTCTCCCGAAAAAGGAATACTGAGATTACCGATCACTTTATTGATGATTTGCATATAAAGTTTGTTCTCCGGCTCGATGCCTTCTTCTTCGAATGTATTTTGCAGGTTTTGGATTTGGGTATATACCGTAAAGACAAATTCTTTTTCGATAGGATCGGCTTCTTCTTTCAATACCGACCGGGTCAGCAAATTCAGGATTTTCAGTAGATATACAGGTATCTTTTCGTGCTGATCGGAGGAAAAAATAGCTCGGGTGAGCTCATGAAAGTGTAAACTTTTTTCTATAACATAGACGATGTTCTTTTGATTGATATAGTTGGTGATTTGCTGAATCTCTTCAGGACATAGGTCTTTGATTAATTTATGATTCAGCAGAGCGATGACCGGTTTGTAATAGTAGTAGGTGGTGTCGCCTTCCTGCCTGGCATAATTTTTTAAATCGCATAACATAGAAATGAGGGCCGCCACCGAAGTGTTGCGTGCCGGATACCCCATCGTAACATTGATTTTTGAGAAATACTCCGGAATCGAATGCATCACGGGAATCAGCATCTGTTCTTCACATAACACGATGGCTGTCTGTCGCGGATTCTCTTCCCGGAGACTTTCGGTCAAGGCAGGAAGAAGCTTGGCCTGACCGATCGTCGAGGGGACAGCCAGGTATTCGATGGTTTTGCCGTTGTATCTGAAGTTATTGAAATGTTCGATATCCAATTCGTTCGGAAACAGCTTTAGATTCTCCCGGATATAATGGCCTGCTTCCTGATGTTCATCAGCGGTATAATAAATATCGTAATCCCAGTAGAAACGGGCTATTCCCGAATCTTGCCAAAACGAAAAGATCTTTTTTTCACATAAGTTCAAAGCGTTGAAACCCGTGATTAATATATGTTCAGGATGGGCATAGGTTTCTATATGTTCGCAAAAATACCGTTCGTTCATTCCTTCATAGCAGATTCCGGTTTCAGCCAGGTGAGTTTTGAAATGAGTATAGGTGGCATATAATTTATCCCACACTTTTAGGAATTCTTGTTGTTCCCGGCTGAATTTTTCCGGATTGAAGCTCTTCCAGAATCGGTGTATGGCCTTGATTTGTTCTTCGGTCAGATACGGAAAGTTCAAATCCAATTCTTTGAGTGCTATCAGATTAGAAAAAAGATCTTTGGCATCTACCAGGTATTTGTCGATATCGTCGAAATCAGCCAGTAGCATATTTCCCCAAAAATAGAAATCTTCGAATTTCTCGGAAGAGCCTGATACGGCCGTATAAGATTTGTAGAGTTTGATAATTAAAGAAAGTGTTTCGGCTTTTTTCAGTCCCGAATGCTTTTCGATGTATTCTGTCAAGGTCAGGATCTCCGGCATCCACACCGGACGGTCGATTTGGCGGGAGAGTTCTTCGGCCAAAAAGAGACCGGCTCTTTTATTAGGAAAAATAATAGTCAGATCGGCGAAATCCGTACCGTATTTCCGGATAATATCCTTTGCCAGTAACTGAAGAAAAGAAGCCATATATCGAATTAAAAGTTAAAGAGTTATTTGGGCTTATTGTATTTTGTTGTTATTTTTGTTGAATAGTCGGTAGGGACTACTGGTATCGGCAAATTTACAATTTATAATGATTAAAACAGCGAAAATAGGATAAACCTGAAAGTAAATAGATATGTTGAAAGATTTATTATTGAGAAATCGTAGTTATCGGCGGTTTGAGCAAGAGGTACGGATTTCAGAGGAAGAATTGACAGAATTGGTCGGTTTGACTTGTTTGTGTGCTTCCGCCCGGAATGCACAAGCCTTGAAATATGTAATTGTTCAGACAATTCTACCTCGTTGGGAAATAGCTTCCCGTTTTTGTACTCTTCAGATTCTATGAGTCTTCTTAGTATCTCTTCT
>ERZ780208.1498-NODE-1498-length-18690-cov-4.347411_pt1 | contig 18690 bp, 12 predicted proteins | sample MGYA00511167_ERZ780208 | MGnify/ENA primary metagenome ERZ780208 (study PRJEB29588, sample SAMEA2159202) | human gut metagenome | biome: human gut; feature: human-associated habitat; material: faeces | place: Denmark | collected 2008/2010 ... | reverse complement strand
CGTAGCCGGCTCCGCCGTTGAACGTGCCGTAGAGCGTCAGCGGCGCCACCGGGCTCCATATCGACGAGAACTGCAGGCCCCAGCCGCCTGCATAGCGGTTCCTGGACGAAAGCAGGTCGCGGTAAGAGAAGGAACGGTAGATGGCTGCCAGCCGAATATGGTCGGAAGTGTTGAATTTCCATTGGGCGAAGACAGCCACATCGGGAATGTATTGCGATGCCTTGGCCGTGACGTTCTCCACGGTCTCGATGCTTTGGTCCGGAGTCTCGAGCGATGCGGCGATGGTGAATCCTTTCGGCAGGTCGTGCATCCAGCGCACCAGCACTGAGGTGGCGCTCATCTTGGCGTTAGGCCCCGAAGCGTCGATAACGGGAGGAAGAGCCTGCGGGTCGCTGAAGGTAGAGTTGGCGTAACCTATGGTCCAGTCGTTGATGGTGGCGTAAGCCTTTTTCAGCCTGAAATCCCGGGCCTCATACCGTTGAAATTGGCCTCGATGTATATCTGGTAATTACCCAGCTTCTTGTTGGTGCCTATGACACGGAAGAAGAGGCAGGTTCCTGCCGGCGTGGTGCCCAGGTAACGCTCCCGCGTGGGGTCTTTTTGCATGGGGATGAGGTAAGGCGCGAAACCGGACGACGGTATCGAGCCGCCCCAGTCCAGGTAGCCGCGCATCCGCACGCATCCACCCATTCCCATGGCCAGTTTCGAGTCCTTGGAGAGGAACAGGAAGTAGGGCGCCAGCGGGTCCGAGATGTGGCGGAACTGGTTCTCATAGAAGTGCCGTATCAGATTGGTAACGGAATCCTGCGGCGGCTCCTCGCCCTTGCCGAAGTAAATGAGCTTATGGTTGGTGAGGGCAGAATCAAGGGCCACGTCGCGCAGACTCTTGCCCGGGGAAGCTTGTGTTTCTGGAGGAGTGGACGGGAGAGTGTGCATGTCGGAAGCGGCCGTGCGCGAATCCTGCGCACAAACTTGCTCGGGCAAGAGGAGATGCCCGCACAAGAGACCGGCCATCCCTATGATAGACAATACCAAATGTTTCATACTTGTGGAATCTTTATAAATTCCAACAAAGAGCATTTTGCAATTGTTCAGAGGAGATGAGGGGAGGTAAGGTAGTTTTCAAGGTCTATCCCTCGCCCGCATCACATACATTACATAATCCCGTTTCTTAGCCGGGGCGCGGCTGTCTGTCCGCAGGTGAAATACCTACGCTTGTTGTACGCATAAAGGGGAGGCGGCAACCGCCGCCTCCCCTTGTGTGGGCGAGCCTGATGGTGTCAGGCGTTTTTAACTTTGTCTACTATTGCTTTGAACGCTGCGGGATTGTTCATGGCCAGGTCGGCAAGCACCTTACGGTTGATTTCGATGCCGGCTTTGTGGATGAGGCCCATGAGGCGGCTGTAAGAGAGGTCCTCGAGGCGGGCAGCGGCGTTGATACGCTGTATCCAGAGTGCGCGGAAGTTACGTTTTTTCTGCTTACGGTCGCGGTAAGCGTAGGTCAGACCTTTCTCCCAGGTGTTTTTGGCGACGGTCCAGACATTGCGGCGCCTGCCGTAGTATCCGCGGGTGAGTTTGAGGATTTTCTTTCTTTTTGCTCTTGAGGCAACGTGGTTGACTGATCTTGGCATTTCTTTTTTTGTTTTTTGGATGTGAGCGGCCTTTCTGTTTTAAGCTCTTGTGTGGCTCGGCATCCGGTTAATAAAAAAATTGTGGAGGAGGGGAGGAGTTTGTTGTTGGTTGGTTTTTTGAAAATACGCTTTTCAAAAGTGCCGTGGGGCGTGCGTCTTACTTGAGGGTAAGGAGTTCGCGAACGGCTTTGATGTTGGCGCGGTCCACCAGACCTGTGTGGTCGAGATTTCTCTTACGTTTTTTCGACTTTTTGGTCAGGATGTGGCTGTGGTAAGCGTGTTTTCTTTTGATTTTGCCGGTACCGGTGAGCGCGAAGCGTTTCTTGGAAGCGGCATTGGTCTTTACCTTTGGCATTTTGTTGAAAAAATTTTAGTTGTTTGTCAATCACCTCGGCACTGGGTGCCTACGGTCTCTGTCAATTTTATTCTTTCGAAGCCTGGGCTTCGTCGTTTTCGGGAGTTTCGGGAGCGGCTTCCTTGCCGTCGGCCGGAGCTTCGGGGCGGGGGGCTTTCTCCTTCTTGGGTTTGTCCTTGAGCGGCGAGAGCATGATAGTCATGCGTTTGCCTTCGAGGACGGGCATCATCTCCACTTTGGCATATTCCTCCAGGTCGGTGGCGAAACGGAGCAGCAGGATTTCACCTTGCTCCTTGAAGAGGATTGAGCGTCCGCGGAAGAAGACGTAGGCCTTCACCTTGGAGCCTTCGGAGAGGAATCCTTTGGCGTGCTTGAGCTTGAAGTTGTAGTCATGGTCGTCGGTCTGGGGACCGAAACGAATTTCCTTGACCACCACCTTGGCGGCTTTCTGTTTCTGTTCCTTCTGGCGTTTTTTCTGCTGGTACAGGAACTTCTGGTAGTCGAGCACGCGGCACACCGGGGGCTGGGCGGTGGGAGAGATTTCGATGAGGTCGAGGCCTTTTTCGCGGGCGATGCGGAGCGCCTTGTCTATGGGATAGACACCCTGCTCTACGTTGTCACCCACGAGGCGCACCTCACGGGCGCGGATGCGCTCGTTTGTTGCGTAGGGGTCTTTGCTGTTACGGTCGCCGGGGCGCTGGCGCTGTCCGGGACGCGGGCGGGAGCCGCCGGGACGTCGGGGACCGCTGAATAGGGGTTTTTTCTCCATTAATTGTCTTTGTGGGGATGGGGATATTGAAGTTGGTTTAGATACTTCTTCTGTTTAAGGGTTTTAGAAATCCGGCGTCATGGCGGCCACTTCGTCGTTGATCATGCCGGCAAAGTCGTCTACCGGCATCGCTCCGCGGTCCCCCTCTCCCTGGCGGCGTACCGAAACGGTGCCTTCTGCGGCTTCCTTTTCGCCTACCACGAGCAGATAGGGAATCTTCTTGAGTTCGTTGTCGCGGATTTTCTTGCCGATTTTCTCATTGCGGTCGTCCACTATGGCTCGCACGTCCTTGCGGTCAAGGCGCTTTGCCACTTCGCGGGCGTAGTCATTGTATTTTTCCGAGATAGGCATGACCACCACCTGTTCGGGGATGAGCCAGAGGGGGAGGTGACCGGCGGTGTGTTCCAGAAGCACGGCTACGAAACGTTCCATGGAGCCGAACGGGGCGCGGTGAATCATCACGGGGCGGTGTTTCTGGTTGTCGGAGCCGGTGTATTCCAGGCCGAAGCGCTCGGGCAGGTTGTAGTCCACCTGGATGGTGCCGAGCTGCCAGCGCCGACCGATGGCGTCGCGCACCATGAAGTCGAGTTTCGGGCCGTAGAAGGCGGCTTCGCCAAGTTCGGTGCGGGCGTTGATGCCCTTTTCTGCACACGCTTCGATGATGGCCTGTTCGGCTTTATGCCAGTTCTCGTCGCTACCGATGTATTTCTCTTTGTTCTTCGGGTCGCGGAGCGAAATCTGAGCCTCGTAGTTATCGAAATTCAGCGCCTTGAAGATGTAGAGGATGATGTCCATCACCTTTAGGAACTCGTCCTTGATCTGCTCCGGAGCGCAGAAGATGTGGGCGTCGTCCTGCGTAAATCCGCGCACGCGGGTCAGGCCGTGGAGCTCGCCGCTCTGTTCGTAGCGGTAGACGGTGCCGAACTCTGCGAGGCGCAAGGGGAGGTCGCGGTAGCTACGCGGCGACGTCTTGTAGATTTCGCAGTGGTGGGGGCAGTTCATCGGCTTGAGCATGTATTCCTCTCCCTCTTCCGGGGTATGGATGGGCTGGAAGGAGTCTTTCCCGTATTTGGCCCAGTGACCGGAAGTTACGTAGAGCGCCTTGTTACCGATATGCGGGGTGATTACCTGGAGGTAACCGTAGTGTTTCTGTATTTTGCGCAGGAACTGTTCGAGGCGGTCGCGCAGCGCGGCGCCTTTGGGGAGCCAGAGGGGAAGGCCCTGGCCTACGGTCTGCGAGAAGGCGAAGAGGTCCATTTCGCGGCCCAGTTTGCGGTGGTCGCGTTTCTTGGCTTCCTCGAGCATGGCCAGATACTCGTCGAGCATCTTCTTCTTGGGGAAGGAGATGCCGTAGACGCGCACGAGCTGGTTGCGCTTTTCGTCGCCGCGCCAGTAAGCGCCGGCGAGCGAGAGGATCTTCACGGCCTTGATGGCGCCGGTGTCGGGGATATGCGGGCCGCGGCAAAGGTCGGTGAAGGAGCCTTGGGTGTAGGTGGAGATGGTACCGTCTTCGAGTTCGGAGATGAGTTCGCACTTATACTCTTCGCCGCGGTCGCCGAACATTTTCAGGGCGTCGGCTTTTGAGATGTCGGCACGTCGGATAGCCTCTTTGCGGCTCACGAGCTCGGCCATTTTCTTTTCGATTTTGGCGAAGTCGTCGTCGGTGATTTTGTGCTCACCGGGGTCGATGTCGTAGTAGAAACCGTTTTCGATGGCGGGGCCGATACCGAATTTCACGCCCGGGTAAAGCTCCTGGAGAGCTTCGGCCAGCAGGTGCGCCGAGGAGTGCCAGAAGGCGTGTTTGCCTTCGGGGGAATCCCATTTGAAGAGTTCGATGGTGGCGTCGGAGTCCACGGGACGGGTGAGGTCCCACTCCTTGCCGTTTACTTTAGCGGCGAGGACATCGGCGGCGAGGCGCGGGCTGATGGAGCGCGCAATCTCCAGCGGAGTGGTTCCGGCGGGAAACTCCTTGACGCTTTTGTCCGGGAAAGTTATATTCATAAGTGTCTGTAAATGTCGTAGTTAAGCATTGCTGAAAGTGCTCTTTCCGCATTCGGGAAGAACAACGTGCAGCAATTATCGTGCAAAGTTAATAATAAAATTCGGAAAAAAGAAGCCTTTTTTCAAAAAACTTTGTTCTTTAACAATCGTCAGATTCATCGCGTCGGTCGTTCCGGTAGGGTAAGCGGCCATCCTGCGACGTTGCGCTTGCCATGAACCCCGAGTGTCTACGTCCGTCCGGAGTCCGGTTGAAAGCAACGCGCGGTCTACGACGAGCTGAGGGTAACGGCAAAAATCGGCCTCCTTTCCGGAGGCATGTATGCTTGTGTGCTATGACCCCACACGCAAAAAGGCGTGTGGGGTTACGGTAAATCTGCGTCCTGCCGGACGCGCTGACGCAAGTTTTACTGCACTTATCGCACAAAATTTACATTAAGGCGTAGAGGTTACATGGGTTTTATCATTGATTCGATGAAGGCGATTTCTTCGTCGGAGAGGTGGTATTTGGCGTAGAGTTGAGCGTCGATTTCTTCCACACTCTTGCTCCAGTCGATGTCACTGCCGGCTGTGAAGTCTTGGTCTGGGATATAACGGAATTTATCACGAACAATATTCTGCGTGAGAAGAATTGAACCAAGCAAAAATCTCACGAATTGTGTACGCATATATTTTTTTAGATTCTCTGCCTGATACTGTTCATCAAAAACATCTAATAATAGATAAGATTCCGTGCATATTGTGCCCGGTTCAAGAACTTCCAGTCGTGAAATTATTCTTTTTCGACCTTCTTTATCACTTTGTCCAGCATGTTCGGCAGAAGCTTTTGACATAATGACTTTCCATTTTGGAGCAAGTTCGAGATTTTGTGGAACATCGGACTCAGAAAGCCATGAAATGCCATCACTCCCAAAAAGCTTTATAGTGCGACCCGGCTTCGCCGGGAATCCTTTATCAAAACTCCTTAAACCAAAAGGTTTACGCGAGTAAACCTTTTGGTTTAAGGAAAGGGAGGATTCATCGCACACTTTATTGATTATTTCTATAGTGCGATGATCTCGTATAAAAGTTTCGTATTCATTTAGGAATCTAACTGTAGAAATCCGTTCTCCGTTGTTGTAGTTAATGACGGTGCATTTGTCATTATGACTTGAATCTCTCAAGAAATAGCATACGCCACCTGCAATGTCAACTGTCGGGAAGCAATCTCTTGAGTTCTCAAAATCAACAAGGACTTTGATGGACTTATCATTAAGCATTTCCTGCCTAAAGCTATCAAGGCCTCTACCTCCACTGTACCACTTCGCTGGCATAATCATGCTAATATAATTGGCAGAAAGTCTTTTGGATACATTTACAAATAAATGATAAAGAGGAACGGCACTACTTCCAGTACCTCCACCATCCATTTCCTGATACGGCGGATTACCGACAACTGCTTTTATTTTCACGTTTTTTCCGACTAAGTCGCCTACTTTCTTGATGAAGAGTTCGGGCTGATTTTTGATTTTGTTGATTAAGTCTTCGGGCGCCCACATATTGGTTTTGCCTTTGCGGAAGCCGAGGAGGGTGCGGCGCGTGATGGATTTGGCCATCGGCGTCTTGCAGATGACAAAGATATTTTCGGCTACGGCTTTATCCCAAATGGCCAGATGTTCTTCGAGGGTTTCCGGCGAGAACATCTCGTCGCGCAACCGCGCACGATAGACGTTATAGGCGAGGTAAAGGGGATAGAGACCCGACTTTGAGTTGATTTCGAGCAACCGGGTGTCGGGCGCGAATACTTCGGCGGTAACATCGCCACGGTCGATGAAGCGCGGCTCTTCGATGGTTCCCGAGAAATCCTCATTGAAGAATGTGTAGCCGCCAAGACAGTCGCTAATATGCATATTCACGACACGCCACGGAGTCAACACGGTTTCCTTGTCCGGGTTACGGAAGGTGCCGAAGATAGCAGCGATGCGCTCGATGCGTTCCTCTATGCTGAGACGGTCGGCTGCGCGAGCCATCTGGCGGATGCGCTTTGCTGCGGCTGTGAAGATGTCAGGGTCGTAATATTTCTTGAAGGCGTTGAAGCGTTGCTTGGTAACACCCTTAGGCATGAATTCCTCCCACGACTGCGAGTCGACAAGCCGGGTGAAGTTGTCGATGGTGAGTTCTTCATCTTCATTCTCCACCTTGGCGCCGTAGATCATCAGCGGCATACGGATAGAGATGCCGCGAAGAATGGAGATGGCGTCCTCCTTGACTTTCTTTTTTTTCTTCAGTTCTTCGAGACGCGCCTTTTCTTCTTCGGTCAGTTCGCGTTTCTTCTTCTTTTCGAGTTTTTCCTTTTCTTCGTATTCTTCGTTGGTAAGGCCCTGGTCGTTAACGGTAATATCGTTGGCCTTACCCATCGCCTTGGTCTTGCCGATAATGCCTTTCAGCTTGTCGAACTCCTGAATGTCTACGTCCGAAAGACGCATCAGCTCGTCGTTATAGAGATAACCGTCCTCAAAACCGTTCTGTACTACCCGCTCTACGTAAACCCGTTTGAGTTGTTGGAGCATGTGGTTTTCGTCAAGTTTTTTCATCTGGCTACCCTCAATAGAAATAATCGGGCAGAAATTCAGGAAATCGCCGAGTTGCTGACGGTCAGAAACGCTTTGTTTCCCTGCTTTTCGGGAAATCTTGGCTGTCTCGGCCAGCACTTTGAGAGTGCGGTCGGGAGCGAAGTCAAACACATAACAATCCTCCTTAACGCGTCCATTGATTGTTGCCGGAGTCTGTACACGGAAGATAGTCTGCATATATGCCGAAGCAGCGGTGTTGAAGCTGCCCGACAGCATAAACACGCCGGTCCACGGCTTGACGCTCACGCCGGTAGTAAGACGACCGCAAGAGAGCGTGATGGTGCGCGTCTGGTCGGGATCTTTGCCTATGGCTTTCTCCACCTTGCGCAGAGCCTCGTCGTTGGCTTCTTCCTCGTCGCCTTCTCCGGCAACGTTGACAATCTCGAACAGACCGAACACGGGGTGGTTGCGGAGCAGAGCGGAGAGTGCCTTTGCAGCTTTGACGCCCGGCACCATCCAAAGGGTGTGGCGGAATATGTCGCGGTAACGCTTGTTGGCAAAGGGATACATACTTTCCTCGTCGGTCTTGGTGAGAAGGTCGAGGAAATTCTCAACATGAGCCTTATGCACAAATTCACCGTTATCGTTGGTACGGAAAAATTCGCGGAAGTTGAAAGCTATATCCTCGTCGGCAAATTCGTTCATCAGTCTGCCGAGATTGTAAGTGTAAATATTCAATCGCGGAAGGCCAGCGTAGGGATTATGGTCACCGGGGTGGTCTATATCCCACTGCGCTTTTGCGCGTTGCTCCATAACATAATCCCACGTGTATATTTCCTCCTCCTTGTAGCCGTCGAGAAGATTAAAGGGTGTACCTGAAAGATTAAGCACTTTAGTTTTCTCCTTGGTCAGCTCTTTCATCACGGCACGCCCGAGTTCCGTCTGGGTACCCTCATGGGCTTCATCAACAATAATTAAATCCCACGGAGTAGAGAACACATCATTGTTTTTGTCGAAATTGCCGCCTACAAGTTCCGACCCACGGAGGTCTTGCATAGAGGCGAAATAAATATAATCGGCTTCGCCACGGCGCGCACGTCGTTCAAGCGAGAGGAAGCTGTCGCCTTTATTCTTCGAGCCATAAGCCCACAATGGCGAGTCGTAGAAGATTTTACCGAAATCCTCAAACCAACCTGCATCGACCACAGGGCGGTGAGTGAGGATAAGGACGCGGCGGAAGTCACCCCTCTCCTTGACAACCTGCAATGCGGAAAGAGTCTTGCCGAAACGCATTTTTGCGTTCCATAACATTTGATTCCCTTTCTTGAATTGTTTGAGGGTCATGTCTATTGCCTCACGCTGTTCCGGGCGGAACACGATGGGCGACTGGCCGACAGATACCTCAGAGCCTTTCAACGCTTTGCGGCCCTCTTTGACAGCGGCGATAGCGCGCTTGGCGGTTTCGAGGTCGCAACAGAACCATTCGTTGGCACCTTTGACTTTGTCGAAAACTTTGCGTTTGATACCACTGCGTAGCAGCACGTCGTGAACCTCCTTATCGTTCATAGCGGCCAATTTGCCATCGCGAACGAAGATAGCAATCTCCGTATGGAGCAATTCGTAAGAGATTCCGGCAGTCTTTGTATATTGGTCTATGCGAGCCTTTGCAGCCTTGTTGAGCGCACTGCTGTTGGGCGGTAACGTGATGTTGCCGTCCTCAAATGTGGCTTCGCCAATTTTGAGGCAGTCACTATGTTCCGCATTAGGTATGCGGAACACATAAATCAGCTTGGCTTTAAGATTAGAGAAATATTCCATGGCCGATTATTTTATAAGGTCGATGAATCGGATTTTTTGCTTTGCCTTTGGAGCGCCCCAGTCTTTGATTAGGGCGTAGGTGCCGTTATGGGCGCGTATGTCGCCGTTCTTACATCCCTGGCACTGAGTGACAACCTCGGTTTCACCGAAAAGGTCAGCCACAACAGTGCGACGTTCGCCACACGAATTGGGGATAACTCCTTTGAGGCCGTCCATCTGCCAAATATTCCAAGAGATAATGTAGGCGATATACAGCAGAGATTTTAGTTGTGGATCTTTACCGAACTTTGCACGGTAATAGTCGACAAATGTATAGAGTAGAGCTTCGCGTGCAAGAACGAGGTTATCGCCCTGCCACTCGAAACCATAAATGCTCATATAGGCGGCTTGTGCCGCTTTGAGCCAGTCGCCGCTTGTTTCTGTGTTCTCACCGACAACACGGAGTTTGCGGTCGAGAAGTCCGATACGACGTTCAACCGGAATAGGCTCGCCTGTTACGGTGTCGTATCGGCTGACAAGATATGGAGCCTCGCCGCAAGTAATTTCGAGGCGGTTTTCGTTGACATAGTCGCGCCACGATTTGCCCTCCGGGAAAATGACAGGCTCGGCATTGACAATCCATGTATGGGAGCCGTCGGGATTGTCAACCTCGGTATTGAAAACGCCCTCGCGACCGAACCAGGCATTGTCAACGAGATTATTCTGCTTGTTGCAAATCCACGAAGGGGTGAACACCTCCGCCATCTCGCGGCTGCGCTGCCGCTGCTGCTCGCGCGATTTTACCGAGCGCGGCACGATAACTTTGCCGTTGGTGCCGGTGATAGACCCGATGGTGATTTCGTCGGCATATTGATAACCCTCGCCGAAATGGGAGTAATTGTCAGTGGCCCAAAAGATGTTCGCCTGCACAGTCTCCGTGCTCCTCGTGTGGTCTTTGAGGAGCATGCCGAGCAGTTCGGGCGACAGATTTAAGATTTCGTTCTCTTTTATGTCGGCTTGTGGGGTTGTCATTGTGGGTGTGTAAGTGCGATTACAAAGTTACAAACAAATTCTGTAACCGCCAATTATTTGGGCTACTTCATGCTTTTCATCAGGGGGTAGGCCTGGAGGACGCCGAGTTCGCCGGCGCGGCTTAGGTCGGCGAAGGCGCGGTCGCGGTCGCCTTGTGCCAGATAAACGAGAGCACGGTTGAAGTATGCTTCCGGGAAGTCGGGGTTTATCTCGATGGCGCGCGTAAAACATTCGGCGGCGCTGGGATAGTCGGCGGCTTCGTAGAGCACGGTGCCCTTGTTGTACCAGGCGTAGACGAGGCGCGGCGAGAGTTCTATGGCGCGGTCGAGGTCGCCGATGATGTCGCTGTCGGTAGCTTTTACGGTGGCGTCGGTGTCCATGCGCCGGGCGTAAGCGCGCCCTATGTATGCCGGGGCGAACTTCGGGTCGAGGCTTATGGCCCGGTCAAAGTCGGCCACCGCAGCGTGGTAGTTCTTCAGCAACGTGTAGGTGACACCGCGGCCGAGGAGGTCGATGGGGCGCGGCGAGCCGTAAGAAAGAGCCGAAGTGAAGTCGTCGGCCAGGGCGAAGAGCTGTTTCCCCGCCTCCTCGCCGAGCGGCTCTGAGAGGGTGTTGGCCAGATAGAGCGGCGAGGGGAGCAGACGCGACTTGTTGATGCTTTCCAGTTCGCTGAAGTAATTGCCGACCGGGCGCAGCGGAGTGCGCGTGTCGTAAATGGTGATGGCGAAGAGGGGTTGCGGCTCCACTCGTTCCCGGCGGTCCTGCACCTTCCCCTTGATGCGGTCTTCATACTGCATCTGCGGCTCGTCGTCGGGGGCCACGGTGATTAGGCGGTTGAAGCGCGACATCACGTCGTCGTCGGTCTCGTCTTTGTCGCGCTGTTCGCCGCGCGAGTTGTACTTGCCGGGTTCGATTTTGGGACGGTCCAGCGGGTTGGCTCTCGGGTTGTCCACATATCGGCGTACCATGTCTTCGGCCAGCAGCATCGTGCGTATGGCGGCATCGTGGTTGCCGAGCTTTTCCTGGCATTGCGCTATGCCGTAATAGACGGGATAGAAGCGCGGGTAGCGCTTGGAGATGGCCTGGAAGTCGGCCAGTGCGTCGCGCCATTTCCCGAGGTCCATGGCCAACAGGGCATGGTTGTAGCGCGCATGGAAGTTGTTGGGGTCGTGCTGCACTATGACGGAGAAGTCGGCGTAAGCCTGGCGGAAGTTGCGCAGCTCGTAGGTGAGCAATGCGCGGTTATAGCGGGCGGCAAGGTTGTCCGGCTCGTATTGCAGCACTATGTTGTAGTCGTTGATGGTGCCGTTGTAGTCGTCGAGGTTGTAGCGCACGAAGGCGCGGTTGATGTAGAGGTCAACCTGTTTGGGGTCGAGGCGTATTGCCTCGTCGAGGTCTTTGGCGGCTTCGTTCCAGTTCTGGCGGTTGAAGTTGATTTCGGCGCGGATGAGATAGTTGTTGATGTCGTCCTTGTCAATTTCGATGCAACGGTCAATGTCCTTGAGAGCGCCCACGGTGTCGCCGGCTGCCATTCGCACGCGCGAGCGGGCCACCACCACGTCGTCGAAGTCGGGATAGCGTTCCAGAAGGTTCGAGAAGATGGAATCGGACTCAGCGAAGCGCTTGGTACGCATCAGGGAGACGGACTTGTAATAGAGGAAATACTTGTCGTCGGGCTGGTATTTCAGTCCGGCATCGAAATCAAGTAGGGCGAGCGAATCCTTGTCGAGATTGGAGCGGCAATAACCGCGCAGACGGTATGCTTCCGTCAGGTATTTGTTGCGTTCCAGGGCCATTGAACAGTCTTCCTCCGCGCCGAGGAAGTCTTCGAGGTTCATCTTGGCCATGGCGCGCAGGAAGTAAGGCTCTGCGACGTAGGGCTTGGCTTTAATGGCCAGGTTGAAGTATTGGATGGCCAGCATATAGTCGTCCATCGAGAGCACATTGCGCCCGATGGAGGTTATCTGTTCGGCATTAATCTGCGCTGCAAGGGGCGAAGAGAGGGCCGCCATGGCACCCAAGGTCAATAGGATTCGTTTCAACTTAGCCATAATCAACTGCAAATATAATAAGAAAAACCCGGCCGTCCCTATTCTTTAACTATTTTTAAATCGAAAGGGGGAGCATCTTCGGCGGCTTTTGAGCCTGTTAGTAATGAAATTTGAGCCGCAAAGCAATGGAGGAGTGCGGTCTTATTGCTAATTTTGCAATCAAAACAATAAAAAAAGAAGTTATGGCGATAGACCAGGAAGAGAATTGCGGCCCGATGAAGCTCATATTCAATTATAATAATGTGTTTTACAGCTTTTTCTACGACGATCTGACTGGCTGCATACATCGTTCGCGGGAGTTTGCGCTCAACTACGTATACTCCGGCGAGATGGTGCTCGACAACGGCACGGAGAAGATTCATGTGCGCAAAGGGGAGTGCGTCTTCATCCCACGCGACCACCATATAGTGATGCACAAGAAGACCTGCGAAGGGAAACGTTATTGCGGCATCTTCCTGATGTTCACGCGCAGTTTCCTGCGTGAAATGTACGGGAAACTCACGCTGAACAAACTCAAGGGAAAGCATGAGAAGTTGGAACCCGGTGTCATTAAGCTACCCAAGACTGTGGAGCTTGCCAGCCTTTTCGCCTCCATGACACCTTACCTCGACCCTGATGTGAAGCCGAAAGATAATTTCATGGAACTGAAACTCCAGGAAGGACTCATGGCGCTATTGGCCATAGACGAGCGGTTCGTGCCCACGATGTTCGACTTCAACGAGCCGTGGAAGATAGACATCCTCAGTTTCATGGAGGAAAACTATATGTGTGAGCTCAGCATCGAAGAGATAGCGCATTACACCGGGCGCAGCCTTGCAACATTTAAGCGCGATTTCCGCAAGATCAGCGACCTTACGCCAGAGAAATGGCTCATAAAGAAGCGATTGCAAAGGGGCTACGAGCTGTTGCAAGGGGGTGCCCGGAAAGTGGTGGAGGTAGCCGACGAGGTTGGCTTCCGCAGCGCATCGCACTTCTCGACCGCATTCAAAAAGGAGTATGGCATAGCGCCGACCGCCGTCATACGGGAGTAAACCGGCAAATGAGCCGTTGGGAAACGGAAATTGAGCCTCACGGTAATGGCACCGCGGGGCTCTTTTTGTAACTTTGCATCGTGTAAATTGACGCGCTTGAACGGCGCGAGAAACATGACTGGTATTTATAAAACAGACAAGAGATGAACAAAAAAGTGTTACTGGCCGCAGGTGTGTTGTTTCTTACAGCCGGGACGAAAGACCTGAGCGCCGCAAAACCTCAAGAAAACATAAACAAAATGGAAAAACTGACATTGACAAAGGAGTGGGACAAGACGTTCCCGAAGAGCGATAAGGTACACCACAGCAAGGTTACCTTCGTAAACCGATACGGCATCACGCTTGCCGCCGACATGTATAAACCGAAGGGAGCCGCAGGCAAACTGCCGGCAATAGCTGTGTGCGGACCGTTCGGGGCCGTGAAGGAACAGGCTGCCGGTCTTTACGCGCAGGAAATGGCTGAACGCGGCTTCCTGACAATAGCTTTCGACCCCTCGTTTACCGGCGAGAGCGGCGGCGCTCCGCGCTATATGACCTCGCCCGACATAAACACCGAAGACTTCAGCGCAGCGGTAGATTATCTCGTTACCAATCCCGATGTCCATCCGAAGCGCGTGGGCATCATCGGCATCTGCGGCTGGGGCGGCATTGCTGTGAACGCAGCGGCAGCCGACCCGCGCATCAAGGCTACGCTGGCCTCCACCATGTATGACATGAGCCGTGTCAACGCCAACGGTTATTTCGACACCGCAGACAGTGCCGAAGCACGCAACGAACTGCGCGAAAAACTGGCCGCTCAGCGCACCGAGGATTACCGCAACGGCACGCCGAAACCCGGAGGCGGCGTGCCCGACGTCCTCCCCGCGGACGCACCCGAATTCCTGCGTGACTACTACGATTACTACAAGACGAAACGCGGCTATCATCCGCGCTCGCTCAACTCGAACGGCGGCCGCAACGCCACGTCGCCGATTCCCTGGATCAACTTCCCGCTGATGAGCCGTGCCTCGGAAATAGAGAATGCCGTGATGATACTGCACGGCGAGAAGGCCCACTCCTTCTACTTCGGCAGCGACGCCTACAAGAAGCTGACCGTAACTCCCGGCAAGGAGAACAACAAACTCTTTGTGGTGGTGCCGGGAGCAAGCCATACCGACCTCTACGACCAAAAGGATATAATCCCCTTCGCCGCAATAGAGAAATTCTTCGACGAGTATCTCCGCAAGTGACACTCGCCCTAAGGAAATAATAGTCGGATATCCCTGAACCGAGACTCGTATAGCAAGTCTTGCCGACATAGCATACCGGCCGCAGAAAATGTTTCCGCGGCCGGTTATGCTTTTATAGTAGGCACAGAAATTATATGTGCATTTTTAGGGTGAGGAAAGGAATGTGATGCTCAATGCCTCCGATGCTACCAAACCCAGAGAAATACAAATAGGACTTCCAAGCGAGGATGTCAACGTATATGAGAACGGACTTCCGGCCGTTTACTCATCAACGGTACATCAGCTTGCCCGGCATTGGCGCAGTGACGCCAGTCTCGGTCAGATAGGTCTGTTGAACCCGATGGAGTCGGCAATCAAGACCGGCAATATAGCATATTCGGTTGACAGTTATTCCAACTTCGGACAAAAGGAGTTCAAAACCATCTTCAACTACCGCACAAATACTTTCGGATGGCAGAACTTTGACTTCAATGTCTCAGGAGGTATTGGAGACAAATGGCTATACACGGCAAGTGTGTACCAAAACTTCGACCCCGGTTACTTCAAAGTCAAATTCACAGATTTTTCCGACAGAACACAGATTTATCATGCCGGGCTCACCCGTTTGCTCGATAGAGGTAAAATCAGCATCCTATATAAATTCTCAAAAAGCAACGCTCTCGGCAGTATGATTAACAACGCTCCTTTTATATATGTTGGTGACGGGAGCGTGAAGGAAATTCCGGGATTTCCCCTCGGTACGACCTCTTATGCTCCGATTGGAGGTGAGTTCGAGTACATGGACATAATGGACGGTAAAATCAAGAAAGGACGCTGGGGTGATTTCACCGGCAACTATGCTCATGATATAACGGCGCATTTCGATTATAATTTCAGCCATGATTACCGGCTCGACGTAAATGCCAAATTCATGACAGCACCAAAGGCCAACTTCTGCGATTTCGGAGGCAGTTCGATTTTCCAGACAACAGCCGATGACCAACTTTATAAGGAAGGTGAGAGCCAGCCATACATAGGTCTGGCAGGGGGCGCCGCACATGGCTTCACGCCGGTAAAGTCAGCAATGCGCTTCTTACCGCTGAGCTTAATAAGCGTTTCGGCAAGCATGATATAAGAATGGGTCTTAACGAATGGTATTATCATCTCGATTATCATTCGTCATCGTTTCAATGGACCGGAACAGTATCGCCATATCCCGACATACTTGTAAAACATGACAAAGACGGTGGTGTCAGCCAATTTTACGGATTCAATGAACTTTCTCCTGAATACACAAAAGGCTATGAGAACAAACTTGCCATGTATGTCACCGACAACTGGCAGGTCACCCCTAAATTCAACCTTTATTTTGGTGGCCGCCTCGAATACTACCGAATGGATGCCGACCAGCTTCCTTTCAGCCGCTATTCTGGATTTCATATTGGAGACAAGCATGACTACACCGATGCAGACGGCAGCACCCAATCGGTTACGATTGAACCAAGGAATGTAGTTAAGAACAAACTCAACTATGCCGCGACATTGCAGGGGATATATAATTTCAACTCGCATTTCGGTCTGACCGCCGATGCTACCGTTGCAACCCGTTATCCACGCATCAATGAATACGCTGGTGTCGGTCCTACTGAAGAACAGTACAAACGAGTGACTATTCCTCTTATCCGCGGTGGAATCACATACAGAAACAAATGGGTTGACCTGACTTCAATGGTCACTTACATCTCCAAGTCAAACAATATCGACCAGCAGAATGTGACAAAGCCCGGAACAACACAGTCAAAGACCACCCTTCTGATTTACAGCATCAAGACTATTGGCTGGACCACTTCCGCTGAAATCCATCCTTTCAAAGGATTCAATCTACATGCGTTACTGACATTGCAGAAACCCACCTACGACAATTATTTCATTAAATCGCCGTTTGAAGGAGTCCCTGACCTTAACGCCAATGGCAATATTGTCAAGGAAATACCGCAGATTCTGATAGAGCTGGATCCAAGTTATCAGCTTAGCGACAAACTGCGCTTCTGGCTTTCATTCAGATATTTCGGCAAGACATACGCCAATCTTACCAATGCCCTTTTCTTCAACGGTCGCTGGGAGACATTCGGTGGTGTGAATTGGTCAGTCAACAAACATCTTGACCTCGGATGCACGGTAATCAACTTCCTGAACCAAAAAGGTGCAAGCGGCACCATCAATGGTGCAGAGCTGCTTAGCAAAGAAGAAAGCGGAAAGTACAAGAATTATTATATGAGCGGCAGCTACCTCAGGCCTTTTACGGTGGAATTCAGCGCCACATTAAAGTTTTAATGCGAAAATAAGAAACAGGTTTAATCTTAAGGTATGAAAGATTGCTTTTAAAACGTTATTAATCAGTAATTCCCCAATATCATGAGAACTTTGTTTTCAATCATCCTGTCGGCGGCTTCATTATTCGCGGCGGGAGCACAGTCCGGCGAAAGGAGCATAATCCGTATTGCCACAGACAACACTGACCTTGTCCTTGAGGTCGGCCCCAACAAACGTGTGTACCAAACTTATCTCGGTCCGAAACTGATGTTTGAGTCAGATATGCAGAACCTTTCATGGAGTCAGCACGCCGGTTCTGACGGCTCTGTTTCAACTCGTGGATGGGAAACGTATTCCACCTCTGGTAATGAGGACTTCTATGAACCGGCTCTCGGTATCACCCATGCCGACGGTAACATGACCACATATCTATATTATGTGAATTCTTCGCAGGAAAAAGTTCCTGGAGGTGTCCATACCCGTATCAACCTCAAAGATGACAAATATCCGGTCAACGTAACCTTGAACTATGTGGCATATCCTAAGGAGAATGTCATCAAGACATGGACGGAAATCTCACATCAGGAGAAGAAGCCTATCACAATGTCACAGCATGCTTCCGCGATGCTATACTTCAACGAGCCTCAGTATTGGCTCACGGAGTTCAGCAGCGACTGGGCAAAGGAAGCACAGATGAGCAGCCAGCAGTTGCAGTTCGGCAAGAAAGTGATAGACACCAAACTCGGAAGCCGTGCCGCCATGCATACACATCCGTTCTTTGAGGTCGGTCTAAATGGACCGGTCAAGGAACACAGCGGCGAGGTACTGATGGGCACTCTCGGATGGACGGGTAATTTTCGCTTTACATTCGAGATTGACAACGTGGGCAACCTGCGTGTCATCTCCGGCATCAATCCCTACGCCTCAGTCTATGAGCTTAAGGCTGATGAAGTATTCACTACACCTGAGTTCATATTCACGCTCAGTTATGACGGAGCAAGCCACGGCAGTCGCAATCTTCATGACTGGGCCCGCAAATATGAACTTAAGGATGGCGATGGAAGCCGACTCTCACTTCTAAACAACTTGGAGAATACTGCATTTGATTTCAATCAGGATATACTCGCAGAACTGATGAAGGAGGCCAAACACCTCGGAGTGGATATGTTCCTTCTTGATGACGGATGGTTCGGCAACAAGTATCCGCGCAAAGATGACCATGCAGGACTCGGCGACTGGGAAGTGACACATGACAAACTGCCCGGCGGAATTGCAGCACTCGTGAAATCCGCCGAAGAAGCCGGAGTGAAATTCGGAATCTGGATTGAACCGGAAATGGTCAATCCCAAGAGCGAACTATATGAGAAACACCCCGACTGGGTTATAGAACAGCCTAACCGCGACACTTACTATTATCGCAATCAACTCGTACTGGATTTGAGCAATCCCAAAGTACAGGACTATGTATATAGTGTTGTCGATAATATCCTTATAGAGAACCCGGATGTAGCATATTTCAAATGGGACTGCAATAGCCCGATTACAAACATATATTCACCATACGCTAAAGATAAACAGGGACAGCTTTACGTTGACCATGTGCGTGGCATTTATAATGTGCTAAAACGTATCAAGGACAAATATCCTAATGTCCCGATGATGCTATGCTCCGGCGGTGGCGCACGCTGTGATTACGAGGCTCTCAAATATTTCACAGAGTTCTGGTGTTCCGACAATACCGACCCTATCGAGCGCATCTATATCCAGTGGGGGTTCTCACAGTTTTTCCCGGCAAAAGCTATGGCAGCCCATGTCACAAGCTGGAACAAAAACACATCCGTAAAATTCCGTACCGACGTCGCAGCCATGTGCAAGCTTGGCTTTGACATAAGTTTAAACCATAAGTCGGAAGCCTATCCACGTAACATAAACGCGAGTTGACTCAAAGCCTGG
>ERZ780208.1490-NODE-1490-length-18736-cov-3.387560_pt1 | contig 18736 bp, 15 predicted proteins | sample MGYA00511167_ERZ780208 | MGnify/ENA primary metagenome ERZ780208 (study PRJEB29588, sample SAMEA2159202) | human gut metagenome | biome: human gut; feature: human-associated habitat; material: faeces | place: Denmark | collected 2008/2010 ... | reverse complement strand
AACAGCTCATCCAAGCCCTCCAAAGCAAGAAACACACCGTGGCTATGACCGGTGACGGCGTCAACGACGCTCCTTCCCTGAAGGCCGCCGATATCGGCGTGGCCGGCGGTAAAGGTGAGGGCATGATTTTCCGAAAAGGAAAAATCCTTTACAAAGTGCCGCAGGAAAAGCTTGTCGACGCTTTGATGGAGGAAATCAAAAAACTCTGATCGAGCGGAAACGATACTGAGATAAGGTTGTGGCTATGGCACAAAAGATTCCTTTTTTTGAATTATTCACCGACTTTTCGCCGGATTTTGACCTGCGCGTCCCGCTCAACGCCGCGATGGTCACGAACATGGTGCTCGAGCCGGAAAAGCGCACGATGACGCTCGACATGACCGTGCGCGCGGAGATGAACGACTCGACGCGCGAAACGGTCGAGCAGCTTCTTGCGCGCAATTACGACTTAAAGCGCGTGGACATCCACGTCAAATCAACGGCGGAGGCCTTTCCCGACATGTTGAAGAACGCTGGCCGCAAGGTGAGCGGCAGCGGCAGTGTCATCATGGGCCGCGAGATTGCAAAGGGGAGAGTGCTCCCCATCAGCGAGCTGACGCCAAAGGCCGGTCACGTCGTCGTTGAGGGCAAGGTCTTCAAGTTCGACTGCCACGAGACGCGCCGCGCCGGCGTCTGGACGATGTTGCTCGAAATGACGGACTACGAAGGCTCGCTCTTCATCCGCCGCAGCATGCCCGAGCGCGAGGCGACGGAGCTTCTTGGCAAGATCAGCGTCGGCATGTGGCTGCGCGTCAGCGGCCGCATGGAGCTCTCCTACGATGGTAAGGACATGCAGCTCAACCCGCAGGACATCATGCAGATCGACCACGCCGAGCGCACGGACACGGCGGAGGAAAAGCGCGTCGAGCTGCACTTACATACCCGTATGTCCAACATGGACGCGCTGACCGACACCGCCGCGGTCGTCAAGCGCGCGATCAAGTGGGGGATGCCCGCCATCGCCATCACGGATCACGGCGTAGCGCAGAGCTTCCCGGACGCCTGGCACACCGGCGAGGGTAAAATAAAACTCCTTTACGGCTGTGAGGGCTATTTTCTCAACAACATCGACGACCGTATCTGTGTGCACGGCCCGCAGGACGGCGATTTTTCGACTGAGATCTGCTGTTTCGACATTGAAACAACGGGTCTGAAGGTCGCACACGATGCCATCACCGAGATCGGTGCGGTCATTCTGAAAGACGGCGAGATCGTCGACACGTTCCAGACCTTTGTCGACCCCGAGCGCCGGCTTTCGCCTGAGATCATCGGCCTGACCGGCATCACAGACGACATGCTGCGCGGCGCGCCGAAGCTGGAGGACGCGCTGCACGCGTTTTTGGCCTTTGCGGGCGGCCGCCCTCTCGCTGCGCACAATGCGGAGTTTGATATCAGCTTCATCCGCGCAGGCTGCAAAAAGTGCGGCATCCCGTTCGAGCCGACGTATCTCGACTCGCTGATTTTCGCGCAGAATCTCCTGCCCGAGCTCGGCAAGTACAAGCTCGACATCGTGGCCGACCACTTGCAGCTCCCGCAGTTCAACCACCACCGCGCGTCCGACGATGCGGTCCCGGTCGCGCAGATGCTGGCCAAGTTCTTCGTCATGCTCGAAGAGCGCGGCGTCACGCGCCTCCAGCAGATCAACGACGAGATGACGAAGCTCCGCCCGCTCGGCGTCAAGCGCAACCGTTTCCCAAAGCACATCATTCTGATCGCCAAGAACAAGGTGGGCCTCAAGAACCTCTACCAGCTCATCTCGGCGTCGAACCTCAAATACTTTAAGCGCGTGCCGATCATCCCGAAAAGCGAGCTTGTCGCGCATCGCGAGGGCTTGATCATCGGCTCTGCCTGCGAGGCGGGCGAGCTGTTCCGCGCCATCGTCGACCACAAGGACTGGAATGAGCTCAAGCGCATCGCCTCGTTCTACGACTATCTTGAAATTCAGCCGCTCGGCAATAACCGCTTCATGGTGCGCGACGGCACGGTGCGCGACGACGAAGACCTCAAGGACTTCAACCGCACTGTTGTCAAGCTTGGCGAAGAGCTCGGCAAGCCCGTCTGCGCAACAGGCGACGTCCACTTCCTCGACCCCGAAGACGAGGTCTATCGCCATATCCTGCTCGCGTCAAAGAAATTCGCCGACGCGAACGAGCCCGTCCCGCTCTACTTCCGCACGACGGACGAAATGCTCAAGGAATTTGACTACCTCGGCAAGGAGAAAGCCTACGAGGTCGTCGTGACGAACCCCCGCGCCATCGCCGAGCAGGTGGAGGATATCGAGCTTTTGCCCAAGGGCAAGCTGTTTCCGCCGCGGCTTGAAAATTCGGAGGAAGACCTTAACCGCATGGTGTGGGGGAAAGCGCACGAGCTTTACGGCGACGAGCCGCCGAAGCTCATCAAGGACCGTCTGGACATTGAGCTGGGCGGCATTCTCGGCAAGTACGACGTGGTGTATATGTCGGCGCAGAAGCTCGTCCAGCGCTCGCTGGAGTGCGGCTATCTGGTCGGCTCGCGCGGCTCGGTCGGCTCGTCGCTCGCGGCGTTCATGTCGGATATCACCGAGGTTAATTCGCTCGCGCCGCACTATCTCTGTCCGGACGACAAGTACATCGAATGGCACGAGGATTACTCATGCGGCGTCGACCTGCCGGACAAGATCTGTCCGAAATGCGGCAAACCGCTCACCAAGCAGGGCTTTAACATTCCGTTCGAGACCTTCATCGGCTTCGAGGGCGACAAGGTGCCGGATATCGACCTGAACTTCTCCGGCGAATACCAGGCCCGGGCCCACCGCCACGCCATTGAGATGTTCGGTGAGACCCAGGTGTTCCGGGCAGGCACCATCGGTACCCTGGCGGAAAAGACGGCCTACGGCTTCGTGAAGAAGTATCTGGAGGAGAACGGCATCGTGGCCTGCCGGGCGGAGGAAAACCGTTTGACCCTTGGCTGCGTTGGCGTCCGCCGCACCACCGGCCAGCACCCCGGCGGCCTGGTGGTGGTCCCGGACGACAAGGATATGGAGGACTTCTGCCCGGTGCAGCACCCGGCGGACGCCGATGATTCCGATACTATCACCACCCATTTTGAATATCACTCCATGGAGGCCAACATCCTGAAGCTGGACATGCTGGGACACGATGACCCCACCATGGTGCGCATGATGCAGGATCTCACCGGTGTGGACCCCCATGAGATCCCGCTGGACGATCCGGAGACCATGTCCATTTTCATTTCCAGCAAGGTGCTGGGTTATGAGAATGACCCTATTCTGGGGCCAACCGGCGCCGTGGCCATCCCGGAGTTCAACACCCGGTTCACCCGCCAGATGCTCATTGACACCCAGCCCAAGGACTTCAACACCCTGGTACGGCTCTCCGGCTTCTCCCACGGTACGGACGTGTGGATGGGCAATGCCCGGGAGCTGATCCTCAGCGGCACCGCCAGCGTTCTGGAAACGGTGGGCTGCCGTGACGATATTATGCTGTACCTGATCTCCAAGGGCCTTGACCCCAAAATGAGCTTCAAGATCATGGAGAAGGTGCGAAAGGGCAAGGTGAAGAAGGGCGGCTTCGACGAGGGCTGGGAGGAGGCCATGATGGAGCACGATGTACCGGACTGGTACATTGAGTCTCTGGCCAAGATCGGCTATCCTGTTCCCCAGGGCCCACGCCGTTGCCTATGTCATGATGGCCTTCCGCATCGCCTGGTATAAGGTCCATGAGCCACTGGCGTTCTATGCGACCTTTTTCTCCGTCCGGGCCAAGGCGTTTGACGCGGAATACTGCTGTGCCGGCATGGACGCGGTGAAGCGGAAGATCAAGGAGATCGAAAACAACAAGGACGCCACCGCTGTAGAGCAGAACCTGCTGACCACCCTGGAGGTGTGCTATGAGTTCTATCTCCGGGGCTTCCATTTCGACACCATCAACATCTACAAGTCGGACGCCACCAAGTTTATCGTCACAGAAAAGGGCCTTCTGCCGCCCTTTGTGACGGTCCACGGCTTAGGCGAGGCGGCGGCTCTGGACACGGTGGAAAAGCGAAAAGGGAAGGAGTTCATCTCCATTGAGGAGTTTGCCATGTGCTGCAATAAGCTGTCCAAGACCCATATCGAGCAGTTGAAGGCGTTGGGCGCTTTCGCGGGCATGGCGGACACCAGCCAGATTACTCTGTTTTAAGAGGCAATCACCAGGAAAAAAGCACGCCCAATCCGGCTGATAGCCGCGTCGGGCGTGCTTTTCAAAAAAGAGTTGGAGTGTACTGGCAGCGGTTGAATTTTCTTGAGATCCAGTATGCGTAAGGCTAAAGTACTTTGCAGAAACGCACCTCGTATTCACTGAATACGAGGTGCGTTCTTGTTAAGAAAATCCGTTTTTACTTTTCCAGCTTGCTGTTGCACTTGCTGAGGAAGCGGTCATTGGTGATGATCGCCCGGGTGTGGGTGCCTGCGCCGATGGGGCCCTTCTCGTCCCACGCCTTTACGGCGAAGTCGATCATCTTGCCGTTTTCGGAAACGGCGGTGATCTCAGCCTCCGCCCAGACCTTCATACCCACGGGGGTGGGGGCGTCATGGGAGACATTCAGATGGGTGCCCACGCTGCCCTTGCCCTCCTCCAGATACTGCTGGAGGACGCCGGCTGCGGCATTTTCCATCATAGCCGTCATAAAGGGGGTGCCGAACACCGGCAGCAAGCCGGAACCGGCCACCTGTGCGGTGAGCTCCGGGGTGACCGTCTTTTCAACGGTCAGCTTCGCGCCAATTTCAATCATACTTAGTTCCTTTCCGTCCCGCGTCGGCGGGACTGCGGTTTCTGTTAAATACCCAGCTCCGTCCAGAGATCGTTGTACAGCGTCAGCGTGTCGGCGGGGAGGTTGGTATACAGCTCGCAGCGGGCCAGCACCTCGTCGGGAGCGGCCATGATCTCATAGCGCTCCTCGTCCAGAGGCTCGCCGTAGGTCTCCTCGTAGTAAGCGGGATAACCCTCCAGAGCCTCCAGATTGGGGGAAGCATAGCCAATGTAGTCCATGTTGGCCAGATTGGATTCCGTGGAGGCGATGAAGTTGATCCACGCCTCGGCCTCCTCCTTGTGCTGAGCGGTTTTCAGAACGCACATGGCGTCCACGAACCAGTTGCTGCCCTCCTTGGGCACTACGAACTTCAGATCGGGGTTGTTGTCCAGCATGGTCAGGTAGTCACCGGCATAGTACATGGCAATGGCGGCGTTGCTGCCCTCCATCTTGCCGAAGACCTCGTCCATCACGAAGGACTGGTACACGCCCTTGCTCTTGGCGTCCGCCAGCAGCTCGTAGGCTTCCCGGATCTGAGCCTCGTCGGTGGTGTTGATGTCATAGCCCAGATCCAGCAGGGCGGCGGCCAGCGCGTCCCGGGAGTTGCGGATCATCAGGACGTTTCCGGCGTACTTCTCGTCGAACATGGCGTCCCAGCTGTCGATGTCGCCGTCCACCATGGTGGAATTGTAGATGATGCCCAGGGTACCCCAGGTGTAGGGAACAGTGTACTTGTTCTCGGGATCAAAGCTCAGGCTCTTGTACTGCTCACCGATCTTCTCATAGTTGGGGATGTTGTCGTAGTTCAGCTCCGCCAGCATACCCTCGTCGATGAGACGGGCAATCATATAGTCAGAAGGGACGATGACGTCATAGTCACCAGCGCCGGTTTTCAGCAGGGAGTACAGGGCTTCATTGCTCTCGGCGGTCTGGTAGTTGACCTTGATGCCGGTCTCGTCCTCGAATTTGTAGATCAAGTCCTCGTCAATGTATTCACCCCAGCTGCAAACATTCACAACACGCTTGCCGCTGCCGTTACTGTCGCCGGAATTGTTGTCGGAGCCGTTGCCGCTCATGGTTGTATAGTCGCTGCCGCCGCATCCGGTGAGAAACAGGCTTGCCGCCATGGTCATGGCACAAGTCAAGGCTAATGCTTTTTTCAATTGATCATTCCTCCAGTGTTTTTTTGATTTTTCTATTTCAGGCTTACGCCGTGAAACCGTTTTTACCGCCGCTGCTCCGCGGCCAGCTTACGCTCCTGCCGGGCCTCCCGGACGTTGATGACCGCCAGCAGGACCAGCACCGTCACAAACAGCAGGGTGGAGATGGCGTTGATCTCCGGGGTCACCTTCTTCTTGGTCATGCCGTAGATGGTCATGGCCAGAGTAGAGGAAGAGGAACCGGCGGTGAAGTAGCTGATGACGAAATCGTCAATGCTCATGGTGAAGGCCGTCAGCGCACCGGAGACGATGCCGGGCTTGATCTCCGGGATGATGACCTTCCAGAAGGCCTGCATCCAGGTGCAGCCCAAGTCCTGGGCCGCATCGACCAAATTGCGGTCCATCTGCCGTAACTTGGGCCCCACGGACAAAATGACGTAGGGGATGTTGAAGCAGATGTGGGCGATCAACAGTGTGCCAAAGCCCAGGGTCAGTCGCTCAGGCAGCACCACCAGTGACTGCCAGCCGTTGACCCACACGGCGAAGCTGTGCCATCCGTTGAAGAACACCACGAACAGCAGGCACAGGCTGACGCCGGTGACGATGTCCGCGTTCATCATGGGAATGTTGTTCACGGCCATCAGCCCGGTGCGCGCCCGGCGTCGCATACCGTAAAAGCCGATAGCGGCAAAGGTGCCCGCCACGGTGGCGATGACGGTAGCCAGCAGGGATACCAGCAGCGTGGTGTACACGCTGTGCATAATGAGCCGGTCGTTCAGCAGCTCGGCGTACCAGTGGAGGGAAAAGCCCTTCCACACACTGGAGCTGTTGCCGGCGTTGAAGGAAAAGACGATCAGGATGATGATGGGTGCGTACAGGAACAGGCCCACCAGGATCATCAGCAGGCGATCGCCGACGGAGTTGCCCTTTCTCTGTCTCATAGCATCACCGCCTGTTCCTCGCCCTCGCCAAAGCGGTTCATCACCAGCATACAGACAACGACGATCAGCATCATCACCAGGGAAATAGCCGCGCCCAGCTGCGGGTTATACGCCCCGCCCAGGAACTGCCGTTCGATCAGGTCGCCCAGCAACAGCTCCGTGCCGCCGCCCAGCATACGGCTGATGGCAAACGTAGACACAGAGGGCACGAACACCATGGTGATGCCGGACAGCACGCCCGGCAGGCTCAGGGGCAGGATGACCTTGCGGAACACCGTGACGGTGTTGGCCCCCAGGTCGCGGGCTGCCTCCAGCAGGGAGTAATCCAGCTTGCATATCACAGAGTAGACAGGCAGGATCATAAAGGGTAGGTAGTTATAGACCATACCCAGCACCACAGCTCCCTGGGTGTCGATCATGGTAAAATACTCCAGGCTGCTGCCTGTCAGATGGTTGTACAGGGCAATGATGCCCAGCTTCTGGAACAGCTGGTTCAGAAGGCCGTTGTTCTCCAGGATGGTCATCCAGGAGTAGGTCCGCAGCAGGAAGTTCATCCACATGGGCAGCATGATCAGTACCATGGCCGTGCGGCGGAAGCGCTCGCCCTCCCGGCTGAGAAGGTACGCCACAGGATAGCCCAACAGCAGGCAGATAGCCGTGGCAATCAGCGCCAGCTTGAAGGAACGGCCGAACACAGCAGCGTAACCGCCCATCTGGACAAAGTTGTCCAGCGTGAAGCCGCCCTCGCTGCCGGCAAAGGCATACACCACCATAATGACAATGGGGGCTACTACAAAAATAGCCATCCACACCACATAGGGCACGGCGAAACGAGAGAGCTTACTCTTCATCCTCGCTCTCCTCCTCTTCCGGCTCAGCACCGGCGTCCGCCAGTTCCTCGTATTCCTCGGAGTAAGAGGAATAGTCGCCGAACATACCGGAATACTCGCTCTTCTTCATAATGTGGAAACCCTCGGGATCGATCTTCACGCCGATACGGGCACCCACCGGAGAGTGATCGGTGGTTTGAATCAACCACTTGAAACCGCGGAAATCCACGATGATATCATATTGCATCCCCTTGAACGTCACGTTGGTGACAGTGCCTACCAACTGGCCCTGCTCCACCGGCACGATGTCGATATCCTCCGGGCGAATGACCACGTCCACCGGTTCATTTTCGGCGAAGCCGCCGTCCACGCAGGGGAATTCCTTGCCATACATTTTCACGACCCTGTCGCGGACCATCGTGCCGTTGAGGATATTGCTCTCGCCGATGAAGTCCGCCACAAAGGCATTCTTCGGCTCGTTGTAGATATCCTCCGGTGTGCCGATCTGCTGGATGCGGCCCTTGTCCATGACCACCACGGTGTCGGACATGGTCAGGGCTTCCTCCTGATCGTGGGTGACATATATAAACGTGATGCCCATCTGCTGCTGGATACGTTTCAGTTCGTTCTGCATATCCTTACGCAGACGCAGATCCAGCGCGCCCAGCGGCTCGTCCAGCAGCAGCACCTTCGGCCGGTTCACCAGGGCACGGGCAATCGCCACACGCTGCTGCTGACCACCGGAGAGTTGGTCGACACGCCGGCGGTCAAAGCCCTTCAGGCTGACGACCTCCAGCATTTCACCGACACGCTGCCGTATCTCGTCCTCCGGCACTTTTGCGATACGCAGGCCGAAGGCTATGTTTTCAAACACGTCCAGATGCGGAAACAGCGCATATTTCTGGAACACCGTGTTGATCTGCCGCTTATGGGGCGGGACATCGTTGATCCTCTCGCCGTCGAAGGTCACATCGCCGCTTGTGGGCGTGGTGAAACCTCCGATGATCCGCAGTGTGGTAGTCTTGCCGCACCCACTGGGGCCAAGCAGCGTGAGGAATTCGGAATCGTTGATGTAAAGATTGATGTGATCGAGAACCAGCTCGTCGTCAAACGCCATGCAGAGATCCCGCAGGCGAATCAACTCTTTGGACATTTATCCTCCTCCATTCATCAGTAAAATAGCCCCCCTCCGGCGCGGCGGCAGCGCGTCTGTTCACGCGCTCGTTACTTGTCGAAAGATGGCGAGTACACTATATATAAAAGCGCTGGGAAAGTCAATGGATTTTCCCGTTTTTCTCCGAAAAAAATACAGCGGATGGCAAAAGCCATCCGCTGCACGGCACTCAGCCGAAATATTTGTCCCGGAAGGGCACATTTTCCACTGTAAAGCTCTGCCCGCGCAGATAGTTCAGGTGCCCCGCGTCCGTGGGCAGGTCAAAGGTCAGCTTGTAGGCATACAGGGCCTGCCGCGTCTCGCCGTAGCGGCGGTTTACGTCCCCACGGCCGTATTTGCCGTCCCCCAGCAGCGGGCAGCCCAGGTCCGCCATCGTGGCGCGGATCTGGTGGGTCCGGCCCGTCTCCAGCCCGATCTCCACCAAGCTCAGCTCTCCCCGCGTCTCCAGCACCTTGTAATCGGTAATGGCGGTCTTTCCGCCAAGGACCGGCTTATGGTACACGGACACCTGCTTTTTCTTCTCATCTTTCAGCAAAAAGCACTCCACCCGGCCTTCCGGCTTCCTTGGCCGACCTACAGTGATGCAGAGGTAGCGCTTGTCCATTTCCCGGTCCCGTATCTTCTCGTTGATGACCCGCAGTGTCTCGGCATCCTTAGCGGCAATGACGATGCCGCCGGTATTGCGGTCGATACGATTGCACAGCGCCGGCGTAAAGGCATTTTCCCACTTGGGGTTCCACTCCCGTTTCTGGTACAGATATGCCTGAATGTGGTTGATGAGGGTATTCACCTTCTCCGTCTCGTCGGCGTGGACCACCATTCCCTGCGGCTTGTCCGCCAGCAGCAGGTGCTCATCCTCGTACACCACCGTCAGGTGCGGCTTGAACAGCGTCAGAAACAGATTTTCCTCTGAGGGCTTGTCGAAAAACTCATCGTTGATGTATAATTGCAGCACATCGCCCGCACTGAGCCGCTGGTCCCGCTGGGCACGTCCGCCGTTTACCTTCACCCGCTTGATGCGGATGTACTTCTGCGCCAGAGCAGGCGGCAGCAGGGGCAGCGCCTTGGACAGAAATCTATCCAGCCGTTGTCCGGCGTCATTTTTCCCGATAGTCAACTCCCGCATAACGGCGTCCTCCCCTGTGTTTCTCTGCTTATTGTACCGTGTTTTTGAAAAAAGTCAAAATATTTGTAAGAAAATGTTTGACAAGGCATTTTGTGTCGGCTATAATACTACACGTGCCATTGTGAGGTGTACTATGCGTTTGAACGTCAACAAGCTGCTGCATACCCCCGATACCCGGCAGGATATCCGTTTTGAAATGGATCTGTCCGACTTGGAATTCGGTGGTTCTTGTCCCGTTTCCCGTCCGGTTGTTGTGGACTGCCGGCTGGAGAATAAGGCTGGGCTGCTGCTGTGCGGAATGACGTTGACCACCATGCTGCATTGTATCTGTGACCGGTGCGGTGAAGCGTACGACGCGGACAAGACGACACGCTACGACTGCGTATTGGCAGAGGCGCGCGAGTCTGACGAAAGCGACGACATCATCCTGCTGGATAACGACGAGGTAGATGTGGAGGAGTTGGCGCGCGACGCCTTTATCCTCGATATGGACACGAAGTTTCTCTGCTCAGAGGACTGCAAGGGGCTATGCCCCGGCTGCGGTGTGAACCTGAACCGGGAGAACTGCCGATGTAAAAAGGCAGTGGATCCCCGTCTGGCGAAGCTGGCGCAGCTGCTGCAGAAGGATGAGTGAATTACTTTTGTATTACATTGCTGCTCAGGCAATTAAGACCAAGGAGGTGTCAACATGGCAGTCCCTAAGGGAAAAGTATCCAAGCAAAGACGCAATAAGAGACGTTCTTCCGTATGGAAGCTGGCAGCTCCCACGCTGGTGGCGTGCGCCAAGTGCGGCGCGCTGCATCTCCCCCACAGAATGTGCCCGGAGTGCGGCAGCTACAACGGCCGCGAGGTCAAGGTCGTCAAGTCTGTGGCCGCGAAATAAGTTCTGTTGTGCCTTTGCAAGAGGGAAGCGCCGCTTCCCTCTTGTTTTTTACTGCTCCCACACTTTTTGTCATGGGAAGTATCAAAATCCATCGTTTTACTTTATGCTCGTGGGCGGCTATACTATATTGTGCTTGCGTCTCACGTCAAAAAACGGTATAATGAGTTGATTATTATGTGGTATTATGTCCTATTGTGGATAAGGCCGCATTTTGCATGAGTGAGGACGTATTATGAGTACCATCATCACCGCCATCGACCGGCACAGCCCCGCGGAGCGCGCCGGCGTTCAGGTGGGCGAACAGCTTCTATCCATCAACGGCCACCCCATCGTGGATGTGCTGGACTATCGTTTTTACGGCTATGATCCCCTGTCGCACCTTGAGCTGAAAACGGCGGCAGGCAACGTGCGGCACGTCACCTGCCGCAAGGCCGAAGGCCAGGACCTGGGGCTGAACTTCGACACGTATCTGATGGACGAAATGCGCTCCTGTGCCAATCACTGCTTGTTCTGCTTTGTGGACCAGATGCCGCCGGGTATGCGCTCCACGCTGTACTTCAAGGATGACGATGCCCGGCTGAGCTTTCTGCTGGGCAACTACATCACCCTCACCAACCTGACGGAGCGGGAGGCACAGCGGATCATTGACCTGCACATCAGCCCCATCAACGTCTCCGTCCACGCCACCGACCCACAGCTGCACTGCACCATGCTTGGCAACAAGAACGCCGCCCGGTCGCTGGACTATATCCAGGCCTTCTGCAAGGCCGGTATCGTCATGAACGGGCAGATCGTGGTTTGCCCCGGCTGGAACGACGGTGACCAACTGCGCCGCACCCTGCGGGACTTGACCGAGTGGCAGTTCTCCAGCTGCTCTCTTGTGCCGGTGGGTATCACCAAGTACCGCCAGGGTCTGGCCAAGCTAAGGCCCGTGGACAGGGACTGTGCCCGGGACATCATTGCCATCGCCGAGGAATTCGGGCTGGAAAATCTGCGCCGCTTCGGCACCCGTAGGTTCTTCTGTGCTGACGAACTGTTCCTGCGGGCCGGACTGGAGCTGCCCCAAGAGGACTACTACGAGGGCTATCGGCAGCTGGAAAACGGCGTGGGCATGCTGCGTTCACTGGAGCAGGACTTTCTCAGCGCCATGCGGCTGGAGGACCACGACGAGGCCCCTGCACCCTTTACCATCGCCACCGGCACTGCCGCCGCCCCTTTTATGCGCTATCTGCTGGAGCAGGCCAGCGCCTGGTTCCCGGCGCTGCGGGGGCAGTTCCACGGGGAGAACCTGCCGGAAATCTATCGAAAATTGTCCGAAATCGCGGGCGCTGACCTCATGCCGCTGTGCGAGACGGAACGGCAATTGCGGCAGAAAATACGGATTCCGGCGGACGGCGAGGTTCCGCTGAACCATCAGCAAAAACGGTTTTTGCGGGAAAATTACGCGCACCTGACGACCTTCACGGGCGCGTATGAAGCCGAGCGATTTCTGGGACTGCGCGCGATTCAGGCGATGCAGCTGCGAAACATGACGCCGGGGTATGCCGCGCTGGGGGCGTACCTGTTCAGTCAGGCGATGTGGCTGGCGTGGGAGGTACGGCAAAACGGCTATGCGCGGGTGAATTTTCTGGCGCGGGATGGGGATTACGTTAAGGCAGCGTTCGAGCGGCTGAACAGCGTCCTGCATCTGCCGGTGGAAACGGGCTATGTGCGCATTTCGCGGCAGGCGGCGCTGCCGCTGCAATTCCCCAAAGCTATCGACCTGCTGTCCCTGCCGCTGCTCATCGACATGACCGCCCACACGCCGGATTCGCTGCTGACGCTTCTGCGTCCCATTGCGTCGGAGAGGGCGCAGACGGCGCTGGCGGCGGAACTGCCGATGAATCAGCGGATGGATGCGCGAACGCAGTGGAACTTCGTGCGCATCTTCCGCGAAAAAGGGTATGACGCGGAAAAATATCAGCAGTACGAAAAGAATGCGAAGGCGTATTTGCTGCCGATGTTTGCGGGCAAATGCGCGACGTTCGACGTGGGGTACAATCTGCGGTCGGAAGCGGTGATTCAGCGGCTGACGGGGGCGGACGTGACAGCGTACATCACCCACATTGACAGCGATTTGCCGATGCGCCGGGGCGTGCCGTTCCGGACGCTGTACGGCACGTCGCCGTATGTATCATGGGTGGCGCGGGAGCAGTTTCTGCTGGAAAGAGGCGCAGCGACGATTGGCTACGACGCGCACGGCGCGGTACTGGGGCAGACGGATACGCCGAGCAGGGCAGTGCAGCAAATGCAGGCGGACGCGATGCGATTCGTTGCGGATATGGCGGATACGTTTGGGGTGCGGCTGATGGATATGCACTTCCGTCCGCAGGATGGCTGCGCGGCGTTTGAGCACTTTTTGCACACGGGGGCGATTCAGGCGGGTGCGGAGGTGGAAAACGCTTTTCTGGATGGTCAGGCGGGCGGCGACACGACGCGGGTGCAGTGGCGCTTGATGCAGACGGACGCGGAGCAGGCGCGTCATCCCTTGCCCAAGTGGATGCGAAAATTGCAGCGCGCGGCGATTCGGCTGGCACATGACCCGCAATCTATCCGCCGGAAGTTATAACATTCTCATGAAATTCTCATGAAAATGCCCACTCGCTCCGCCGAAAATGACATTTCCTGCCCTTTACGAAAGGCGCGGGTTTGTGGTACAATAGGCGGGGATTACGACGAAAGGGGCTCCTTCCTTGAAGAAAAAGAAATGGGGCAGGATTCTCAGCATTGGCTTTATCCTCCTGTCGATGCTGATTGTGGTGCTGATTGCGTTCAACAACCCGGAGCTGATGAACGCATGGGACGTGCTTTTCACGCTGGACAAGCGGTGGCTGCTGCTGTGCCTGCTGGCGATGGTCGGCTATGTGTATGCCGAAGGCGCGGGGCTGTGCACCTTCCTGCGGATGGAGGGGTACAAAGTTAGCCTGAATACGGCGACGCATTTCTCCTTCGCGGGCATTTATTATGCGAATGTCACGCCCGGCTCGTCCGGCGGTCAGCCGATGCAGATTTACCTGATGAGCCAGCGCTCGATTCCCGCGGGTGTGGCCACATCGGCGCTGACGGCGCGGTATTTCTTCAATCAGCTGACATTGGTGGTGATGACGCTGCTGCTGTGGCTGAGCAACCGCGTGTATGTGGCGGAGCACTTGGGCAATGTCATCCCGCTGATTATCCTGGGCTGCGTGGTGAATTCCTTCTGTGTGCCGTCGATTCTGCTGGTGACGTTCCACCGCTCGTGGGTGGAGAAAATTGTGCAGTGGGGCATCCGCTTCCTGACGAAAATCCACATCTGCAAGAAGCCGGAGCAATGGCAGGCATCCGCCGAAACGACGATTGAGCATTTCCACGGTTCGCTGATGGATTTGGTGCATCACCCGATGCACCTGCTGGCGCAGCTTGTGATTTCGGTGGTGGAAATGTCGTGCCTGATGGTCGTGCCGCTGCTGGTGTACCGTGCCATGGACTTGACCGGTACGCCGTGGTATCATGTGCTGACGGTTTCGTTCCTGCTGTTCGTGTCCGCCAGCTACACGCCGCTGCCGGGTGCGTCCGGCGCGCAGGAGGGCGGATTTCTCGTTTACTTCGGCAGCGTTTTTACCGGCGGCACGGTGTCCGTCGCGCTGCTGGTGTGGCGGTTTATTACCTATTATTTGTGCCTGATTGCGGGCTGTGCGGACTCTATCTTCACCAGCCTGCGCAAGCGCGTGAAGCCGATTCGGCATGAGAAAAAGGGACAGACAAAGGAGCAATCATGAAACAGCAGGTGCATGGCAATGTGACCGGCGTGCGCGATACGCTGATAGAAGCGCTTGGTCAATTATACGATTATGAGGTGGATGAGGACACGTTCCTCCCGCGCGAGCTGATGCAGGTGCTGGCGCGCTTTACGGGCGTGCTGAACCGGGAAATCGCGGTGTACATCACGCGCGACGGTGAAGTGGTGGACGTGTCCATCGGCACTGATCGGGACGTGGAGCTGCGCGACTACCGCCTGCGCCGCAACACCCAGCGCCTGAGCTGCGTCCGCTGCATCCACACCCACCCCAATGGCGACGGACGCCTCTCCGACGTGGATCTGTCGGCGCTGCGGTCGTTCCGCTACGACGCAATGGTCGCCATCGGCTGCTTGAAGGGCGAGCCGACGTTTGTGCAGAGCGCGTTTTTGGTGGAGAAGCAGAATCTGCTGATGGACGAGCCCGTCCGCTGGTACAAGACGCCCGATGGCGACTGGATGCGGCAAATCACCGAGAGTGACCGCATTGTCGGCTGGGAGGCGGACGAGAAGGGCACACATGTCAAGGAACGCGCCGTGCTGATGGGCATCGAGAGCATGGAATCGCTGGATGAACTGGCGCGCCTGGCGGACACCGCCGGGGCGGAGGTCGTGGGGCAATTCCTGCAAAAGAAGGATAAGCCGGATACGGCGCTGTTCATCGGGCGCGGGCGCGCGGATGAATTGTGCCGGCAGTGTCAGGCGCTGGAAGCTGATTTGTGCATTTTTGACGAGGAACTGACAGGCATTCAGGCGCGCAATCTGGAGGAGATTCTGCGCGTGAAGGTGGTTGACCGCACGACGCTGATCCTGGACATCTTCGCCCAGCGCGCATCGTCCGCCGAGGGCAAGCTGCAAGTCGAGCTGGCGCAGCTGCAATATCAGTCCAGCCGCCTGATTGGGCAGGGCTTGGTGCTGTCGCGGCTGGCGGGCGGCATCGGCACACGCGGGCCGGGCGAATCGAAGCTGGAAATGAACCGCCGCCACATCCGCGAGCGCATGACGGAACTCCGCCGCCGCTTGGATGCGGTGGAGAAGCAGCGCGAACTGCGCCGCAAGAGCCGCGAGAAGAACGAAATCCCCGTCGTCGCGCTGGTCGGCTACACCAACGCGGGCAAATCGACACTGCTGAACCAGATGACGGGCAGCGATGTGTATGTGCAAGACCAACTGTTCGCGACGCTGGACGCAGTCAGCCGCCGCATCGAGACGGCGGAGCACACGCCGTTCCTGCTGGTGGACACGGTTGGGTTCATCCGCAAGCTGCCCCACGCGCTGGTCAGCGCCTTCCGCTCGACGCTGGAAGAAGCTGTGCTGGCGGATGTGCTGGTCATCGTCAACGACGGCGCATCGGAGGAAATCATGCAGCAGCACGACACGGTGGTGCAGGTGCTGTCTGACCTCGGCGCGACGGAGCAGCCGCGCATTGAGGTCATCAACAAGTGCGACCTGTACACCGATGAGGCGGGCGCGCCGATGCTGATTCCGGGCGCGGTACGGTTGAGCGCAAAAACGGGCGAGGGCATCGCGGAGCTGCACGCGCGCATTGCGGAGCAGCTGCAAAAGACCTACGCGCCCGTAACGTTCGTGCTGCCGTTTGACCGCTTCGGCTTGGTGGGGCAGATTCGCCCGCTGGGCAGGGTGGTCAATGAGGAATACACGGATACGGGGCTTGAACTGACGGTGGTGCTGGCGAATGCCGACCGCGACCGCTTGGTGAGCAAGTATGGGAAGGAAATCCTGAAAGCATAAGTCCGTTCCCCAATAAACACGCGGGCACAGTCTGAAAGTGTCACCAACGCAATCGCGAAAATGGGTCAAGGGTCGAAGACCCTTGCAGGGTGCAGGGACAGCGTCCCTGCCGGAGTCCAGAGGCAGCGTCTCTGGCGCCTCCCCACGAAAGGAAGTTGCAATTCATGCAGAAGGCAAAAGTACGGGAAAATGTGAAGGAATACGCATTGCTGACGCTCGGCACGGTGATTATGACGCTGGGCATCTACTTCTTCAAGTTTCCGAACCATTTTTCCACCGGCGGCGTCAGCGGTATGGCGGTCATTTTGAGCCATTATATTCCGAACTTCACCAATGGCGATTTCGTCATGATGATCAACGTCTTGCTGCTCATCGTCGGCTACATTGTGCTCGGCAAGGGCTTCGGCGGACGCACGACGTATGTCAGCCTGCTGATGTCGGGTCTGACGTGGGGGCTGGAGCGCATCATTCCGATGAACGCGCCGATGACCTCCCAGCCCCTCATGGAGCTGATTTTCGCCGTCAGCCTGCCCGCGGTCGGCTCGGCGATTCTCTTCAACCTCGACGCGTCCTCCGGCGGCACGGACATTGTCGCCATGATTCTGCGCAAGTACACCAGCCTCAACATTGGGCGCGCGCTGATGTGCAGCGACCTCATCATCACCCTGATGGCGTGCGTCGCGTTCGGCATGGAAACCGGGTTGTTCTGCATCCTCGGTCTGGTGATAAAGAGCCTGTTGGTGGACATGGTGCTGGAAAACATCAACACGCATAAATACTTCCATATCATCACGACCAAACCGCGCGAAATCGAGCAGTATATTACGAACGTGCTCAAGCGCGGCGCGACCGAACTGCACGGCGAAGGCGCGTACACGCACGAGGGCCGCACGGTGCTGATGACGGTGATGAAGCGCCACGAGGCGATTATGCTGCGCAAGTACGTCAAGACGGTTGACCCCCACGCGTTCGTGCTGATTATGAACACGGGCGAAATCATCGGCAAGGGCTTCCGCGGCACGAACTAAGGGAGAAGCATCATGGAACACATTACGAGCCTGAAAAACCCGAAAGTCGCCGCGTGGAAGGCGCTCAAAGACCGCAAGGGGCGCCGGGAAAGCGGCTGCTTTCTGGTGGAGGGGCGCAAGATGGTGGAAGAAGCGCTGAAATCCGCTTTTGACGTGGAAGCAGTGCTGGTGCAGGAAGGAGTCTCTTTCCCCGACGGGCTGACCATGCCGGTTTACGAGCTGCCGGAGCATGTGCTTACGGCGGTCTGCGACACCAAAACGCCGCAGGGCATCGCCGCCGTCGTGCGGATGAAGGAGCAAAGCGCGCTGGGGAAGCACATCGTCGTCCTCGACGGCGTGCAGGACCCCGGCAACGTCGGCACGATTATCCGCACGGCGGACGCAGCGGGGCTGGATGGCGTGCTGCTCTCGAATCAGTGCGCGGACGTGTTCAGCCCGAAGGTGCTGCGCGCGACGATGGGCAGCATCTTCCGCATGAACCTGCGCACGACGGACGATTTGCCCGGCGAACTGACGAAGCTGCGCGAAAAGGGGTACAGCATCCTGTCCTCGCAGCTGGACGGCACGCCGTTTTATGAGCGCGAAAAGGTGGCGGAACAGTTCGCCCTCATCATCGGCAACGAGGGCAACGGCGTGAGCGAACAAGTGCAGCAGACCGCGACGCACCGGGTTCGCCTGCCCATGCGCGGCGGCGCGGAGAGCCTGAATGCCGCGATTGCCGCCGCCATCATGATGTATGAGCTGATGCGGTGATTTTTCCCAGATTGGATATTGACAGAACAACGACCCGATGATATAATAACACTCCCGATGTGCGAAAAAGCACGACATCTGCCAAAATAGTGAGCAGCGCTGTCCGATTCCCGCGAAGAAAAACGCGGCAGGACGGCGCTGCTTTTTTGGTGTCGGCAAAAAAATTGACGTGCGCGCATCCAAAGGAGGCAAGGCATGGAACAGCAGGGGATAAATCCGCCTTTCATCGTGACAGACGGGCTGACAAAGACATACATCCGGCGGGAGAAGCCGGAGAATGGCGGCATCACGCGCCTGTGGCGGCGGGAAACACGCGAGGTGCAGGCGCTCAGGGACGTATCCTTCCGCATTGGGCACGGGGAACTCGTCGGGCTGATTGGGCCGAACGGCGCGGGCAAGAGCACGCTCGTCAAGCTGATGACGGGCATCCTGACGCCGACAAGCGGCA
>ERZ780208.1474-NODE-1474-length-18898-cov-4.023298_pt1 | contig 18898 bp, 9 predicted proteins | sample MGYA00511167_ERZ780208 | MGnify/ENA primary metagenome ERZ780208 (study PRJEB29588, sample SAMEA2159202) | human gut metagenome | biome: human gut; feature: human-associated habitat; material: faeces | place: Denmark | collected 2008/2010 ... | reverse complement strand
AAGGAAAGATACCCGCCACGATGCCACCCGGGGGAGACGAGAAACGTATGATCGCTTTTATCATGGAGAACAAGGCCCGGCTGGTAAAAGCGCTCCAGAAGCATCCGGCCCGGCCCCTGCTCGACGAAAGATCGGAGTTACAGGCTACGACATTCCGCTTGCATATCTTCCGCACCGAGCGAAGTAATTTCTACATGAGATTGGAGGATGGAGTACTGCATATCGCTTGTCCGAATGAGACTCGTTTCGAGGAGGAAGAGGTGCAATCCTTATTGAAATCCATGCTGGAGAAGGCGCTCCGCCACGAGGCGAAACGGTTGTTGCCGGAACGTATCACGCTATTGGCTAGACAACATGGATTTATGTTGACCGGGGTGAAAATCAATAATAGCAAAACGCATTGGGGAAGTTGTACAATGAAGAAGAGCATTAACCTCTCGCAATCATTAATGCTTCTTCCTTGGCATTTGGTGGATTATGTATTATTGCATGAGCTTTGCCATACGATCGAGATGAACCATAGCGAAAGATTCTGGAAACTGATGGATAAGGTGACGGACAATCAAGCGATTCGTTTACGAAGCGAATTGAAAAACTATCACATGTTGTAGAGACAGAGCACGCTCCGTCTCTACAACTAGGTAATTTGTTAGAAATTGGCTCCTACTTGCAGAATGAAAGTCCGGGGTGCGCCGACATCCATCGGGCGGGCGCTATAGCGCTTGTTTAAGAGGTTGTTCACCAGTCCTTGTACATGGACATTCTTCGTCACTTTCATCCCGACACGCATATCCATGACGAAATATCCTTTATTGTTCTCTGCCCAATAATCATGTAAGTTTCCGAATAGCATCGAGCGCATATAATCCATCAGGTTAGGCTCCGCTTTCGTACGCTCATCGACCATAAAATAATCGACCGCCAATGTCTTGCTTTTCCATGACATATTCGTTCCGATATTAAACTGTTTCCATTCCAGATCAAATACCCCCTTTACGGAATGTTTCTGGCGATATTTTAAATACTTGCTGTCATTCGATTTCGAACGCATCGCCATTAAGTCATCATTCGCTTCCTCCTCCGCGTTCCGTGAATCCACGTCCATATCGATCGGATTCGTATAAACATACCCCAAAGTATATGCCAGACGAGTATCACGGTTAAACTCATACACACCCGAGGTAGACAAGTCTACCCCATAAATCTCCGCCCGGCCTACGTTCGTGAACTGAGCGCCGATTCCTAAGCCGTCGCCGCTAGAGAACGCATTGAACAACTTGGAAAGCCCATCGATATAATCGAAGGTCTTATTATTAAACAGGCCGAAACGGAACTCGATCATATCCTTGTAACGGGTATAAAAGCCGGCCACATCGATAAAGCCCTTCAAATTGCCGAACTTATAGCCTTGCTTGAAACCAAGTTCGGCATTATAACCTTGCTCCGCTTTCAATTCAGCGTTCGGGAAAGCTCCCACACCTCCGATATCCTTCAGGATAAACTTCTCCGTAACGGATGGATAACGGTATCCCTGTCCGAAAGATGCCCGGATAAAACTATACTCACCCAATTCATAATTCAAGCCTCCACGGAAAACAGGTTTTACCGGAACCTTCGCCCCGAAAATCTTCGTCTCCGCTTCCCGGTAGAAATCATCGACCCGGTAATACTCCAGACGAACACCGACCGAGACGTTCAAACGATCGATAAACTTATGATCATATTGCAGGAAGGTAGCCACATTATCGCTACTATGCTGCCCGGTCACTTTCGAATCCGCATGAATACGCTCATAAGTACCTCCAACCGTGAGTTGTGAATGTTCGAACTTCTTGCTGAATTGGTAATCCAGATTATAGGAATAGGTATGATCCGTAGCCTCCGGCGCTTTTTTCTCCATCGGTTTCATGGCATCTACCAACCAAGCCCCTACGTTATTCTTATCGGGTAGCGGAGTACGTCCCATCACCCAAGAAATCAAGTCCATATAATCCGCCGAGGTAGCTGTCGGGAAAAAATGATTTCCCAGCTTGCCCAATTCAGCCATCAATCCGCTCACCTTCCCGTTCATCACCTCCGGCAAATACGGTAAGAAGGTCGGCAATAACTCGGTTTGCCAGTTTTGCGCCATATTGATAATCTCCGGGACGGATGAGATATCAAAACCCATATTATTCGTTATGTCAAAAAGAGACTTATCCGTAGTATGCGTGATGATACGGCTTCCCCGATGGAAGAAACGCCCCTTGAAACGATGAGTCGTCCCTTTTTCCGAATTCGTATAATTCAAGAAGGGATCTATATAAAATGTATTCTCACGGCGTCCCATATTCGCCAGCGGAGATTGAATATAGGGCTCCTCCGGAGAACGCCAGATAAAGAAACCGGTATAATCGTTATACAAATAATTCACGTTCACGCCATAGTTCAACCCTTGTACCCGGGGATCGTGATACGTAAGATTCCCACCGACCCGGACACGGCGATTGTAATTATCCTGCCGATACCCGTCGTCCAAGAATGTATTAGCCCCCACTGTCAAATCAAAATTCTTGATCCTACGGGAATGAGAGAGATCCAAGCCTCCATATAAAGGCGTCCCGTCTTGGCGCGGCTTTCCATACAATCCTCCTTGTACGTTCACCTGTGTTACCGGATCCAATCCGGGGCGTTTCGTTTTCACGTGAATCAAACCATTCAAGGCAGAAGAGCCATATAATACGGAAGAGGCCCCTTTCAGTACCTCTACTTGATCGACGTTCTCCATCGGGATCATATTCCAGTTTATCTCGCCGGAACCCGGAGTTAGCACCGACATTCCGTCCACCAGAATCAAGCAACGGCTACCCACGCCATAGGTCCATCCCGTACCACCGCGTACGGAAGGTTGCCGGTCCGTCACGTCCACACCGGAGATATTCTTCAATACGTCCGTTAAATCTTTCGGAGACTGACGAGTGATATCTTTCGCTTTCAGTAATTCCATAGAGACGGTAATATCGCTTAGCTTTTGCTCATAACGCCCGACGCTCACGACGACCTCGTCCATCATGTTTGAGTTTGTTCGCAAGGATACGTCATGCGTCAAGAACTCTCCCGGATCTACTTTCACGGGAACGCTCAACGTTTCATATCCCAGATAGCTAAAAGTCAATACAGCGTCGCCATCCGTCACTTTCAGCTCATAATAACCGTTTATATCAGACACAGTTCCTCTCGTACCCCCTTTGTCCTTATAAAAAACGTTTACCCCGGCTAAAGCTTCCTTGCTCTCCGCATCCTTAATATACCCTTTCACGTCTTGGCCGAAAGAGGCATGGGTTATCAAGAGAAGAAATAATATCAATTTGTAAGTATTCTTCATATCCAAATTATATTTCGCACAAATATAAAGGTTTATTCCATACCGCTAGACAGGTATTTAAAAACAGACCAAGAAGTCCTGTAAATAGACTATACTCTTTTTATTGCGCTAAGGAGAACCGTAAACTAATACCATAGTTCGAGTTCGATGTCGGGTAAGAAGATGTGGACACGATCGGCTCATTGATCTGTAAATCATAGAACGCTCTCAATGTCAAGGCACGACTTAACCCGTAATCCGCAGAGAACTGGATGGTCTTGGCGATATTCCCGCTGGTAGCCTGCGTAAACTGATCCTCAATCTTACGGATCAACGATTGCATTTTACGGTAAGAGAAATCTAAGCGGATCGTAAGATCATTACTGAAGTCGCGTGTCTTTTTCATTTTCAACACCTTGTTAAACTCAGTCAACTTATATCCTACTCCTATCACGAATTCGTTGGAAAGCGCTTCCACCAATTGGTAAGAGGAAATATTCAAGCTTAAGTTACGAGTCTTGCGCAACTCAAATTTACCTGTTATATTATTCAATAAAGTAGCGTCCACACCAAACAACGGGCTGAATCCTTCCGTGATACTCACGGCCGCTATATCATAAGGAGACGACGGCGTAGGATTACCTGTCTGGATATCGCGGATATATCCCAAACCATCCTGCCCGGCATCTACCCAATCCAAGAAGGAGGAAAACGCACCTACGCTATAGGAACAACGATATTGATGACTTAACATCATACTCTTAAAGTATTTGCGGATAACCGGTATACGGATCAAGCCATCATACGTAACACGCCAGTTCGGTAGCAGGCTCTTAACAGACGGGAAGGCTGACAAGCCTACCTTATTCGGGTCCTTACCCGTATAAGCCGCCAAGAAAGCAGGTACCAATACCTCCATGGAATTCAGGCTTACGCCTCCCCCTACGGCTGGATCATAAGGTTTTCCCGCTAAAGCATGCCCCGCCATAAAACCGGAGCTCGGATAAACCGTACCAGAATAGGTATCCATCAAACGCTGGGCGATCACGCTACGATGAGCGATAAATTTATCGAACGCTTTCGAGGAATAACCGTTATTAGCGTTTCCGCTGCCGCCGAAAGCGCTCCCCAAGGCAATCGTAGTCATCGTGAAGCTACCTCCCATCTGCTCGGGCATACCGTCTTGCATATAATAGATATCGGTACTACGGGTATCTACCCGGTTTGCGTTCAAATCAATCTTCAAGCCGGCTATAGGTTCTAGATTCGCACGAATCGTAAGATTCTTCGCGCTATTGATCATGGCGGGAGTCGTCATATTCTCATTCTTTACCAGCCAGCCCCGCTCGTCCGCCTCGTCGATAAAGCTCCTTCTTACCGCTCCAAAAGCAAAACCGAGTCCCGGAGCCAAAGTTCCTGTACGCCGTTGTCCGAACATATCACCAACCTCCGGTGCGTAACCACTCAACATCATACCGTCTATCAACGAATATTGTATGTTTACCCGACGTACCATCATCAAGAAACGGCTACTATATTCAGCGACTTTCGTCAAGGTTCCTTCCAAAGGCTGAGGACCGGGCACGATTGTCAGCTTCAAACGGGCCGTATCCTTATTCAAGATCATGACTTGGGCGTAATTGATCGGCTTGTATTTAATTGAATAGACCTTCCCGTCCGCTCCACGTGCCGTGATACGAACCTTCTTCGTAAACATTCCATGCTGCACGATCGTTCCACTATCCGGGCTCAATTGGATCTCTTTCTCTAGTTTCACCTCTTTCTTCTTTTTCTCCGGTTGACGAGCGCTTACCCGGGAAGAGGCCATAAATTTCTGGTTGATCTTCTTCAGATATTTATTCTTATTGTACAATGACTGCAAATTGAAACTACCCTGCCAGTCAAATTGACGTTGGTTCTTTATTATATTACCCTGTTCCAACTCAATACTAGCGACATTGGCTCCACGATCCCAGTTGTACGTGGCATTATAAGTCAATGAACTATTTACCCAGTCCAATGCCGGTATGAATTGCAATGGCATATTCCAAGTGACATTAAACGTTTGGTCATATTTCAAAGGAGTACCCAAATCACGGATACTTTGCTTCACGGAATCCTTCCATACCTGATAATCATCCGGATTCAATTTCTTATTCACTTGAACATTCGGTTCCTCGATGCGGGCATTCGTACCGGAAGTAAACGTCATGCTCAGATTATTCGTAAAGTCCCAACGCAAACTGAAGGCACGGTCCCACAAGAAATTGTGACTGAATGAGAGCAACTGGTTACCTCCATCCGTAGAACTTGTCAAATCCCTTAGCTTAATCTCATAGTAATTCCGCATCATCGCCGTCTGGAAACTAATATTCGACGGGACGTAATTCAGTCCGAATTGCTTGATATATTTTGTATATCCATTATTCTTCTTCAGCTTCTCGAAGGGTCGGAACGGTTTCACGTAAGGCGTATAATTATAAGCGAAATTACCTCGGTAATCCTTGGTTGTCTCATATTCGGTCTCCGGATTCTTCTTACTGTTCTGGCTATAAGAGTAACCTAACGAGAAGTTAGCCGGATCATACGGCATCGGATTCTTACTACGGATATCCACCTTTACGTTATTGAAAGAGACGCTCTTAATCGTGGTCTGGTCCAAAGAATAACTCTTGATAGAGTCTTTCTCGGCTTGGGTCTCTACCGCATCCAAAGCGTCCGAAAGCTTAATATCCTCATTCAACGGATCATACTCAGGAGTTGTAGTCTCTTTCGAATAAGCATAGTAAAAAGGTATGCTAACCTTTGCTTTCTCAGGGAACAACTTACCCAACTCAATCGAGGTCGCCACACTATATTGCGAATAATCATCCATCCGACGTTCGGCCAGCGACTGATCCAACGCACCAAAACCGGCGGTTTCCATTCGTCCACTTACATTGACCGTACCCAAATCGGATAAAGCGACGTTCAGATTCGCATTAGCGGCCCAACCACCTTTCTCATCGAAATCAGTCATACGAAGTTCGTTTACCCAGACCTCACCGCTCTTGATATCACCCGTATTATTACGTACGCCGATCATGATCACTTTCACCTCCGCTAAGCTAGGGTTACCGATGATACTGATTTTATTACGCGTATTATCCGGATCATTTTTCGAATAAACCTTTTGGTAGCTTATATTTCCCTGTCCCTGACGTTTCAATTTATTTCGCTCCAACTTCAAGTCGGTCAGCGTCTCCAATTTAAAATTCAAGGTATTATTTAAAGGCCATACTTTTTCTTGATCCGCGCTATTGTTCGTATTATAAAGAATAGTACTATGGGGAGTCAGATCCAAAGGTACCTCATACTCATAATAATTATTCTTATAGTCAGAACCTAAACGAATAAATACAGAGAAATCACCATTCGACAAAGTCTTGCTCTCATCAATCGGCGCTTCCGCATGAGCGAACATTTGTAATCGTTTATACCGGCGAAGGTCATAAGCGGTAGATTTATAAACCGCACGTGCATCCGCAGGAGATAAATCCGTTATCTTCATAGACAATGCCTGCTCGTTCTGTTGAAGCAACTGAGGCTGGCTGGAATCGAACATACGGCTAATACCCGGAGGCAACACATAGTTGACCGGCTGACGCTGCCCGTTCTCCTCTATATTCACAGAAGATACGACTATCTGTCCATCAGACTTTGGCGGAACAAGAGGATTTGACAAATCCTGCGTATAAGTACGCCAATCACCACGGACCAGTTCCAAGGTACCAAAACGCAGAACCGTAGACTTACGGAATCCTGTCATATACATACGCATGAAACGGACAGTCTTGAAATCCCGGATCGCTCCAACCCTCTTCTCATAATCTTTAATAGGAATCTTAAATAGATACCATTTTACTTTCTCCTTATCACCATTCATCAAGGTTACTTCCGGAGTACGCTCATCGACGATGTTATTTACACCGACCTGCAAATCTTTTGGACGGAGAGAGATCTTGTACTCAAAATATTTCTCTGTCTCATTCAACGTATTATCGCCATTGATATCTTCCACATCCGGTGTACTCTTTCCGGCTGTAGCATATCTTTGATCGGATTCTTGTGAGTTTCCCTCTGTACCGTTATATCGTTTATAGCGAGATAAAATATCCAACTCCTTAGCATCGTAATCATCCCCACGGAAATAGTGATAATTATCCCCGGCAGGATCGTTAAAAGGAGAAAATGGATCATCCATCATCTTAGAGATGGTCTCACCGGATAGTTTCGCCCTCAATTTATTCAAATAATCCGCATACGTAGGGAAAGTCTGCTCTTCCTCCGTAGAAAGACCGTTCAAACCGACATCTTGCAACTCACGATTTTGGGCATCAAACGCATATCCCGTACTTTGCGTGCGAGGAACCTTACCCCAAACAGTCGTATCAACTTTCGACATATCACCGTCCACAGGCATGCCATTCTCAAAGAATTTCCGCTCATCTTTCAAAATATCCTCGGAAATCTCACCCAAGTTAAAGTATAGGTCACCACCTTCGGCTGTCTCGTCCTCAAGATACGGGTCTAAAAGCCAGAATTCGATATATTCATAATTGGCAGATTCCAAATCGCTAGGCTCGATCTTGCGCATTACACCACCCCAACGTTTTTCCGGATTACCCAACGTACCGTCCGAGTTTACATTTTCCGCATCCAGGTTATACGGACCACGCTCATTCGGGTAAAAAGCGAGGTTTAATACTGGCAAAGTCGTATTATCATTGGTTCCCAACTCTTTATTCGGAAAGATCTCTTTATAACTGACTCCACGCGTATAATGATTCGATAAATCATCATTCGTAAGATGTCGAGGGCGGGAAGAGGAACTCTTACGTGTGAAGATTCCGTCTACCGTATACCAAGCCAACAAAGCTCTGTTTTTACCATAAGCGATATCGTTCACCTTCTCCGCTTCCGGAAATTTAGGATTCGAATCTTCATAGGGGGTACTCGCCAAGTTCCAAGCATACGGGTTCAAAAGATCCATACCACTTTGTGTAGACTCGAAGTCATCCAAATAAGAGTAACCACCCGTATATTGATTCTCATAATGTCCCGCTATTAAATGAGCGAATTCCGCATTGAATGAGATTTGGCTAGGTTTGGTCAATGTCAACAAGGGTAACTTATCAAATACGTTTGTCAACCACTGGCTCTCTGCTTTATAAGAGGTATTCAAGCCCCATAAAGTATTCTTTATAGACTCATCTCCCAAAGTGGTTTTTACCGTAAGAGGCATTTCCGACATATGCATAACCGTGGCACCGACCATGAAGTCCTTATTGAACTGGTAATTCAAGTCTAACCCGATCATCGTCTTTCGCTGCATATTAAAAGTAGACTGGTTCTCCAGAGATACGCTAACGGGTGTTCCACTAGATATGATGCTCTCATTCAAGATCGTCACACGTCCTAAACTGTAATCTACCGTATAATCCACATTCTCTGTCAGTGTAGCTCCTCCTGCCGTGACACGTACAGACCCACGGGCCACGTTAGTAGCTCCCAAGTCGATCTCCGAACCCGACGAGGCTTTATACTCACCACTTAAAAGGAATTTATTTTTCTCGGCGATCTGGCGAGCAACAGTTAATGTCGAGTCATACAACTCTTGGAATACATATTTACTGGCATAGGCATTACCTACCTTTTCCCGTAATTTCGAGCCGAAAGGTTGTACACAAGGGAATATAATCTTACCGGTCTCCGCCTGTATCGTATAACCGTCAATAAAATCGAAGAAGCCATCCGGATTCGGATTGTCATAAGTATCCAAGCGATCCAGCCCTAATACCCGAATCAAGATTTGATTCGCACAATTACCTTCTGGAAGATAGTTTACATACGTACCGGTAGAATCGCTCTGATAGGTTACGTTCAATTTAAACTTTTCTTTCTGCACCGAATAAGCACCCAATGAGTATACGTTCTTCATCATCAAGTCCCAGAACATCATATCAGGCGACATCGTGATGCCCTTTAGCAACTTCACATAAATACAGTCACTCGTATTCTCTTTATTATCCGTAGAGAACTCACCGACTTGATAGGTCTTGCCATTATAGATAAAACTAAAAGCGACACCCAATACCTCATCAGCCTGTAACTGAGTCCTCAAAGAAATATAACCCAATTTCTTGTTTAATGTATACTCAGACGACTCTAGCAAACGGGCACTCTCGATTTTCTCAAAATCCCGTCCTCCCTCCATGGCACCTTTCAAAGCATCATTCACCATATTAATCTTACGGGCACCCGTAAATTGAGTGGTTAAAGTCGTATATAAATTGTTTGCGGAATTATTCGGACGCCTATCCGTTCCGGAAGGCATTACCAAGGCTGTATTACCGATATTACGAGATTCATTTTCTCCCAAATCAGTGAAAGCTACGATATTGCGGGACTGGTCATAATTACCTCGTTTATTGGTCACCCACACTTCTATCTTAGAGATCTCGATACCGGAGGTGACGGTAGGCAAAGACTCCATAAACTTATCGTAGTTATCATAGAAATAATGGCCCAAGAAGAAGTGACGGTTCTCGTCGTATTCATCCACCTTGATCTCGAAGGGCTTCGTCTGCACGCCCCCTTTTGAGCTAACCGTCTTGGATTCAGATTCCTGCTGGGCAAACAAGGCGTTCACTCGCAACTTACCAAATTGTAAATCCGCTTTCATACCGAATAAAGCCGCACCTCCATTAATCAAGGAGTTGCTGGTATTCATGCTCACGTTACCGGCTTCCAACGATTTGATAATCTCATCCTCCTCGCCCGTATACGCCAACTTCAATTTCTTGGAATCGAAATCAAAAGAGGTCTCGGTATTGTAATTCATTCCGAAATTCACCTTGCTACCCACCGAGGCTTGTACATTCAACTGCACACTCTCGTCAAAATTGAAGAAAGTACGTTTACGGGAACGCTCCGGAAGAGAAGGATCATTATTCTTATTCGTCTTCAATCCCATCGTGATCTCGGCCGAACCTTGTGTTCTTACACGTACTCCACCGGGGCCGAAGATACGTTCCGCCGCACCGATATTAAACTGCATATCGGTTAAGTTAAACTGTTTATTCGTAGCTTTTTGGAATTCTTCCTCGTTCTTTTGGCGGAAATAGGAACGAAGTGATTGTTGCATAGAATAATCTTGGTATTCCGCTGGGGTTAAACTCATCGGCGTACCAATCTCCATATCGCCTAATTTCGTACGAACAATATACGTATTCGTCTTTAAATCATACTCAATCGTAGTCTTGACATTCTCCGGATCACGCAAATCGGCAGGTGATTGTTTCACGATATCTTGATATTCCTCCGGTGTAGTTTTAGCTACCGGATAACGGGGAGGGATCGTATCCTCCGGAGCTTCCAGCAACTCCAATTCCGGCAAAGATGATGTATACGCAAGGTAATCAGCATTCAGCGAATACAAGCCGACACCAAACAATAATACAACGATCCATATGGAATATTTCAGTATTCGTTTTCTCATTTTCTCATTTAATTGTCAATTGTTAATCGTTAATCCTCAATTGTCAATTATCAAAGCATTCTAAGCGCAGTTTTAATTACTTGTTCCACAGCTAAAGTGGGCGAGCCTTTCAAAATAGCGGATACCGCTTTTTGCGAAGCCGCTTTCTGGAAACCCAACATAACCAATGCGGCTACGGCCTCCTCGGTTACCGCTCCATTAGAGACTGATGCCTCCGGCAAGTTTCCGGCCATACTCTCCATAGGTTTCACCTTATTTTTCAAATCTACCAAGATACGCTGGGCCGTCTTCAAACCAATCCCTTTCACGGCAGTCAATGCGGCCTCATTCTTCGAACCGATCACTTGAACCAATTCGGATGGCGGTAGAGAAGAAAGGATCATGCGTGCGGTATTCGGTCCCACGCCGGAAACGGAAGTAAGCAAAAGGAACAACTCCCTTTCGATTTTCTCGGCAAAGCCAAATAGTAAATGAGCATCTTCCCGGATTACCTCATATATATATATTTTTCCGGTAGTCTTACTCCCAAACGCACTATATGTATTCAAGGATATATTCAGCTCGTAGCCTATACCACCACACTCCAAAATCATACGTGTAGGTGTAAGTTCCACGATTTCACCCTTTATATATTCTATCATCTATATATCTTTTTAATATTCCGTACCTATTATAACGCAAAATTAATCAAAAACGTATATCGGGTTACCATTCTTTTCCCGGATAAGGAACCTTAAAGGTTTCAAAACAACCCCGATCCTGCAATGTCACATAACATTGACGATGATCAGGTCCTCCAAATGTTAAGTTAGACGGCTGCTTTCCTGTCAATTGAATCTCTTCAACTAAATCTCCTTGCGGATTTAACAAAGCTATAGTACCCTTATCATAACGGCAAATATAAAGATTTCCTTTCTCGTCACACTTCATACCATCCATACCGTACCCCTCAAAAGTATGAAATAGACGTTTATTCCTTAAAGTACCATCCGGGCATATATCATATACCCAGACTTTTAATTGAGCAGATTCATTAATGTACAAGCGTTTACCATCCTCACTCACAGCGATGCCATTAGTCGTTCCCATATTCGTCTCCAATAAGGAGACTTTCGCATCCGGGGTAATCAACCAAAGTTGGCCTTTTTGATTCGGCCAATCCGGGTCACTCGCATAGATATTTCCATTGGAGGCAAATACAATATCGTTTGGTTGATTCATCTTTGGCTCATGAGCGAATACGCTGATCTTCTTAGATTTCATATCCACTTTTAAGATATTATGCCCTGTATAATCCGCCACGTACATATTTCCGTCTTTCCCGAAGCGGATACTATTCCCGGTAGATCCTTCCGGCAAAACGAGAAAACAGCCATGGCTACCATCTGGGCGTACAATACCGATCGTCCCTTCTTTCTTATAATTTACGGCATATAAATTTCCTTCGCTATCTACAGCCGGACCTTCTATTCCGGAAGTAAATGTGTGCTCTGGCATCCAACCTGTTGCTTTCAATACATTCTGGGCATTTAAAGAAATCCCACAATACAGAATACCACACAGCAGACTAGCAATGACCTGTATACTTTTCATTTTCAATAATTTTACTGTTTCCAAAAACCGGGGACTAATATCGTTAATACCGTAAATATCTCCAGACGCCCTGTTAACATCAAAAAAGACAGAAACCATTTCGACACCGTGGGAACATCCGCAAAATTACTTACCGGACCAAGCGTTCCCAAGCCGGGCCCTACGTTACTTATAGCAGAAACAGCGGCACCAATCGCCTCCGAAAATCCCATCCCATCCAAAGATAAAGCCAAACAGCTCACCACGATTAACGTAATATAAGCGAACACAAAAGCTAACACACGATGTACGATATCACCAGATACGACATGCCCGTTCATTCGTACTGGAATCACCGCATGGGGATGTGTCTGTTTCTTAAATTCATTGGAGAGATTCTTCGTTAAAATAACGAAGCGTCCCATCTTCAAGCCACCGCAAGTAGATCCGGCGCATCCACAAATAAACATCAAGATCAATGCGATAAACCAGAAAAACGGTCCCCAAGGAATATAGTCATCCGTAGCGAATCCACACGTAGAAACCAAGGTCACCACTTGGAAAGCCGCCTTACGGAACGCATTCTCTACATCCGAGGCGAATCCAAGGTACAAGATCCACACCATGACAACGATAATAGCGCCTAAAACAAAAAAGAAAAACCAGCGAAACTCCTCATCTTTAATCAATTTCTTCACATTTCCATTAAAACAGAAATAAACCAATGTCATATTGGTAGCTCCGATAAACATGAAAATAGTTATTACATACTCTATATAAGAGGAATTCCAATAAGCGATACTTGCGTTTTTGGTTGAATATCCACCAGTAGATATAGCCGTGAACGCATGATTTACCGCATCATACAAATTCATCGGACCAGCCCATAAAAGGCCGACTAAAAAAAGTGTCAGAAAAACATACACCCCCCACAGGCGTTTAGCGACTTGCGTAATACGAGGACGAAAACGTTCATGGGTTATACCGGGCGTTTCGGCATCAAACATCTGCGAGGCACCACCCCCGAAAATAGGCATCAAAGCCACGGTGAATACGACCATACCGATACCTCCCTGCCACTGTGTAAGACTCCGCCAGAATAAGATACCTTTAGGCAACGCTTCTATATTCGTTAAAATAGTAGAGCCTGTAGTCGTAAATCCGGACATGGTCTCGAAAAAGGCATCGGTCACATTATCTATATATCCTCCTATATAGAATGGTAACATTCCAAATAAAGAGAATAAAATCCATGTCAATGTCACGATCAACATTCCTTCCCGCCGGCCGGCCGAGTGTTCATTCGCCTTAAAGCCCATAGAGTAGAACAAAAAACCGGTCCCGAATAAGATTCCGCTTGAAATAAGAAGCGGATATACATCACTCCCCCGATAAAGGAAGGCTACGACAGTAGCAGCCAGCATAAAAAAAGTCTCAAGGATGAACATCACCCCTAGCATCTTCACTATAAAACGTACGTTCAACATAACTATCAACTAGTTAAAGTAGTCCTCCAGCTTACGCATAGCCGTATCCAAGCAGAATACGACAACATGATCGTATGCCTGTATCTGAGTATCACCCTTGATCATCATAGGTTCACCGTCACGAATCAACCCACCGAGAGTCATATCTTTCGGCAGACGGAGATCCTTGACTTGTTTCTTGGTAATCTTTGAATCCGGTCGAGCCACCAACTCCGCTACATCCGCATTCGCAAAGGTCAAACATTTCACGTTAGAGACATCCGCATCCAGAAGAAATTGATAGATATGGCTGGCCGCTATCAGCTTTTTGTTGATAACCGAACCGATGTCCATACTTTCCGCCAATTGGATATAATCAATATTCTCAATCTTAGCGATTGTCTTAAACACACCTAAACGCTTAGCGGCCAGACATGCCAATATATTCGTGCTGGAATTTTCCGTCAAAGCTATAAAAGTCTGCGCATCCTTGATGCCTTCTTGCATCAACAAATCAGTATCACGGCCGTCTCCGTTTATAATCAAGACATTACTAGGAACAACCTCAGCGATTCGATGACTTTTCTCTTTATTAGCCTCAATTACTTTTACCCGGATGTTATTAGGTAAATATTGGCAAGCACGGATAGCGATACGGCTTCCTCCCATAATAATAACCTTCTTTACTTCCGGATCTTTCTTTCCGGCCAGTAAGCGTACATCCTCTATATGAGATCGGGTCGTCGTAAAGAACACGATGTCACCAGACTCTATCCGGTCCGTACCACGGGGGATTATCGTCTCGTTCTTTCGCTTAATAGCGACAATATGATATAGCTTCTGCTCATTTAGCAATTCGGCCAATACCCGGTTCACCAAACGGGAATTATCCCGAACTTTAACACCTATCAGAATTAAAGCTCCCCCAAACAGCTCCCAATATTGGCGTGTCCACGGACGGCGTACAGCTGTCACGATCTCCTTAGCCGCCAACATCTCAGGGTAAATCATCGAGTTGATTCCCAGTTTCTCGAACAGCTCTTTATTTTTGGGTAATAAATATTCGTAGTTATTGATTCGGGCCAACGTACGATGCGCTCCTAGATTATGAGCCAACATACAAGCCGTCACATTGGTAGTCTCCTCGGGAGTAACACTTACGAACAAGTCCGCTTTCTTGATCCCCGCCTCCTCCAAATCTCTAAGCGAGGTCGGATTCCCGACCATAGGGAGAATCTCCATGCTAGATTTTGAGAAATTCAGCCGTTCCTCATTCGGATCCATCAAAATGATGTCCTGATTCTCTTGAGATAACATTTTCGCTAAATGTGTACCTACTTCTCCCGCACCGGCTATGACAATTTTCATATTTTATTAATTGACAATAATCAATTCTCCTTTTTCAACTGTTTCGCGATGCTCTCGGCATCCATACCACATAATTGATACAGTTCCGGTATAGAACCATGCTCGATAAACGCATCCGGCACTCCGATACGCTTTACATGAGGCGTATAGCCATTGTCTGCCATAAACTCAAGGACAGCGCTACCAAAACCTCCTTTTATCACTCCATTCTCTACCGTAATAATACGGTTATATTTCTGCCCGATCTCATGCAACAGCTCCTCATCCAACGGTTTCAAGTAGATCATATCGTAATGGGCTATCGATACCCCCTCTTCTTTCACCATCTCGATGGCTTTGATCACCTCGTTTCCGATCGGTCCGATAGAAAGTACGGCGATATCATCCCCGTCACACAACTTTTTCCCTTTTCCTATAGGCAATACTTGCATCTCGTTACGCCAATCTTTCATCTCCCCCTTACCTCTAGGGTAACGAATTACGAACGGGCCATCAAAAGCGGCATAGCCTGTATACATCAAATTCCGTAAATCCAACTCATTCAATGGGGAAGCGATTACCAAATTCGGTATCGGACGAAGATATGCTAAATCAAACACGCCATGATGTGTAGCTCCATCCTCTCCCACTAATCCCGCACGATCCAGACAGATCACCATATGTAGTTTTTGCAAAGCTACATCATGGATAACCATATCATACGCACGCTGCATAAACGAGGAATACACGTTGCAGAAAGGTATCATTCCCTCCTTAGCTAATCCAGCAGAGAAAGTTACGGAATGTCCTTCCGCAATTCCCACGTCAAACGCACGATCCGGGAAGGCTTTCATCATATAAGTCATCGAGCAACCGGAAGGCATAGCCGGAGTTACGCCTACAATACGTTCATCATTCTCCGCAAGCTCTACCAATGTATGACCGAATACGTCTTGATATAATTGAGGCTCATCTAATTTACGAACGATAATACGCTGGCCGGTTTCCTTATTGAACTTTCCGGGAGCATGCCATTCCGTAGCGGACTCTTCCGCAGGTTTAAAGCCTTTTCCTTTTTTCGTTTTGATGTGCAACAGCTTAGGGCCTTGCATATCTTTTATATCATTCAATACCTTCACCAGATAATTTACATCATGCCCATCCACCGGACCAAAGTAACGGATGCTGAAGCCTTCAAATAAATTATGTTGCTGGGTAAGCAATGCTTTAAGGCTATTGTTAAAACGTAAGATGTTTTCCCGGCGATCGTTATTGATGAGCTTGATCTTCTTTAAGCCTCGATACACATCGTATCTCATTTTATTATAGGCTTGACTCGTCGTTATATCCACTAAATACTGGCTAAGACCACCTACGCTATGATCTATCGCCATATCGTTATCATTCAGGATAATTAACAAATTATTAGGGTTGGCAGACGCATTATTCAACCCCTCGAAGGCGAGTCCTCCGGTCATAGCGCCATCCCCAATCACGGCGATCACATGGCGATCCAGTTCCTTCTTCAAGGCCGAGGCTACCGACATACCCATCGCCGCAGAGATTGAATTTGAAGCGTGTCCGGCGATAAAAGCGTCATACTCGCTTTCCGCCGGATTAGGGAAGCCGCTAATTCCTTTAAACTTACGGAGCGTATGGAAAATATCTTTCCTTCCTGTAAGTATTTTATGTCCATAAGCTTGATGCCCGACATCCCAGACAATACGGTCATAGGGGGTATTGAATACATAATGAAGGGCGACTGTCAGCTCTACCGTACCAAGGCTTGCACCTAGGTGACCAGGATTCTCAGACAAAACATCGATAATATATTGACGCAAATCGGCACATACCTGCTCCAACTTATCCTGTGACAAATGTCTCAAGTCTTCCGGAAAATGAATGCTATCCAATAGGTGTTCAACTTTGCTTTCAGCCATGTCTGCTAATTTTTCTGGCAAAAATACAGAATAAACGGCATATATAATAGTATTGTCCTGTCATTTCTTAGACAAGGGGGAAATCCATATTGATTTTAACAGCTAAATCCTATAAAATTTCATAGTTATGTTTTTTTTAAAACATAGTTATGAGTTGTGAATTTCATAACTATGAATTTTTCAAGTTATAATATAGTCATGAAATAACACCACTTGGAAATAAAAATAGCCCAACCACACCAAATTTGATCTCTTAAAAAGCACAATAAGTCTAATATTTCCAAACTATTACCTATACACCTAATAATCAACATACAATAAAATCGTATCTATCCAAGCTCCGATTAGTATCCATAGTATTTTGAATTTCTATTAATACTAATCACTATTTCTATGGATAGTAAAGCAGGCTACAATGAAGCCTATTTTCAAGAAATATACAATAAACAGAATGACTCCCGGCTGATTAATGATACGTTTAGCGGTAAAACATGTACATAGATACGTTTTCAAGTAAAGGTTCGTATATGGTACAGTTGTCCAAATAAAAAAGAGCTGTGCTTCCCATTTTACCGAGAAGCAACAGCTCTTTCTTCTTACAAAACCTCTTAATTTTTTATTCCAAGGTAAAGCTACCGGTCAAGTGTCCCAACCGATGTAACAACACAACCTGATACTGGCCATTTGCTTCTCCCGCTAAAGAGAAAGAATAAGTTCCACCTGCCTCTGAAGAAACAACATCTTCATAGACTTTCACTCCTTCATCATTCATGACACATACGGTCAAGTTTGATAAAGCATCTTCAAAGCTCAAGGAAAGGATGTCTCCTTCGATTGATGCAACTGGAGGACGGTTTGTGTTAACGGAACGATAACGTTCATCATCCCAAGCTCCTTCTGTTGGAATAATATCTCCAAATACAGATTGAACTAAAAATAACGCAAAAAAAATTGCACAAAAAATAAATCTGTTCACATTTTTCATATGAATTACCCATGTCTTCAGCAACCATGTTTCCATACTCTTTTTCATATGGATTGAAACCATAAAACGTTCCCGTAGCAATAGGGCATATGGCGTCATATATCAATTTAGCTCCAATTTCTCTCTTTATCTGTTTCGGATATATAAGCCTTCCTTTATCCGATTTCATCTCCATTTTAATTTCTGCTGCTTGACTAGCTTTAGTAATTCCTCGCAAGTATGACATCATACGATTTGCAAAATTTGTACTATAAACTCGTTTAACCGCTACAGTTGTAGGATCCTTTATCTTTTCGTTTTGTAGATATAAATCATACATTTCTTCAGCACATAATTTTACAACGGCAATATTTTCTAAGGTTTTATCCCCGATATTGTGTAACATCTTCATTTCCACATATCCATAATCTGGCTCAGCCGATTCCTGTGGGCAGAAAAACATATTCTGTACATACTTATATCCCTGTTTGGTAATAAAATCATCATACGCAAGCTGATATAGATACTACTTAGTAACATCGCCAACACCCGGTTGGCCAGTCACTTTATGTTTCCCATTAACCTCATTAAAATCTATACAATAATAGCTACCTTTTTTATTATAAGCATTAATACATTCAAATACAATAACCGTTCACATAGATCAATTTTTACCTAAATTTTTTATTTAAATTCCACTGCTCGCTTATGTGGTAGAATTTACTC
>ERZ780208.1454-NODE-1454-length-19094-cov-5.421503_pt1 | contig 19094 bp, 23 predicted proteins | sample MGYA00511167_ERZ780208 | MGnify/ENA primary metagenome ERZ780208 (study PRJEB29588, sample SAMEA2159202) | human gut metagenome | biome: human gut; feature: human-associated habitat; material: faeces | place: Denmark | collected 2008/2010 ... | reverse complement strand
AGTAGGTGGTATCAATGACAATTTATGCAGACGAGGATTTCTATAAAAACAATTATCTTTGTGGTAAAAAAGGGGTTATTGATACCGCTTTTTCTTTTTATGCAAGGTCGGCAACGCAGAAAATCAAGCTTTATACTTGTGATAACATTGACGAAAGCGATATACCCGAATGTGTAAAAATGTGTTGTTGTGAGCTTGCGGAAAAGCTTTATAGCTATGAGCAATCAGATAACGACGGTGTATCATCTGAAAGTGTTGGTGGCTGGTCAAAGTCATACGAAAGCACTTCGAATAAACAAAGGAACCTGAAATCAGATATACGAGAAATAGTGTATAAATGGCTGTCAAACACAGGCTTGCTGTATAGGGGGCTTAGGTGATGTTAAAAAACGCAGATTGTACGCTATATCTTTACAATAAAGCTATGCAAGGTTTTACAAGGCATATCATAAACGGCGTCTATTGGCGTGAAAATAAAGCAGGAAATGTCCTTAGAAGTGGTTTACAGACAGCGGATAGCACAACGATATATTTATACTCCGATGATGTTAAACCGCTCACAGTGGCTAAGGATATGCTTGTAAGAGGTTTATGTGACTTTGATTTTGATAATACAAATCAACAGACAATTTCGGAAAGTATGAAGAATTTTAAAAATACATACAATGCAGTTACGGTTATGAGCATAGATGATTATATGTTCGGAAACCTTCCGCATATCGAAATATCAGCAAAGTAGGTGAACTTATGCAGCTGAATGGAAAGTTAATTCTGAACTCAGATATACAGAAAACTTATACAAGCAAGTTTGCAAAGGCACAGCAATTTGTTGACAGCGAGTGCATAAGACTGATGGTTCCATACACTCCAATGCTAAGCGGACAGATGATGCAGTCGGCAACTCGTGGAACTGTTATTGGCAGTGGTGAGATAAAATATAACTCCCCATACGCTCGATACCAGTATTACGGCAAGCTGATGGTCTCAAGTATTACAGGCTCATCTTACGCTCGCAAGGGAGAAAGTAAAGTTCTTACTGGCAAGGATTTGCATTATAACAAGAGTAAGCACCCTCGAGCTGGCAAGCTATGGTTCGAACGAATGAAAGCTGACCGCAAGGAACAGATTTTGAAAGGAGCACAAAATCTTTTATGAATATAATTGAATTTGTAAAAAGCATTGTGCAGGAATTTCCGAAAATTGCAGAGGTGTGCAATGAAATTCATGTTGATTTTACGGAAGATACTCCTACGAACTACGGTTTGTCTTCAAGCGGAGATACGCTTATTAAGCGTTATGTGAACGGTGATGAGGTTCGTCAGCATACATTTTCGCTTTATGCGGTGTATCAGTCTATAAACGATTATGACCGTATTACAAACAGTGGCGTCCTGCTTGAACTGCAAATGTGGCTTGAAAACTATGCTAAGGGTCAACAGTTCGAGTTTGAAGTTGGAGACAAAATTTTTAGTTGCGAACTTCGCAAACTAACTTGTGCAAACGGTATGCTGTATGCAATACCTAATGAAAATATGAATGATGCGGTGCAGTATCAATTGCAAATATCCGCAAAATATAATTTATATAAAGGAGATTTAAACAATGAGTATTAAACAAAGAAGAACTATTGCAAACTACATTGATGTAGCAGAGGCAGGTGCAGAAGCACCAAGCTTTGCTTTTATGGGTGCAGGTTTTAAAAGCCTTGAAGAAAACCCTGCTGCACAGACAAAATCACGAAGATATGTTTGTGATAAGTCAGCAACAAAGACTATAAACGGATATGACTGGTCAACACCATTTGAGCTTGACCAGATTCGTGAGCAGGAAGCTGTTGAATTTATCTGCAAGGTCGGCGAAAAACAGCTCACTGGCGCAGATGCAGAGCGAGATTATGTTATGGTAGATATGAGTAGCCCCGTTGCAAGCACTGAAAATACATATAATGCAAGAAAAATCAAGGTCGCAGTTGAACTTGCAAGCTTTTCTAATGATGATGGCGACCTCGGTGCAAGTGGTAATTTGCTTGGTGCTGGTGAAATTATCGAGGGTACATTTAACACAAGCACAAGAACATTTACAGCAAAGGAGTGATAAATAATGCTTATTATGGGACACGAGGTTCAGGACCTCAATTTTCTTGACGCAGATGTTCTCGAAAAGGTTGAAATAGCAAGCAAAAAAGTTTTTGATGAGTGCAAAAACGCAGCAAAAAAAGCAAAAACTGAATCAGAAGCTGTCAGAAATCAGTGCAATGCTATTGCAGAGTTCATAAATGAACTTTTTGGAGAAGGAACAGCAGAAAAATTGATTAAGAATGGCTCTAATCTCTTTGCTTGTATAAATGTTTTTGGTGAGGTTATCAAAGCGATAGAACAAAGTAAAATTGAGCAAAATCAAGAATTTGAAAAATTGTTTAGCAAGTATTCTGTCGAAAGAATTAAAAGAGAATGAGCCTGCTTATAGATAATGCTCCGAAGAGCGTTAATATTGACGGTGCGGAGGTTGAGATAAATTCAGACTTCCGCACAGCAATATTATTTGAACAGATGATGTTTGACGAGGATTTTCCTGAACATCTTAAAATAGCTAATGCTTTACAATTATTTTATTCTGTATTACCTACCAATCTCAATGAAGCAGTTGACAAGCTTATTTGGTTTTATTCTTGTGGAAAGGATAGGAAAGAAAGCAGTTCTAAGCAGTCCGAAGGTGGTCGTTGCTATGATTTTGAATATGATGACGGATATATTTATGCGGCATTTATGCAGCAATACGGCATAGATTTAGAAAGCATAGAATATTTGCACTGGTGGAAATTCAACGCTCTATTTAAATCACTTACCAATGATTGCGAGATTGTAAAAATTATGTGTTACCGCACTATGAAAATCAGCAGTAAGATGTCTGCAAGCGAGCGTCAATTTTACAGTAAGATGAAAAGACTACACGCCCTGCCTAAAAGCCAAAGTGAAAATGAGAAAATCAGCGAAATTGAAAAAATGTTGATGAAGAAATAAAATATTCTTTACTTTTGCAGTTATTTGGTGTATAATATCTACAAAATAACTAATAAGGGGTGTATTTTTATGAAAAAGAGAGCGATTTCAACTATTTTAGTGGCTTTATTGGCATTGTCAGCTTGTGCTGGCTGCGGTTCTGGTGCAAGTACACCAAGTAGTTCAGATGCTCCAAGTAATCCAAGTTTGAGCGAAAGTTCTGTTGTATCTGAGGTCAGTGTGGAAAGTTCAAAGGCTGAAAGTAGTGAGGAGAGTTCAAAGGTTGAAAGTGAAGTTAAAAGCAGTACAGAAAGTTTGACAAAAGTTGAAAGTAGTGATGAATCTTCAGATACGGAAAGTAATTATGAAGAAAACAGCACTTTAAACCAACAAAGCAAGCTTCCGACAAAAATAAACAACAACTATCTGTTCAATCTAAAACACGGTAAATTGATGAGTGCTATTGACCCAAACAATGACGGCAAAACCTTAGTTATAAAGGCTAAAATTAAACCAAGTTACAGTAACAAGACTACAATAAGCCAAAATTATTTTAATGTTGCAGACATAATTAAAAATCAAGGTGCAAACAGTTTTGAAACTATTGATTATTGGGCAGTAGCAGATATGACCGATGGTTCAGAAGAAAAAGTTGTAAGTTTTACATTGGATAGTTATACAATTCAAAATATATATGATGGTAATATTGTTGACAATCTAATAGGTGAATATGCTACTGACTTATGGGTACATCAAAGTTTAAGATGATTATTAAAAGCACTCTCGCTTTAGGGTGCTTTTTTGAAAAAATTGAAAAAACCTCTTGACTTTTTGTGTACACTACTTTATAATTTAGGTGTACACAAGAAAAGAGGTGAAGAAAATGTCGCCAAGTACAGGCAGACCTAAATCTGAAAATCCAAAGGATATACAGTTAAAAATAAGAGCCGACAAACAAACTATCGACGATTTGAATTTCTGTTGTGAAAAAAAACAAATGACAAAAAGTGATGTAATAAGGCTTGGTATCCAAAAGGTTAAAGATGAGGTTTTGAACGAAAAAAAATAACGGCAACTATCCACCGACCAAAGCGATTAGTTACCGTTATTAACGCAGAAGTTTTCTTCTGTGAAATTTATTATATCACATAGGAAAACTTCTTTCAAGTTTGAATTTTAATTTGAAAGGAAGTCATCTTATGACAAATGCAATTACAATTAACAATCAAGATTTAGCTTTAAGACAGTATAATGGACAAATGGTTATAACATTTAAGGATATTGACCTTGTTCATAACAGACCACAAGGAACGGCAGGAAGAAATTTCCGAGTAAATAAAAAGCACTTTATTGAGGGTGAAGATTATTTCAAAATTTGTCCCGACGAAATTCGTCGACACAAAATAATGAGTATATCTCCAAAAGTTAGGGAAGATATAGTATTTATCACCGAGAGCGGATACCTAATGCTTGTAAAATCTTTTACGGATGACCTCTCGTGGAAAGTGCAACGACAGCTTGTGAAAACATACTTCCGTTATAAGAAGTCGTTACCTGAACCAAAGTCAGCAAAAGAGTATGAATACTTCGATAAAACTTATAACGGTGTGCCGGTGCTGACCTCTGCTGATATGGAATATCTTACAAAGATAAACCACTCAACAATAGACTGGAATTTAAGAACAAAGTTTATCAGTGGAAAGGATTTTTATTATATTTTTGGTAATGAACTTAAAAAGTATAAAAAAGAAAATCCAAAAGTTTCAAAAATGTCAAGTGCTTTATATCTTGTAACTCGTGAGGGCTTCATAAAGATTTGCAGAGCCTACGGCGTGCAGATTGAAACGCCTAAGTGCTTTGAGCAAAAAGAACAGCCGAGAATATCTGCCGTTCATCGTATATATGATACTTTCTGCAAATATTACGATATAAAGAGGTACCAGCTAACAGAAGATACAGCGAAAATACTTAAATGCGGTGAAAACGGTATCGTTAACGAAAGCTGTATTTTGCGTAAAACTGATAATGATGAATACAACATCTTTACAGACCCGACTATGCCGTTACTCGAAAGGCAATTTACACTTACTGAAAACCTCGGTCGCATTATGGCAGGACAGCTAAGAGAAAACGCTAATCCTGACATAAACTATGACCAAGAGGCAAGGCTTTTCGGTATCGTAGTAATGGCAATGTCATTATTCTTTGATAAATAACATTTAAAACTTAATAGCTAAGCGTACATCAGAAATGATGTGCGCTTTTATTTTGCAAAAAAAGTAGGTGAGAATATGAGCTATGACGGAAGTTTGAAATTTGATACTAAGATTGACAGCAACGGTTTTTCTACTGGCTTATCTAAGTTAAAAAAACTTGCTAAAACTGGTGTAGGAACAGTAGGTACAGTGACTTCTAAAGCTACTGATATGATTGGAAAATTTACATCAGTAGTTACAACATCAGTAGCGACAGTTTCAGCAGGAATTGGAACTATAGGTGCAGCTGCCACAAGGGTAGGTATGGACTTTGAAGCAGCTATGTCGAAAGTATCATCTATCTCTGGTGCAACTGGAAATGACCTTCAATCTCTTACAGATAAAGCGAAAGAGATGGGAGCAACTACAAAGTTTTCTGCCACTGAATCTGCGGAAGCTTTTCAGTATATGGCTATGGCTGGCTGGGACACTAAATCTATGCTTGATGGTATTGACGGTATAATGAATTTGTCTGCCGCCGACGGCTTAGACCTTGCAACCACATCAGATATTGTAACGGACGCTCTTACAGCATTTGGACTTTCTGCAAAAGACAGTACGCACTTTGCAGATGTCCTTGCTACAGCTTCAAGCTCCGCTAATACAAATGTTTCAATGCTTGGCGAAAGCTTTAAGTATGTAGCACCTCTCGCTGGCTCTATGAATTATTCCATTGAAGATGTTTCACTTGCACTTGGTCTAATGGCTAATGCAAGTGTAAAAGGCTCAATGGCAGGTACAAGCCTAAAAACTGCTTTATCTAATTTGGCATCACCAACAAAAAGTATGGCAAGCGAAATGAGCAAGCTTGGTATATCTATGACCGACAGTAACGGCAATGCTTTAGGTCTGAGAGATATTATTATACAGTTACGAGAAAAGTTTGGAAAACTTTCAGAAACTGAAAAAGCAGCAACTGCATCAACACTTTTTGGCAAAGAGGCTATGTCTGGTATGCTTGCTATAATAAACGCAAGTGACGCTGATTTTAATAAACTGACTAATAACATTAGCAACGCCGATGGAGCAGCAAAGCAAATGGCTGATACCCTTAACGATAACCTAAAAGGTGATATTACGATTGCAAAATCAGCTCTTGAGGGGTTCGGTATAACAATTTATGAAACTTTAGATACAGACCTTCGCAGTGCTGTACAGCTTGGAACAAAATATATTGATGAACTTTCAAAAGCTTTTACAGATGGTGGTTTGCAAGGTGCTGTGAAAACAGCTGGTGACATCTTCGGTGAAATAGCTACCAAAGCAGCGGAAAATGCTCCGAAGATGATTGATTCTGCATTGCAATTTATTGATAGTTTTGCGAATGGCATTAGGGATAACAGCTCAAGACTGCTTAATGCAGGACGAAGTATAGTGCAAGCAATTATTGAAGGTATTATTAATTTTGCAGGCTATGGCTCTGAACTTATTGACGGTGCAGTCGCTATAATCGAAAATTTAATACTCGCAATAAGTGCAAACGAAAGCGAATTGCTAAAAGCAGGCGAATCTATAATCGATTCTATCGTAAATGGCATTGTGAACCTTGCAAACAATGCAGGAACTGTTGTAAGGGGTGTAGTTGCACTTATAAAGTCATTTATAAAATCCGTAAAAAATAATAAGGATAAGCTATTAACAGCCGCAAAAGAGATTGTTAAGGCTATTACAGATGGGCTTGTCTCTTTATTGCCAAAAGAGGTGCAAACACCTGTTAGAAAGTGCATAGACGCTATAACAAAGCTTTTTAATAGCAATGGTTTGAAAAAGGCTATACAGTCTGTAACGAAGTTTATAGGAACGCTCGCAAAAGCAATAGCCGATATGGCAGGTAAGGTAGTGCCTCCTCTTGTTAAAGTGTTAGAGTTTCTTTGCAGTAATCTTAATATTATAGGTCCCGCAATTTTAACAGTAGTTTCTGCAATCAAAATATATAAAGGAACTGTAGAACTTGCGAAAATAGCACAATTAGGGTTTAATGCAGCAATGTCAGCAAATCCGATTGGTGTAGTTATAACTCTTGTTGAAGGCTTGGTAACAGGATTAACAGCATTGTGTGGGTGGTTAAGTCAGACAAGTGAAGATACAAAAGCTTTAAATGAGTCTCAAGACAATTATAATACAGCGGCAGAAAATACAAAAAAGATAGCAGAAAATTATGGTGATAAATTAAGTGGTATTACTGACGCTATGGATAAATGCCGAGATGGTATTGATAATGCTACAAGTTCTCTTGAAGGTTTTGACGAAAGCTTGATAATTCCTGAAGATACAAAGAAAAAGCTTGAAGGTGATATGACCGATGTTCAAACTCGTATAGATAAGATATGCAGCGGATATTCAACAGATAGAAAAAAACTCACACAAGAAGAAATTGAAGAACTTGAAAATCTTATGAAAAAGCAAAAAGAGCTTGCTGATAAGGAACTTGAACTGCAAAGCGAATACCAAGAAACAGCTAACGGTATAGCACAGGAATTTATATCTCAATTTAAAGGCACACCAGAGGAATATTCAAAGCAGTCTAAATCCTATATAAAAGGTGCTGAAGAAACCAGAGATAAAGTTATAACTGCGGCTGAGGAGCAGTACAAAAAAAGATACCAATTAGCCACAAAAGAATATAAGGTCGGAGCAATAACTAAGAAAGCATATGAAGATGAAAAGGCAGTAGCTTGGAAAACTAAAGAAGAAACTGTGAAAGCTGCAAAAGAAAAATGCGGACAGACGGAAGCACTTATCACGAATCATTATACTAAACTTATTACAGGCACAGATAAGTTTATATCTAATAACAATAAAATTACAAAAACATCAGACGCCGCTTATTTAAGGGCGGCTCAAAGAGCCGCAGGTTATCATGACTTATTAGTTGTTGGTCAAATTAATCAAGAACAGTATTTAACTGATATTAATAAGGTTTGGGAAGATTACGAAAAAGACAACGGGGAAATTCTTGACGATATTGTAAATAACTTTGATGAAGCTACAGTAGCACAAATTGGTGATTGGGCTGAACTTGTTAAGATAACATACGAAAGTGGTGGTAAAATCTCAGACGATACTGCTTATATGGCTTACAGTCTTAGAGAGTCTATTAAAAATCTTCCTGATGATGCTAAGAAAAAAATGGGAGATACTTACAATAAAATGATTAGTTCTTTTGACAGTTTGCCGACTGAAATGTATGAGCAAGGAAAAGCGGCTGCTTTAGCATTTGAAAATCCATTAGGATATTCTTTTGCTAAAAAAATGAAAGAAAACGGTGCTAACATAGTTGAAGGATTAAAAAATGGTGTTATATCAAAGATTCCTATTTTATCTAAAGTTATGAATGTTGTTGCTTCCGTAATTGAAAGTACATACAAAACAGATATGGACCAACATTCCCCATCGAGATTAATGGCAAAGCTTGGTCGTTTTACAGTAGAAGGCTTGGAAATCGGTTTAAAAGATAGAACCAAAAAACTTGCAGGTATAGCGAAAGATTTAGCTGAATCTGTATCGGGAACTATATCAAGTGGCTTAAACAATGACATAATGCTTGATACCAATGCAGAAATGACTGCAAGGCTGAAGACAGCAGTATTTGCACAAGCAGGAGAGATAGGTTTAAATGTAGCAACAAAAAATGCTAATAACTATGATACTCAATCAGATGGCAATAGTGGTATTAAGGCGAGCGGAAATATAACAACTCACATAAACATTGACGGCAGAGAGTTTGCGGTGGCTACGGTACCTTATATTGATGAGGAACTAGCATTTATAAAGGGATGATAAACTTGGTTGAAATGATGATTGATAATAACAACATTGCAGAATACGGTGCCAGGCTATTAAGTTTTAGTATTGGCGGTACTGAATTAACAACAGCAACAAGTACAAGCTATAACGCTAATTTTCCTAAGCTTTTTCATACTGACTACGGACAACGAGCTATAAGTACCGTACTTGTTTTTAAACCTCATACACAGCAAAATGGTATGCTCGCTAAAATGCACACAGTAGCATTGCAAAAGTCAAGGCTTGATAATCTTCTGTTCGGAAACATCGTTGATATATCGTTGCCAGACGGATATTTTTACAGGTGCGTGCTTAATTCTATAAGTAATGAAAGCTTTGATGGTAATTGCCTTGAAGTTACATATTCATTCACAGGCATAAGGCATTTATCATTAGCGACTATAAAAAGTTCGAAATTATACTGCTCATCAACAGTTGATACAGATTGCAGAATAACAGCAACTATCACAGGTTGCAACGATAATACAAGGCTTCAATTTATTATGTCATATGGCTCTAATTCAGTTTCTTACTCTATGGATAAGACTAATTCAGGAGATGTTGTTGTGTTTGATGGCATAAACTGCAAGGTTACAAAAAACGGGCTTAACGCTTTCGGAGATTCTAATGTTGTAGAATTTCCAAAGTTACATCCAGGCAAAAACATATACATAGCTCAACACTCATCACCAGTAAAAGTTGAGTTTGTAACTGAATATTATCCTACATTTATATGAGGTGAATTATGAAAGCAATGAAATTATACAGCGGAGGGAAAGTTTATCCTCTATCGTGCATATCGAATTGGTGCATAACATCATCGCTTGGTGGCAGTAAAACAATGCAGTTCGATATATCACCGCAAAGCCCAGAATATCGCCTGATAGCCGAAGAAGAACGCATTGAATATGATGGTACTTATTACAATATCAAGAGCATAAATGAACGCAGAACAATAGCTACTGTTAATGCTGAAATCGACCTTGACGAACTAAAAAGTAAGATATTTAGCACTTTTAAGTATGATACTATAAGCTTCGCTCAAGCTATGTCGACAGCACTTGACGGCACGGGCTGGAGCGTGGTTGGCGCAGGTCTTGTTACTGCAAAACGCAGTTTTGATTTAACAGATGTTACACCACTCGATATTGTTAATAATTGTACAAATAAAACAATGTACAATGTATCTTTTGATGTGGATAATATACGAAAAATACTTAATGTTTCTGTGCCAGCAACACTTGCAAATAATGTATTTTTCAGCGATGAACTAAACTTGAAAGAGCTGACTTTCAAAGGCTCTTCAAGTGGCTTTGCTACCCGTCTTTATGCTTATGGCAAAGACGGGTTATCTTTTGCCAAAATCAACAACGGGAAAGAATATATTGATAATAACTCTTATAGCAATAAGGTTATTGCAACCGTTTGGAGAGATGAAAGATATACGAAGGCTGAAAGTTTACTTGTAGATGCTCAGGAAAAGCTAAAAGAATTAGCTGTACCAGAACGGTCTTATGTGTGTGAAATTATCGACCTTGCAAGACTTAATAAGATAGAATATTCTGAATTTTACATAAGGCTTAATAGCGTAATTACACTTATAGACCGCAGAAGAAATAAACGCCTTGAGCATACAGTTGTTGAAATTAAAGAATATCCAAACGAACCGCTCAACAACACTGTTACACTGTCAACCTCGCCTGAAAAAATCTCAAGAAAACTCATTGATAATACTACGAGAATTAATCAGATAAGCACAACTGTAGATAAACAGCCAAGTGCTTGGCAAAAAGCAATAGAAACTGCAACAGCACTAATCACAGGTGCAAGTGGCGGATATGTTGTGCTCAATCCGTCCGAAAAACCGTCTGAACTGCTTATTATGAACACTCCAGATATAAACACAGCAACTAAGATGTGGCGATTTAATATGAATGGTTTTGGATATAGCAGTAATGGCTATAATGGACCTTTCCCACTTGCAATGACTATGGACGGTGCTATCGTTGCAGACCGTATCACAACAGGTATCCTACAGGGCATTAAAATTATTGCTACAATAGGCTCTATTGCCGGTTGGAAAATGGAAAACGGCGTGCTTGTGTCTGATGATGGAACAATGAAATTAGACAGCGTAAACAATACTATTACAGTTAATAATAGTGATGGTAACAAGCTTATGACCGTAAGTAAGGACGGTATTAAATTCTGGCGCGGTGATACTGAGATAGGTCAGATAGGTATTCGCGGTGGCGATACAGGGCAGTATGGTCTTACATTTGACTTGATAGACGGTGATGCAATGACCTGGAGTGTGTACGATAAAAGTCAAAAAGTATATGTAAATAAGCTTAGATATACAGAGGAGGGCGGCTTAAATTTAAGCAATAACTTCACTTGCAATCAACTCTTTTGCAATCAACTCTTTGGTCATAATGTAACGGATATAGACCTCGGCAATGGGCTACACGCTTGGGGATATAGTGAATAGGGGTGATTAGATGATTAACATAATCAGAGGCACAACAAACGATTTAAGCTTGAATATCGAGGACGAAAACGGCGAGCAATACACGCTTAAAGACGGCGAAAAAATCATATTCGGCGTCAAAGAAAATGCAGAAAACAGCGATTATAACATAGTAAAAACGCTTACTTCTGCAGATGTTGTTGACGATATTTGTACTATCAAACTTACACCAACGGACACAGCCGAGCTGTCGTTTGGGCGATATTACTTTGACATTGGTTTACAGACCGCAAACGGCGATTATTATATGATAGTGCCTTGTGATGAGTTTTATATATGTAAAGCTGTGACGCAAAAGGAGGCTACACAATGATAGCTTTAAAAGGACAAATAAAACAGGTGCAACATCTATCAGGCAAGCTCGATAGGCCCAGCGGTGGTAAGTCAGACCATTATATAGCTAAGCCGCTACATTTTGCAGTAAAGACACACGCATTTAGTATGCCAATAAAGTATTATAATCTACCAGATACCGTTAATGGAGAAACGACAGAAACAATAAACGGAACTAAGTCATTTGATAATCCGTCAGCATTAACAGGCAAAGTTATAAACGGCATAATGCTCTATAGCCTGCCCGATGGAACTTGTGATGTTATTGAAATCGCAGATGGTGTAGTATCAGTTGAGAAAAAATGCGGACACGCTGTAATTGACGGAGATACTCCGATTACGGCAATTATAAAGAGCGGAGATTCAAGGGTTGCAAGCGGATTTTTTGCGATAGGCTATACAAAGACAACATTTAATGATTTGATAGAACCACAGGCAACAAATGTATATTGCAATAGATTATCTGTAAGTAAGCAAAAAACTTTAACTGCTGTAACTGAAACGGCAATATACATAAACAGCTCGCAAGCACTTTATATCGTTCTGCCGACAGGGACTTGTGATGAAGATAGTGAAAGCGTTGTCGAATGGCTCAACAATCATAAAATCGAAATTATATATCCCATCGCTGAATTAAGTACAACATCAAACTTAGATAATGAGGAGGAAATATTATGTCTTATGTGAATAAAATTATAAGCATAAACGGAACAGAAAAGGATTTTATCAAAGCATTTGCGAATGAATTGACATCAGCAGACAGCAGAATTACTTGCGAAACAGATATTGACGCAGAGTTTGCTAATGAAGATTCATCTCATATCATTACTATAATTTTTGATGTGAATAACTGCTATAAGATAAAGCTTATAAGAGCCGTGGCGATTAATAGGGCGACTTATCAATATAATATACAGACGGTAGTCAATAATGTGGATAAATCAAGTGCAAATTTGTATTTTTTAGGTACTACAAAACCAGTAACAGATATAGCGACGAGAACATTTAACTTTATGTTAATTTCAAACGATAACACAGTAGTAATGTTGTTTAGTGACTATAATCAATCTCTGCCGAATGCTTATAAGTACAATTTAATGTCGTACCACGAGCAGAATTTTAACATTGTAGCTTATAGCAATAGTATTAATGCAATAGCAAGCAAGTCGGAGTTTATTCGTACAGATAAAAATCATCAGGGCGAAACTTACAAAACAACAAATCGTTTGCTTTATAGTCGAGATGAAAATGTAGAAATTATAGAAAGCAAGCCACTTATGCAAAATAATAATGCTGTATACGATATGAAAAGTGTGTATGATTGCTCGAATGTCACATCAGGAAGCATATTGATTATTGATAGCAACAAATACTTCGCTGTTGATAGCAATACATTGATTAAAACTTAATTAAGAGTAGGTGATGAAAATTGAATGTTGAAATTATACTAAGTTTATTATCTGCACTTTGCTCGCTTATAGGTTCTCTTGGCGGTATTTTAGTTACCTCAAAGCTTAATCTCTACCGCCTTGAACAGCTTGAAAAAAAGGTTGACAAGCATAATCATCTTGTTGAGAGAATGTACGAAATTGAGAAAACTGTCACAACGGCAACCAGTCTTTATGATGAAGAAATCAAGGTTATCAATCACCGTATCAGCGACTTAGAACAAGATTCAAAATGAAGGAGAAGGAGAGGTTAAATATGATGAGTACAAAAGCTAAAAAATGGATTAAAGCAGCAGGCATAAGAGCAATTAGAACAGTTGCTCAGACGGCAGTTGCTACAATTGGTGTATCAGCAGTTATGCAAGATGTAAACTGGGCTATGTTAGGCTCTGCAAGTTTACTGGCTGGTGTTTTGTCTGTACTTACAAGTATAGCTGGATTGCCAGAAGCGGAGGACTGAACGGATTAAACAATGAAAGGAAGTATTATTATGTCAACAAAATTAAGAGGCATTGATGTATCATATGCTAATGACAAAATTGATTGGAGTAAGGCAAGCAAAGGGATAGACTTTGCTATTATTCGCTGTGGTCTTGGCTCGGAATTCCCTGACCAGGTAGACGAGCAGTATCGTAATAATGCAAACGGCTGTACAAAGTACAATGTTCCATTCGGTATATATCATTTTGCATATTGTGTAAATGCAGAAGCGGCAAAGAGAGAAGCAGACTTCGCTATTAAGCTTGCAAAGGAATACAAGGGCTGTAAGTTTATTGCTTATGACATAGAAGAGGACACTCTTCGTTATTGCCGCCAGCAGGGAGTAGTACATACAAGAGCAAGTCTTACAGCGTGTGCTAAAGCTTTTCTTGAGCGTGTTAAATCAGCAGGCTATACACCTGTGCTATATGCTAACTACGATTATATCAATAACAGATATAATTACAGCGAGCTTAGCAAGTATTATTTATGGCTTGCTTATCCTGGTGCAAGCTCCGCAGGTCGTGACTGTGGCACTTGGCAGTATAGTTGGACGGGAAAAATAAGTGGCATTAGCGGTGATGTGGATATGAACTATATGTATGATGATATAGTAACTTCTAAGAAATCTACCAAACCCACAACAACTAAGCCAGTCACAAAGCCAAGCAATGTTAAAAAGACGGATTACTCCGTCAAGGTTACAGCTCAGGCAGGACTTAATGTCCGCAAGGGTGCAGGCACAAACTACAATGTAATTACCGCTTTGAAATGTGGCACTATGGTATCTGTAAGCAAGATAACAGGCAACTGGGGCTATGTTGGCAAGTACGGCGGTTGGATATGCCTTGATTACACTGCTAAAGTCAGCACAACCTCGACTGTAAAATCTGATAAAGCTTATTATACAGTTAAGAGTGGCGACACACTCAGCTACATCGCATACAGATACAACACAACAGTAGACAAGCTTGTATCGCTCAATAACATCAAAAACCGAGATTTAATCTATGTCGGGCAGAAGATTAGAGTAAAATAACATAAAACGACTAAGAGCTGTATCTACACTTTATATCCAAAATTCTGGACATATATCAGTGTGGGTACAGCTCTTTTTCTCTTGGTTGACAAATCATTAAGAAACTATTTTATATTATAACCGTAGTTATTGAAAAGTCTATTAAAAAGTGGTATGATTTTTTTAAAATAATAAGGATAAGGAGTTAAGCGTTTATGAGTGTTATCTTTGGAATTAAAGAAAGTGGTTGTATAATCATTGCAGGTGATAAGCGAGGGTCCAGCATCGATGGGAAAATTCTATCTGATAATTTAGATAAGATTCTTGTTGTAAATAACCATTTGGCTTTTGCAAGTGCAGGTAATGCAGCTATCGAAAAAACTATTTCAATGGATTTGAACAAAGTGACAAATAAAGATGATTTATCTACTGATGATTTGCTTGATATTATAAAAGCATTTTATCAGCGTGTAATTGATACGAATTGCAATGGTATTTTGTCTTTGCCGTTCTATTTTCTGATAGCAGGTAAAGGGCGTAGCAGTAATGCAAGTTTAATATCTGGCGGAAATATCAAGGGGCGATTAGATGCTAAAGAAGTTCCTATGGCTCTCTATCCTCCTGCTGATGCAAAAATGCAGGAATGTTGCGATTGCTTCGCCAAGAATTATAAGTTGCATAATGCAGATTTTTCCGAAAGAACGATTAGAGAAATCTCGGATATTAGCCAACTTGTAAGTCCTACGGGCAATAAATGGATTTACAATATTGCAACAGCGAAAGGAACACTTTTTTCATTTTAAAATGGATTTATTATATAACTGAGAATGCTTTAAAAACAAAAAAATTTTTTATTTTGCAAAAAATAGCTCTTGTAAATGCATTAAACATCTACAAGAGCTATTCTTGTCCACATTCTTTTTTAGGTGTGGACAAGGCGTGGACAAAAAGCACATTTTATGCAATTATTGGAACTACTATAAATTATTAGTAACCATTATAAATTGTAACAAAAGGCTTGGTTATCACTTATTAAGTCCTTCGTAAACAGCAACAGCACAAGCAACAGTAGCACCAACCATTGGGTTGTTACCCATACCGATAAGTCCCATCATTTCAACATGAGCAGGAACTGATGAAGAACCAGCAAACTGAGCATCACCGTGCATACGGCCCATAGAGTCTGTAAGACCATAGGAAGCAGGACCTGCACCCATATTATCTGGGTGAAGTGTACGACCTGTGCCGCCACCTGATGCAACAGAGAAATACTTCTTGCCGTTTTCAAGAGCCCACTTCTTATATGTACCTGCAACAAGGTGCTGGAAACGAGTTGGGTTAGTTGAGTTACCTGTGATAGAAACATCAACGCCCTCGTGAGCCATAATTGCAACGCCTTCACGAACATCGTCTGCACCATAGCAACGAACAGCAGCTCTTTCGCCTTCAGAGAAAGCTCTCTCCTCAACGATATTAAGCTCGCCTGTGAAGTAGTCATACTGAGTCTTTACATATGTAAAACCATTGATTCTGGAAATGATATAAGCAGCGTCCTTGCCAAGACCGTTAAGGATAACCTTAAGAGGTTCTTTACGAGCCTTGTTAGCTGTTCTTGCGATACCGATAGCACCCTCAGCAGCGGCGAAAGATTCGTGACCTGCAAGGAATGCGAAGCATTTTGTCTTATCTTCGAGGAGCATAGCACCAAGATTACCATGGCCTAAGCCAACCTTTCTCTGTTCTGCAACAGAGCCAGGAATACAGAAAGCTTCAAGACCGATACCGATAGCTGCAGCAGCCTCAGAAGCGGACTTAACGCCTTTCTTAATAGCAACAGCACAGCCGAGAGTATAAGCCCAGCCTGCGTTTTCAAAAGCGATTGGCTGAACGCCCTTAACGATAGAGTAGGCGTCAACACCCTTGCTAAGACATAGCTCACGAGCCTCTTCAAGACTAGCAATGCCATACTCAGCGAGACATTTTTCTATTTTGGCAATTCTTCTTTCCTTGCCTTCAAATTTTACATCGTTTGCCATAAAAGCCTGTCCTCCTTAGTCTTGATTATTCTTCACGTGGGTCGATATACTTAGCAGCGCCATCAAAACGACCGTATTGACCGATGTTGTTTTTGTATGCTTCATCAGGGGATACGCCGTGTCTGATATCTTCGAGCATTTTGCCGAGCTTAACGAACTGATAGCCGATAACCTCGTTATTCTCATCAAGAGCTGTCTTAAGAACATAGCCTTCTGCCATTTCCATATAACGAACGCCCTTAGCCTTTGTGCTATACATAGTACCAACCTGTGAGCGGAGACCCTTACCAAGGTCCTCAAGACCTGCACCTATTGGAAGACCGTTTTCGGAGAAAGCTGTCTGGCTTCTGCCGTATACGAGCTGCTCGAAGATGTTCTTCATAGCAGTGTTGATAGCATCACAAACGAGGTCTGTGTTAAGACATTCGAGAAGAGTCTTGCCTGGGAGAATTTCAGCAGCCATAGCAGCAGAATGAGTCATACCAGAGCAACCGATTGTTTCTACAAGAGCTTCCTCTACGATACCCTCTTTTACATTGAGGGTAAGCTTACATGCACCCTGCTGAGGTGCACACCAGCCGATACCGTGTGAAAGACCGGAGATGTCGGTAATTTGTGTGGACTTAACCCACTTGCCTTCTTCAGGGATTGGGGCAGGACCGTGGTGAGGTCCTTTTGTTACGATACACATGTTTTCAACTTCATGTGAATAATTCATATGCGTTACTCCTTTCAGATGATAATTGTATGTTGCATACGGTTTTATTATAACATTTTATAGAAAATAAGCAAGCATTTTGTTGAAAATTGAGGTATAGAGATTGTTATGTTCTTGAAAAAATGTTAAAGTAAAAATGGTTTTATGTAACTAACTGTAATATATTTTTATACTTTTTAAGTTTTCATAATGTATTTTTGCGGAGGGCATATGTTTTTTAATAGCATATATATTTATAAGGAATTATAGGTTTATAGTATGTTTTGTGATATAAAGCAAATTTAACAGTAAGAAAAGCTTAAATTTTTATAAAATGCATATTGACTTTTTTCTTTGACGATTTAATATTGAGTAAAATATTTATTGGCATTTGTTGATGAATATTTTAATTTCATAAAAGAATATAAATAAAGCAACAAATTAGTTTCGACAGTAGCTTCAGCAGGAATTATAACCATATCGGCTACAAATGATAAAAATAGTACATATAATGAAAGAGCAACAAAAGATACTTCCATAGTTTCGCAGGCAGAAAGCTCAAATATAAATGATTTTAACTATACACAGGCTTTGAGTAAAGTTTCAAACTCTAATGAAACCAAGAGGATTATTATAAAGGAAATTCCAGTTGAAAAGTTAACTCCTGAAACAAAGCAAGATTACTATCATAAAATGCTTAATGCGGTTTATAAGGTAAGCTGATGGTTTATAATGAGATTTGTTGATATGGAAAGTTTACATATATAGGTGGGCAAAATTTACTCTGTAAAGTCTATATATAGTGTGCGAAAATAAATTTTAAAAAATCCGAAAAAATGTGTTGACATTTGGGAACGGTTATGATATTATAAACAAGCTGTCGCGAGAGAGCGGCGAAAAAACCCGATAAAATGGGGATTTTCGAGAAAGACAAGAGTCGAAAATGAATGTTCGGAGGATTGAATTCCTGAATCGAAATTCAAAGAAAACTCGAAAAACTTTAGAAAAAAGTTTAAAAAAGTCTTGACAATAGCTTGAAGATATGATAAAATATTAGAGCTATCGCACGAGAGTGATGAAAAACTTAAAGGTTTTTCAGTCGAGAAAAGAGTAAAAAGTGAGTAAAGCACAGATTGATTTCTGGATTGCAAGTTCACAAAAAGCTCAAAAAACTTTTTGAAAAAGTTTGAAAAAAGTCTTGACAAACGCTTTCGAGTGTGGTAAAATAAATAACGCACTTGAGAAACAAATGAAAAATTTGTAAAAAGTGCAAGGACCTTGAAAATTAAACAACACTAAAAAATTAGTACCCGTAATTACTTTGAGAAGATAATCTTTTCAAATTTTACGAAGTGAGAAAACACTTTACAAAAAAATCCAGATACGTCGCGTATCAAAATGAGCTTCAAAACTCAAAGAATGATTTTAACACAAATGTGTTTAAATACCATATTTTTGAGAGTTTGATCCTGGCTCAGGACGAACGCTGGCGGCGTGCCTAACACATGCAAG
>ERZ780208.1451-NODE-1451-length-19135-cov-3.273218_pt1 | contig 19135 bp, 17 predicted proteins | sample MGYA00511167_ERZ780208 | MGnify/ENA primary metagenome ERZ780208 (study PRJEB29588, sample SAMEA2159202) | human gut metagenome | biome: human gut; feature: human-associated habitat; material: faeces | place: Denmark | collected 2008/2010 ... | reverse complement strand
CGTTATGGGTGGAGCCGGTGCCGTTGCCGTATTGTATGCCAAGGAAGCCAAGGAACACGAAAACCCGGCTCAGTTCCTCGCAGAGAAAGAAGCCGAATATACCAAGCTGTTCGCCAACCCGTACAATGCAGCCAAATACGGTTACATCGACGACGTTATCGAGCCGCGCAACACTCGTTTCCGCGTCATTCGCGCTTTGCAACAGCTGCAAACCAAGAAACTGACCAACCCTGCCAAGAAGCACGGTAATATTCCACTTTAACAAAATCCTCCGATTATGAACAAAAAGAAAATAGGAATACTTATCGCTGCGTTCATGACAGTTTGCGGCGGTGCTTTCGCTCAAAGCGCCAGCAGCCTATGCATCAACGAAGTATTGGTGAACAACAAAGACAACTTCCAGGACGATTATGGCAAGCATAACGCATGGATCGAAATCTTCAACACCTCGTTCGCCACGGTTGATATCCGCAACTGCTACCTGACCAACGATAAGAGAGTATTGGATAAAAGCCTGTCGGCACCCGAACGTGCTGCCATGATGTATCCGATACCCAAGGGAGATGTACTGACCAAGATTCCTCCCCGCCAGCACCTGCTCTTCTGGGCAGACAACGAACCCAAGCGTGGTAACTTCCACCTGAACTTCAAGCTCGATTCGATTGGTCCGAACTGGATCGCCCTGTACGACGCCAACGGAACGACACTGATCGACTCCATCACAATCCCCGCCAACATCCCCGTTGACTGTTCTTACGGACTCATCGACGACGGTATCAAGGCAAAGGGATGGGCTGTAATGGGTATCAACAACCGTTATGTGACACCAAGTACCAACAACCGTACACTGGACTCTAACGAGAAAATCGACGGCTTCAAGATGAAAGACCCGATAGGCATCGGAATGGCCATCATGGCTATGCTGGTCGTATTCTTCGGTCTGATTCTGCTTTACATTGCCTTCAAGATTGTAGGCAACATCGGTGCCAACCTTATCAAACGCAACGCCATGCGTGCACACGGCATCACCGACAAGCAGGAAGCTAAAGAAAAAGCCATCGGAACCGAATCGGGAGAAGTATTTGCAGCCATCGCCATGGCATTGCACGAATATCAGGACAATGTACATGACATCGAAGACACCATCCTTACTATTAATAAGGTAAAACGCAACTACTCGCCCTGGAGTTCGAAGATCTATACATTGCGCCAGATGCCGCATAAGTAAACCAGTACATACCCTTAAAATAAAAGAAAAATGAAACAATATAAGTATAAAATCAATGGTAACCTCTATAACGTCACTGTAAATGATGTAGATGACAACATCGCACGTGTAGAGGTCAACGGTACCCCCTACAACGTTGAGCTGGACAAACCCATCAAGACCGCTCTCAAACCCATTGTCCGCCCCGCTGCTGCACCCAAGACAGCTACCGGCGAGCCCGTCGTTACACGTCCGACCGCTCCTTCCAAGAACAGCGGCGTGAAATCTCCGCTGCCCGGCGTCATCCTTGACATCAAGGTGAAAGAAGGCGACATGGTGAAGAAAGGACAGGTAATCGTTATCCTGGAAGCCATGAAGATGGAGAACAACATCAATGCCGACAGAGACGGAAAGGTTACTGCAATCAAAGTTAACAAAGGTGATTCTGTTCTCGAAGGAACGGATTTAATTATAATCGAATAAGTTTATGGAAGAAGTAAGCTTTTTATCATTTATTGGCGATAACCTGGTCGATTTCTGGGGGTACACGGGATTTGCGAATGCAACTTCCGGACACCTTATCATGATCTTGGTAGGTTTGTTCTTCTTGTTCCTGGCTATCAAGAAGAATTTTGAGCCGATGCTGCTGATTCCTATCGGATTCGGTATTCTGATCGGTAATATCCCGTTCAAGATTGATGCCGGCCTCGAAGTAGGTATCTACGAAGAAGGTTCCGTGCTCAACATCTTGTATCAGGGTGTAAAGACGGGCTGGTATCCGCCGTTGGTATTCCTCGGCATCGGTGCCATGACCGACTTCTCGGCACTGATATCCAATCCGAAGCTGATGCTGGTAGGTGCTGCCGCCCAGTTTGGTATCTTCGGTGCATACATGATTGCCCTCGCATTGGGATTCGAGCCTAACCAGGCTGCCGGTATCGCCATCATCGGTGGCGCCGACGGTCCTACGGCCATCTTCCTTTCTTCCAAGCTGGCTCCCAACCTGATGGGTGCCATTGCCGTATCAGCCTACTCGTACATGGCGCTTGTGCCCATCATCCAACCGCCTATCATGCGTCTGCTGACTACCAAGAAGGAAAAACTGATCCGTATGAAACCGGCACGTGCCGTATCTCATACCGAGAAGATCATGTTCCCCATCATCGGTCTGTTGCTTACCTGCTTCCTGGTACCGTCAGGTCTGCCTCTGCTGGGTATGCTGTTCTTCGGTAACCTGCTGAAGGAAAGTGGCGTAACCCGTCGTCTGGCCGAAACAGCCAGCGGTCCGTTGACGGATGCTATCACCATCCTGCTGGGTGTAACGGTAGGTGCTTCTACTCAGGCTTCCGAGTTCCTGACGCTGAACACTATCTTCATCTTCTTCCTGGGATTCTGTGCATTCATCATCGCCAGTGCTTCGGGTGTGTTGTTCGTCAAGTTCTTCAACCTGTTCCTGAGAAAAGGCAACAAGATCAACCCGCTTATCGGTAATGCCGGTGTATCCGCCGTTCCGATGTCGGCACGTATCTCGCAGAATGTAGGTCTGGAATACGACCCGACCAACTACCTGCTGATGCACGCCATGGGTCCGAACGTAGCCGGTGTAATCGGTTCGGCCGTAGCAGCCGGTGTGTTGCTGGGATTCCTTATCTAAGCAGTAATGATTATCCGGAAATCTTTTCCGGATCGGAACATACGTGTTGCACACACTACAGACGCCTTTCCGCCAATCGACGGGAAGGCGTCTTCTTTTATGCCTACATGACTCTGCAGGACGTCTGTTTGCCGTCTCCGGTTCTGCCATCTCGATTGCCCCCAAAGATACCGCTGTTTTTTCCCCAGTTAGAGAAATATGACTACCCGGTTAAAGAAAAACTTTTCCCCAATCAGCCCAATCTTCTGCCCCACCCGACTACGAAACATTATACTATCCTTTCTTCCCGGTCCGCAATCAGGCCAAATGCGTCCAAACAACCGTTAAAATATACAAAGCTATATCTACGATAACATCGTAATCGATTTATTTTTATTAATTTGCGGCAGTTTTACAATTAATCATTGCACTTTATCACATGAAAAAATTCTTCTTTTATCTGCTTCTATCAGCTTTCACTCCATTCCTGAAAGCCCAGCAAACGCAGTCCATCCAGGAGGCGATGGCCAACTACGACTACGAAAACGCCCTCACCCTCATCGAACACGAAGATTCGCTCACCGTTCCCCTGCTCTATCAGAAAGGAAGGGCACTGAAGGGACTCGGAAGAAACGCCGAGGCACTACAAGTATTCCGACTGCTCACCGTACAGGATTCACTCAACCCACGGTCCTACATCGAGGCCGGCGAATGCTACAAGATACTGGGCAAGTTCCAACCTGCCCTGCAATGCTACCGACGCGTGCTCGATCTGAAGCCCGACCATAAGTACGCCCGCATTCAGTACATCGGTCAGTTGCTGAACTTGCAAAAGTATCAGGAAGCATTAGGCGAAAGCACCTCCTTAGCCGAACAGGACAGTTCTGCCACCGTACTCCACCTGAAGGCACAGAGCCTGGAAGGCATCTATTCAGACCCCAACATCCTGATAGGCGCCTACATGGAGATAAACAACCGCTATCCCGACGACAACCTTGCCGCTTCGAAGCTGGCAAGCCTGTACATCCAGAACAATTACTACGACTTCGCCATCGAAACTTGCGAAAACTACCGGAAAACGGATACGACCAACGTCACCATCAACCGTCTGGAAGCCCAGGCCTACTGCCTGAACCAAGAATATGACAAGGCCCTGGAACGCTACAAACCATTGTTGGCACAGGGAGACAGCTCGTTCTACAGCTGCTATTACGCAGGCATCAGCCACTATGCCCTGAACCAGCCCTACGAAGCCCGCGACCTGCTGGAAGCAGCCCGGAAGCTGGCTCCCGAGCACATCGACCTCCTCTACTATTTAGGAAAGGCATGCTCCAAAACGAAGTGGAAGGAGAAAGGTGTGGAATATATGGAAGACGCCATCCACTTAGTATTCCCGCAAGACAGTGTAGTGGCAAGACTTTATCGCGGCCTGGCCGACTGCTGCAAGGAAGCCGGCGAACCACGCAAGCAAATCAAGGCCCTGATGCAGCAATACAAATACGACCCGCAGGCCCACTACATACTCTACAAGGCTGCATTCGTGTCATACTATCAGCTGAAAGACATAGACGAAACCGAAAAGTATTTGGAAGCCTACATCAAGACCCGCCCCGAGGGAAGCAGGAATCAGCCGCAGGAAATGACCGAAGATGGAGACGTCGTCTATAACGAAAACAACCGTTACGATTCTGCCGAATCCTGGCTGAAAGTCTTGCAGAAGACGAAGAAAGTAGATAAATTCTTCAAGGGTGATCAGCAGGAAAAGTGACAAACCTGCCGAAAAGCAAACGTTTGCACAATAAATCAGGACAGGATTGGCGGAGAGACCAAGTGTTTCTCCGCCAATTGTCTTATATTAGCCTCACAAAGAATCAACCGTAAAATGACTATCATGAAAAAGAAAGTATTCTCTCTCCTCGGAGGCGTACTGCTCTCACTCGGCACTTACGCCTCATCCAACATCAACAAAATTGACCCGCCCTTCTGGTATGCAGGCATGCAGAACCCCGAACTGCAACTGATGGTCTATGGCGAAGGGATCGGCGACTCCCGTGTCACGGTGGACTATCCCGGTGTATCGCTTAGCAGCATCGTCAAGTTAGAGAGCGATAATTATCTGCTGGTCTATCTGAAATTGGACAAGGACGTGCAGCCGGGCAAGATTCCGCTGACCTTTGTGCAGGGCAAGAAGAAAACCGTACAGGAATATGAGCTGAAGGAACGTACCATGAAAGGATGCGAACACAAAGGCTTTGACGCCTCGGACGCACTCTACCTGCTGATGCCCGACCGCTTTGCCAACGGCAATCCGGACAACGACCAGGTAGAAGGCATGCTCGACGCGAAAGTAGATCGGAACGACCCCAATGCCCGGCATGGAGGCGACCTGGCCGGCATCGAACAGCATCTGGACTACTTCACCGACCTGGGTGTAACCGCCCTTTGGTTTACCCCCGTATTAGAGAACAACATGCAGGGGGGCAGCTACCACGGCTATGCCACAACGGACTACTACAAGGTAGATCCGCGCTTTGGCACCAACGAAGAATACCGCCAGCTGATAGCCAAGGCTCACCAGCGTGGCATCAAGATTGTGATGGACATGATTTTCAACCACTGCGGTGTCGATCATGTATGGATCAAGGACATGCCCTCAAAGGACTGGTTCAACAACTCCGACTACCAGAACAACTTTGTGCAGACTTCCTTCAAACTCACTTCGCACGTCGATCCCTATACCTCGAAGTACGACTTCGACCAAATGAACAATGGTTGGTTTGTCCCCACCATGCCCGATCTGAACCAGAAGAACCCACACGTACTGAGATACCTCATCCAGAACAGCTTCTGGTGGATTGAGTATGCCAACATCGACGGCATCCGCATGGACACTTATCCCTATGCCGACTACGACAGCATGAGCCAGTGGATGAAGGAACTGAACGAAGAATACCCCAACTACAACACGGTGGGCGAAACGTGGGTCACCGAACCTGCCTATACCGCCTGGTGGCAGAAAGACTCCAAACTGTCTGCTCCGAAGAACAGCAACCTGAAGACGGTGATGGACTTCAGCTTCTTCGACAAGATCAACATTGCCAAGAACGAACAGACCGAAACCTGGTTCAAGGGACTGGACCGCGTATATAACAACTTTGTCTATGACTTCCTCTACCCCAACCCCGCCAGTGTGCTGGCTTTCATCGAAAACCACGACACCGACCGCTTCCTGGGCGAGGGACAGAACTTAGCCATGCTGAAGCAGGCCACTACGCTGCTGCTCACCACACGCCGCATCCCGCAGCTGTACTACGGCACGGAAATCATGATGAACGGTGTTAAGACCAAAAGCGACGGATACGTGCGTTGCGACTTCCCCGGCGGATGGGCAGGCGACAAGCAGAATGCCTTTACGGCAGAAGGACGCACCGACCTGCAGAACGAATGCTACAACTTCTACAAGACCATCCTGAACTGGCGCAAGGGTAACGACGTGATTGCCAAAGGCAGCATGACACAGTTCATGGTGCAGAACGGTGTCTATGCATACGCCCGCCAATACGAGGGAAAGACCGTATTCGTGATGCTGAACGGAACGGACAGCGAAACAACCCTGCCACTGAAGTTCTACAAGGAAATCCTGAAAGACACCAAACAGGGCAAGGACATCCTGACGGGACGTACCATCAGCTTCACCGAAGACCTGAAGATGGCAGCCCGCGAATCGTTAGTCATCGAACTGTAAAACCAACCCTCCACAAGAGGGAATAGATACGTCAGACGCAGATAAATACCAATCATACGGTCCGGCAGCAGTCCGGATATTCCAAAGATTTGCATTTACCTGCGTCTGATGTGTCTGTCCATCGGCATGCTACCCACAACGACCTGGTTCCCGGCGGGGAGTCAGGTATCAGGGGCAGCACTCCATTTCCTTGCATACATTGCCCGCCTGCTCACACTCTATCGTACAATGCGAAACTCCGTTCTTGCGGAACGCCTCCTTCAATTCTGTCTTCACACGCTCCATCGCCGAAAGGTCGCCAAGCACCACATGCAGCGTAGCCGCGTTCTCCGTCGTACTGATGGCCCACACATGCAAATGGTGCCAACCTGCCACCCCCGACGTTTCGGATATATCGTGCTTCAGCTTCTCCATGTCAACGCCTTCGGGAACTGCATCCAACGAGAGGAACAGACTCTCTTTCAGCAATCGGTAAGTAGATACCAGAATAATGACGGCAATCACAAGGCTGACAGCCGAATCGATCCAGACCCAATCGGTGAAACTGATGATGACGCCCGAAACAACCACCCCGACCGACACCAACGTATCCATAAGCATGTGCAGGAAGGCGCCGTTGACATTGAGGTCGGCCTTGCGGTCCTTCATCAGCAGCCAGGTGGTCAGTCCGTTGATGACGATACCTGCACCGGCTGTCCACCCGATGGCTTCGCCCGACACGTCTGTCGCATTGCGCAAGCGATAGACACTTTCAATCACAATAGCCCCTACAGCCACCAGCAGGATGACGGCATTCAGCAGCGAAATCAGGATAGTGGCTTTCTTGTAACCATAGGTGAAGTGCAAACTGGCCGGATGCCGGGCCAGACGAAATGCAATGAGGGCCAGCATCAGGCTGAACACGTCGCTCAGATTGTGTCCGGCATCGGAAAGCAAACCTAACGAATTATAAACAAAGCCGACAATAGCTTCGATAAAAACGAACAGCAGATTCAACGCTATACAGACAATGAATATCTTGTAAAGCGAATCGGTCACTGCATGTGACTCGTGATGATGATGATGTTCCATACGATATATTTATTACTTATCACATAATTCTACCATGCAAAGATACGCTTTTACGAGTACAAGTGTATTTTCCGGCTCAACTTAATGCACCCCCCATGACACTCACCCCGTCCGCCACCCCATCTTTCAGGAAGCATATTCCTGCCGTTTGCCATTCCGGCCGGCCATCCCATCTTTCCATTCCTAAAACGAAGCAGATACTTAATGACAAGCACCGGCATCATACACTGACGCCGGTGCTCATCAAAAAATACCCGCTATACTTACATGCCGGCTGGCATGCGATTGCCTTAAGCCATGACGCATACCGTGCCGACGGCTGCAGCGCTTACCACTTTACTTCGTCAGTGGATATGACGCCATCGGCTGCATCTTCGGCCGTAAACGTAGCTCCCTTGTATTGCACGCAAAGCATCACAAGCGGTTCATTTCCATTGTTGCGGACAGACCGCAATCCTGCCGGGGCTACCCTTACCACGCTGCCTTCGGCCACAGGAAAAATCTGTCCGTCCACCTGAAACTCACCTTTTCCTGACAGGAAGAAATACAACTCCTCGTGAGTTTTGTGAGTATGCAGGAAGCCCGTCTCCGTTCCGGGTGCAAACGACTGAAAAGAGAACTCGGCCCCTGTGGCCTTCAAGGCAGCACCGCCGAACACCTTACCCGGGATTTTCATCTCCGGACCCAGTTCCAATACATATTCACCCAACTCGTTCAGCCGACCTACACTGATGGCGCTGAAATTCTTTGCTTCTGCAGTTTTTTCAATCTGTTTCATACGATGTTCTTGTTTATATCAATTACGATTCACGCTGCAAAGTTATCCACTAAAAAACTATTTGTCAAGAAGTTACAAATTCATCCCATACTAACCTTTTCCTCACTATTGCAGAGAATCAGGCAGTTGCGCGAACATAAAAAAATAGAAAAAATATAATGCCTCCGTACAGTCGGTAGTCAGGAAAAAAAATGTTAGCTTTGCCTGCGAAACCCAAGCTAACCCACATCGGAACATGCAGAAAAAAGGAGATACTAATTCGATTATAGAAATCTGTCCCATTCGCAACGTCATTGCACGCTTTGGCGACAAATGGTCTTTTCTCGTCCTGCTCACTATCAACGAGCACAAAGTGATCCGTTTCAACGAGTTGTGCCGGGCCATCCCCGACATATCCCCCAGAATGCTGTCGGGCACGCTCCGAACGCTGGAAGCCGACGGACTGATTTCCAGAAAAGTATATCCCGTCGTTCCGCCCAAAGTGGAATACCGCCTGACTGACATCGGCGATTCACTCATCCCTCACATCAACCGACTGACCGAGTGGGCCTTGGAGAATATGCAAAAAATCGTTTCGCACCGCAAACGGTTCGATGAAACGAAATAGACGCATGCATGCAACAATTCATCAATCAACCTCTATAAGATATGAAAGGAAAACTGATTTTCATCACCGGCTCCACCAGTGGAATCGGTGAAGGATGTGCCCGCAAGTTTGCGGCTATGGGTAGCAACCTGATACTGAACGGACGGAATACCGAAAAACTGGAAGCCCTGAAGCAGGAACTCACGGCACAGGGCGTGGAAGTGCTCACACTGCCCTTCGACGTGCGCGACCGCCAGGCCATGCAGCGGGCCATAGACTCACTCGAAGGACGCTGGAGGGATATCGACGTGCTGGTGAACAACGCCGGACTGGTCATCGGCATGGACAAGGAATACGAAGGTTCGCTGGACGAATGGGACGTGGTCATCGACACCAACATCAAGGCCCTGCTGGCCATGACGCGCATGATAGTGCCCGGTATGGTGGAGCGCGGACGCGGACACATTATCAACATCGGCTCCATTGCGGGCGATGCGGCCTATGCCGGAGGCAGCGTCTATTGCGCCACGAAAGCTGCCGTCAAGGCACTGTCCGACGGACTGCGCATCGACTTGGTGGATACGCCCCTGCGGGTGACAAACATCAAGCCCGGCATGGTGGAAACCAATTTCTCCGTGATTCGCTTCCGCGGCGACAAGCAGAAAGCCGATGCCGTATATGACGGCATCCGTCCGCTGACGGGCGACGACATTGCCGACGTAGTCTATTATGCCGCTTCGGCCCCTGACCACGTACAGATAGCCGAAGTACTGGTGATGCCTACCTATCAGGCCACGGGAACCATCTGCCACCGGCAGAAATAAGACGCATCGCCGCAGGCAGGCTGCCGGACATTCCCCACTGCTTCTGTTCCGACTGTCTGCCAGCGGCTACTTTTGTAATAATTGTTCTCAACCGGGCACTACCAAGAAACGACCTTCATAACAATCTGTATATCAACCGTTTGCAGAGTACCTGTCTCAGTCGTATAGAGAGATACCCTAAGGATAGGACTGAGGGGGTCTAAGTATAGGACTGAGGGTACCTAAGTATAGGACTGAGGGTGGCAACGGTCGGAGGGGATACCGGATCGTCAGCAATTATTACTAAGAATAAGATACAGATGAAAGCCCCCACCCTGACGGACGAGGAGAACAATGCCAACCTGAACAGGATGCTGGAACGCCTGCAACAAGCGGCGGAGAAATAGAAAGATACCCCATCAGTCCGCCTTACCGCACCACTTCGGTAAATTCAGGCTTGGCATCCGCCCCTTTGCCTACCGTCACGAAGATGGTCGCCTCGACGTCGTTGCCGTTGACATCCTTGCTCCGGACGGTGAAGCGATAGTCGGTGCTGCCCGAGGTGGTACGCTTGCCCACCGTAACAGGCGTGCCCAACGGATACTGATAGTCGCCACAAGCTGCATCAAAGATCTTCACATCCTCGGGCGTGACAGGCTGCTGGGCCGAATACTCCGGCAGTTTTTCCACCTCTCCCTCGATATAGCCGTTCTCGATGAGGAAACGCTCTACCTCGGCAGGTGCCTTGGCAAGGCGGGCATTGCGTACACCGTAGCCCGGCAGAATCTCGACCTTGGGAAGCGCCTGCTCCAGATCCTTCATGCTGGCTCCCAAGCCTCCGCTGCCGAAGGTGCAGAAGGGAACAATCTTCTTACCCGAAAAGTCCGCCTGCTTCACCAACGAAGCCATCGGCAGGGCGTACGTGCCAAACCAGATGGGATAGCCGAGGAACACTACATCGTAGCCCGACCAGTCGGCCTTCAAAGCCTTCAGCGCAGGCAGTTCACCGTTTTTCATTTCTTTCTGGCAACGTTCGATGGTCTCCTGGTAAGTGCCGTCGTAAGGTTGCTCTACCTCGATGCGCAACGTATCGGCACCCAGTAAGCGTGCAAACACCTGTGCCACCTGCTGCGTGGCTCCCGTCTGCGAATAGTAAACCACCAGATATTTCTGCGCCTTTGGAGCAGCGTCCGTCGCCGCGTTTTTCTTCTGCGAATTACAGCCCACCAATGCTAAGAGAGCAGTAAACAAAACCAATCCTTTTCTCATTGTCATTCAGTTTTTCAAGTTCATAACCATAATCTTAAATACTCTGATTGCAAAAATAGCATTTTGACCGAAGATAACGACCGAGACGAAACACAACCTTCGATAACCGCTCCGGTTTTGTATTTTATTAAGACATGGTACGACAGATGCAGGCATGGCGGGAGGAACAAAAAGAATAAACGCCCCATGTGTTGTGCTTCTTCAGGGAAAATAGTATCTTCGCATAAGAATGATGCAAAACAAGTCACGATTATGGCAAGGTTATACCCAATCGGCATACAAAGTTTCGAGGAAATCCGCAAGGGCGGATATGTTTACGTGGACAAGACTGCCCTGCTTCACCAGTTGGTCAGCACGGGCAAATACTATTTCTTCGGCCGCCCGCGCCGTTTCGGCAAGAGCCTGATGATATCCACGCTGGAAGCCTACTTCGAGGGACGAAAAGACCTCTTCGGAGGACTTGCCATGGAACAAATGGAGAAAGCGTGGACCGTACGTCCCGTCCTACACATCGACTTGAACAACCAGGAGTATAACTCGCTCACCAGCTTGGAAGACATTCTGGACAGCTATCTGACCCGCTGGGAAGAACTGTACGGCCGCGATCCGGGAGGCAATTCACTGTCACTGCGCTTTGCAGGCGTCATCCGCCGCGCCGCCAGACAGTCCGGACAGAACGTGGCCATCCTCATCGACGAATACGACAAGCCGCTCATCCAGGCTTTGGGCAACGATGCCCTGCAGGACGAATACCGCAGCCTGCTGAAAGCCTTCTACGGCAACCTGAAGTCGTGCGATGCCTATATCCGCTTCGCCTTGCTGACGGGCGTCACCCGCTTCAGCCGCGTAAGCATCTTCAGCGACCTGAACAACCTGAACGACAGCGCCATGGACTGGCAATATGCCACCATGTGCGGCATCGCCGAGTCCGAACTCCTGCCCAACTTCGAGGAAGACATCCGTAAGCTGGCCGAACATCAGAAAATCAGTTATGAAGATGCCTGTACTCTGCTCCGCAAGAAGTTCGACGGCTATCACTTCAGCACCACCGGCGAAGGAATCTACAACCCCTTCAGCCTGCTGAACACGTTTTACCGGATGGAGCCGGACAATTACTGGTTCTCTACCGGAACGCCGACGATTCTGGTGAAACTGCTAAAGCAGACTAATTACTGCCTGAGCAACCTTGACGGCAATGTGGAAGCGGCAGTCGATAACCTTACAGGATTAGAAAACGTACACCACAATCCCATTCCCCTACTCTTCCAAAGCGGCTACCTGACCATCAAAGGTTACGATCCCGAATTCAGGATTTATACCCTCGGCTTTCCCAACGAGGAAGTAAGAGTGGGGTTCATCAACAGTCTGTTGCCCGCCTACGTGAACATTGGCACGGAGGACTCTTCATTCCAGATAAAGCACTTTGTCCGTGAAGTACGCACTGCCCGCATCGACAACTTCATGCACCGCCTGCAGAGTTTCCTGGCCGACACGCCTTACGAGCTTATCCGCGAACAGGAACTGCACTACCAGAATGTGCTCTTCATCGTGTTCAAGTTGTTAGGGTTCTATACCGAAGCCGAATATCACACTTCGCAAGGGCGCATCGACCTCGTGGTAAAGACCGCCGATTACATCTACGTCATGGAGTTCAAATTTCAGGGTACAGCCGAAGAGGCATTGGCACAAATCAATGAAAAGAACTATGCCACCCCCTTCGCCTCCGACCCGCGCACCCTCTATAAGATAGGCGTAAACTTCAGCAGCCAAACGCGGAATATCGACCGGTGGCTGGTAGAATAAGTCGGCAGGACAGGCACACTGTCCGGCCGACCTGAAACGCATGCCCCGCCCTAAAGACAGGCAATGACGGACGTAATCAATCGATAGGACGGTCTGGTCCGCTCACCAAGAAGCCCACGGACGGTTCAGTCTTTATCAGCCTTTTCCGGCACTTCGGGCAGGCGGATCGCATTCACCCGCTGCATCCAGATGCGGCGCAGGTCGCTCCAGTGATAAAACGGAAAACAGTCGTCAGCCACTCCGGCCAGACGAACCTCACGTTCGTTCAGCAACAGCTTCACCAGAATATCCGCACTGCCCTGCTTACGGAAGAAGACCAGCTGCAGGTTGCCGCACATCGGAATCATGCGATAGGTCTGATAGTATTCGGGAATGGAATCCCAATCGGCCGTAGCATGGTTGAAGTCTTCAATCTGCATCAATGCCACCAGTGGTGCAAGGTTGGTATCATGGCCGAAACGCAGCGTAGCGCAAGGACGGGCAGATGCCAATGCCGTATCGGCAGCCTCGACGATATTGCGCAGCAGGTTGCGTGCCAGGTTGGGCATATGACCTCCGCTCAGAGGCGAAGGACCCTGCTCGTAATACCACTCAAAGTTGTTCAGTTGCCAGAAGTCATACAGTTCGTCGGTGGTGAAGAGGAAAGCCAGGTCGGGCATATTGTCCGAACTCTGACTGATTCCATGATACTCGAACAGGTCACAGACCAACTTATCGGCATTCTCCACCTTCGGCAGATAATCGGGGGTGAACAGCTGCTTCACGATGCGCTCGGGATGAACAAAACGGCGTCGGGCTTCGGCAAAGACAGAATCGGCATTGCGCTGGCAACTGTCGGAATACACCGGATTCTTGTATTTCAGGTAATAAGCGTCGTGCTGACTGGCGTCGGTCGTGATGTTCAGGCGGGGATTCAATCCTTTCAATTCCACACAGGCAGCGGCCATCGACAGGAAAGCCCGGGTCTTGTAAGTAGAACGGGCATCCACATGCGCACCGTCCACAAAGATTTGCGGATAGTTGCGATACATACGTTCCACCAACTCACGATGCTGGCGTGCACCCTTCGGTGTCAGTTCGCCATATCGTCCTTCGGCAGCCCGGGCCATCTGCCGCAGAATGTCTAATGCACGCCTTCCGTCATCCGTCAGTCCATGCTGCCTTTCGGCAGCGCCCAGTGCTTCCAAGGCCGGTTCGTATTTATCTTTCCCCGTCAGGTAACGCGAACCGTGTCGGGCGTACGTACTGATGTAACAGGGTACATACCCGTCGGGGGCAGCCGTAAGAGGCACGTCGGGAGCCTCATAAGCCATATACTTTCCTGTAGCCAAGCGGGGATTCTCATGGATCTCTCTTGCAGCACGTGTCTGTGCATGCATTGCCTGCGCACCGAACAAAACGATGCAGAACCCTAACAAACGTCCTATTTTTCTCATCTCATTCCTATTGTTTCACCGTGCAAAAATACAAGGAAAAAACAAACCAACGATACTGATCCGATGCAGAAGTCATCCGCCTTCTGCCACTTGCAACCCGGATGAAACATAGACGAAACCAATATGAAACCTTGTGCATGCCGTGAAAAGTGCTTTCCTCTATTCCATAAAAAGAAAAAGTTACTTATCTTTATCCGCCATTTCAACAGACAAAAGATGAAGAACCAGCCTTGCACCATCCGTCCCCTGCTTCCGGAAGAAACCCACTTGCTGAGCGACTTCCTTTACGAAGCCATCTACCTGCCCGAAGGCACTCCTCCTCCGCCCCGCAGCGTCATCCTGCTACCCGAGCTGCAAGTCTATATCCGGGACTTCGGCACCCAACCCGACGACCACTGTCTGGTAGCCGAAGCTTCGGGCCAAGTTGTCGGTGCCGTCTGGGTCCGCCAGATGAACGACTACGGGCACGTGGACGGACATACTCCCTCACTCGCCATCTCCCTCTACAAAGACTTCCGGGGGCATGGCATCGGTACCCGCCTGATGAGAGGAATGCTTGACCTGCTGCACGGCAAAAGCTATCGGCAAGTGTCGCTCTCGGTACAGAAGGCTAATCCTGCCGTCCGCCTCTACACCAGGCTTGGCTTTGAAGCGGTAAAGGAGACGGAAGAAGAATATATTATGGTATGCAACTTATCAACGCACCCACTTATGAAAACCTCACATCACAGCCCGACGGTCCCTCCCGCCATCACCTTCCGCCCCGCCACCACGGCCGACATACCTGAGCTGAAAAGCCTCTTCTGCAACACCGTACTGACGGTCAATGCCCGCGACTATACCGCCGAGGAAGTAGCCGACTGGGCATCTTGCGGCGACCGGCCCGGTCGCTGGGAGAAACTGCTTGCCAGCCTGCACTTCATCGCTGCCTGCGATGCCGAAGGTCGCATCATCGGCTTTACCTCCATCCGCAACGATGGCTACCTGCACTCCATGTTCGTCCACAAGGACCATCAGAGAGAAGGCATTGCTACAGCCCTGCTGCAACAGATAGAAGCCTACGCCACGGAGCACGGCATCCGCGAAATAACCTCCGAAGTAAGTATCACTGCCCGTCCCTTCTTCGAGCATCGGGGCTATGCCGTCGAACGTGAACAACGCGCACAGGCCAACCGCCTGCAATTGACCAACTATGTAATGAGGAAAGTCCTGCCTTCCTCTCTGGCTACTCAAACGGAGAATAAGCAACAGATTGCACAACAATCAAGCTGTGTCACGCCCCGATTCCGTCTGCGGCCATGGGAAGCATCTGACGTGGCCTCATTGGCAAAAAACCTGAACAACAAGAAGATTTGGGATAACTGCCGCGACAGTCTCCCCTTTCCTTATACGGAAGCAGATGCCCACTCTTTTATCGACTATGCAACAAGCCGGCAAGAGCCCGGCGAATACTGCATCGAAATAAACGGTGAAGCCGTCGGCAATATCAGCTTTATGCGGGGAACGGATGTAGAGCGCTTCAATGCCGAAACCGGCTATTGGCTGGCAGAACCCTTCTGGAACCAAGGCATTGCCAGCGAAGCCCTGCGCGAAGCCTTGCGACATTATTTGGCTGCGACAGACGTCGTCCGTATCTTTGCCAACGTGTATGAAAGCAACATCGCCTCCATGCGGGTACTCGAAAAAGTCGGTTTCCGTAAAGTAGGTGTTCTCCGCAACGCCTGTTTCAAGAACGGCTGCTTTATAAATACTCATTATTTTGAACTGCTGAAAGAAGAGTTTGTATGAACATCCAACTCATCCCCACCGACAAGAAACATTTCCTCTCCCTCCTGCTGCTTGCCGACGAGCAGGAGTCAATGATCGACCGCTACCTGGAGCGGGGAGATTTGTTCGTCATGTTCGACGCTGAAGCAATCCCCATTTCCGTAGCCGTTGTGACGGACGAGGGAAACAGAGTCCGCGAACTGAAGAACCTGGCCGTTGCACCTACCTGCCAGCGCAAAGGGTATGGTCGGCAGATGGTAGAATTCGTCAGCCGATACTATGCCGACGTGTGCCACACACTGCTTGTCGGTACGGGCGAAAGCAGGCAGACAATCAGCTTTTACGAAAACTGTGGCTTTACTTATTCGCATACCGTCGCCGACTTCTTTACCCGCAATTACGACCATCCGATTGTGGAAGACGGGAAGGTACTGAAAGACATGATTTACTTACGGAAGAATGTTTAATTCTCAACCGCCCAAAAAAATGAATACGGTGTTTATACTTTCCCTCCTGACCGCATTCGGCATCCATCTTAATGGGAATTGCCATTATGTACCGCTTGTCCAAGTAAAGCAACGAAAAAGTTATCTGTACAGAGCCTATCCTTGAATCAAAGAGTTTTCTTACATTTGCAGACAAAGGAGATAACGCATCCATAACATATCAATAAAGAAGTAGATACATATGAAAAACGAAGCAAAAACCATCATCGCCTCCACAGACCACATCGCCGCCTGTGGCCTGTATTGCGGAGCATGTCGTAAATACCTCAACGGTAAGTGCCCGGGATGCCGACAGAACGACAAGGCAACCTGGTGCAAAATCAGACAATGCTGCCAGAAGAATGGCTTTCACAGTTGTGCCGAATGCAGCACGGACGTAAAAGCCTGCAAGACGCATAACAATGTGATAGGGAAAATCTTCGCCTTCCTGTTCAACTCCGACCGCACAGCGTGCATCCGCTACATCCAAGTCAACGGACGCGAAGCTTTCGCCGAAGAAATGACCCGACGGAAAGCACAAACCATGAAAAAAAGAAAATAAAGAATATCATCTTATGGAACTATCAGACTGGTTCAAAGGATTTGAATTTTAAGAAACTCATAACACACATTAACCAACCATGAACAGAATCATTATCGTAACGGGCGGAGCCGGTGGCATCGGCCGTTGCATTGTAGAACATTTTGCAGCAGAAGGCGACCAGGTTTACTTCATCGACATCGACCGCGAAGTGACCCTCGACCAAGTAGAACGGATGCACCAGCTGGGCTATAGAGTGACCGGCTTTGTAGGCGACGTGGCCGACAGGCAGGCATTGGAAGACTTCGCCAGCCTGATACTCGAAGAGCAACCCCAAGGCATCCATTGCCTCATCAACAACGCCTGCCTGACGAACGGAGGCATCCTGACCGACTGCGACTACGACGAATTCCTCTACATTCAGCGCGTAGGCGTGGTGGCTCCTTACATGCTGGCCAAGCTCTTCAGAGACCACTTCTGCGGCATAGGGTCCATCGTGAACATCTCTTCGACCCGTGCCTTCCAGTCGCAACCCAACACCGAGAGCTATACGGCGGCCAAGGGTGGCATTACGGCACTGACGCACGCACTGGCCATCAGTCTGTCAGGCGTGGCGCGCGTCAATTCGGTAGCGCCCGGCTGGATAGACACCGGTAACTACCACGGCGACCCGAACCAACCCTACACTCCCTTCTACAGCAAGGGCGACATCGACCAGCATCCATCCGGCCGTGTAGGCGAACCGGAGGACATAGCCCGCGTGGTAGCTTTCCTGTGCGACGAGCGCAACTCGTTCATCAACGGCGAAAACATCACCGTGGACGGAGGCATGAGTCGTCAGATGATTTACCACAACGATTTCGGTTGGAAGTATCAGCCCACAACGTCACCCATATACGAATATTTGTTTCCAATTGATGAAGAATAAGCCTTTCTGCTGACACCCGCTTTTCACAGCCGGCCGAAAGCAGGGCCCCAAAACAGCAAAAAACCACCTTGCCGAGAGGAACAACGCTTGCATTGCTCGGCAACAACGCTTGTGTTGCTCGCAAAGATTGCTTGTTTCCGTCCGCAACAAGGCTTGTTATCTGTCCCGAAAAGGCTTGTTTTCTGCAAAAAGAAGGGGAGTTTCCGACGCAAAAGCCTCAGCTTTGCCACGGAAACTCCCCTTTTCGGCTCTGCGGAGCGCTCGCGGGCTCCGTTTTTCTTCTATTTCATTTGTAAGTATTTCGCTATCGTGCTGTCTGCAAGGCAGAAACGTTCCGTTCGCTTCGATTTTCGGCACCGGCCTTTCCCTTGGCCTGAAACAGACGATTCTCAGGCGGTCGGGAAATCAAAATGTCATTTTGACAAAACGGCCGATGCCCCTATCTGCCTTACTCCTTCGCCGGAATCTCGGGAATGTAGAGATAGCTGTCGTACCGGCCACCGGTGTAGATGCAATGCCTTCCCACGTTGTGCGTAGCAGGCGACGTGACCACTTCGGCGGGGTCGGCGCATTCGTCGGCATTGCCACCCAGCGTCATCATCTCCGGCTGCTGGCCGGGCATGTAGGTAAAGTCCTCCTTGGGCACGGTGATGTGTGCCGAGCCGAAAGGTATGGCGGCCTTTTCGGGCTGATAGGCGCCGACCGTCAGTTGCAGTATCTCGCCCTTCTCGAAGAAAAGTCCCATCGGCCAGATTTCAATCTCGACGGGGACAATCTCGCCCGGCTTCAGCTTCTGCACAGTAGTAAAGGGATAGTAAGGCTCGGCCTCAGTCGTGCGGAGCGTATCCAGCTGGCGCATGGAGACACGCATCTGTCCGGTAGCGACGATGCGGTTGCCCATACGGTCGGGAATAGGCTGTCCGTCTTTCGACAGTTTCTCCACGCGGACGGACAGGTCCATGTCGTCGATGGTCATCTCCATGATCTTGCTGGTCTGGTTCTCGGCCTTCTCCACCACCGTGGACTTGGAGCCCATGGTCTCGCTGAGATCGGTGAAGAGGACGAAGTGGTCGCAGAGGATGC
>ERZ780208.1450-NODE-1450-length-19143-cov-5.956517_pt1 | contig 19143 bp, 17 predicted proteins | sample MGYA00511167_ERZ780208 | MGnify/ENA primary metagenome ERZ780208 (study PRJEB29588, sample SAMEA2159202) | human gut metagenome | biome: human gut; feature: human-associated habitat; material: faeces | place: Denmark | collected 2008/2010 ... | reverse complement strand
AGTCCTGAAACGGCACCGCCGGTATTTTCCGCACACGGCGCCAAAGCTCCCGTCCCGAAACAGCGCTCAAACGCCCGTCCCGCACACGGCGCCAAAGCTCCCGTCCCGAAACAGGGCTCAAACACCCGTCCCGCACACGGCGCCAAAGCCTGCCCCTGCATCCGGTTCCCTGCACGCTCCGCACACTCCCGCGCGCGCCCTGCATATAGCCTGATATATAACCCTGTATATACTGCAAAAATTGGGCTTGACTTTTAGGCACTTTTAATATATGATAATTAATACATTGTCAATATTAAAAAACATACTTGGCAAAAAAAATTATTCTGATAGCGTAGCATAAAAAGGAGATATTACTATGGCAGATTTACAAACAATCCGCAAACGGCTGGAAAAGTATATCTTGGACAGCAACCACACCTTTCGCGAAGTATCGCTGAAAATCGGGCGCAAGGACTCATACATCCAGCAGTATGTCAAATACGGCTTTCCCAAGCGGCTGAACGAAGTCGACCGCAAAAAAGTCTGCCAGCTGTTAAACATCAGCGAAAAAGAATTGATTGACGACGAGCTTCTGCAAAGCGGCGCCGCCCTGCCCCCGCTCTTTGAAAACGACGACCTGACCGGTTCGGCGGCAGATTTTGTGGCGATAGACATCTGCGCCGCACGCCCGGGAACCGAGCTCCGCGACAACGTCGTCGGGCGTATGGTGCTGAATTTTGCGGAATTCGGCAGCTGGTGCGCGGGCAACCCGTTCAGCCTGCGTTTTATCCGCCTCGACGGCGACTATATGGAACCGACGCTCCCCAACGGCAGCCTTGTTATGTTCGATTCCGGCGTCTGCGATTACAGCGGCGACGGCATTTATGTTATCGAAACCGGGGGCGACGTCCAGATTAAACGCCTGCAAAAAACCGCCGCCGACACCTACGCGCTGAAAGTCGACAGTCCCCGCTATCAGGATTTGTACCACAAAAAGAACAAGGTGAAAATCCTCGGCCGCGCCGTCTTCTGCCTTTCCGGCCGTCCGCTGTAACCCGCCGCGCCCTTGCCGGCTGAGCCCGTCCCTTCCGCCCGGTAAAATCCGCACGCACACCGGACCGCCCGCCGCGCCCGTCCCGAGTTATCAACATCGTCCATATATTCGGCTATATAATCAGCGCTTTTCTGCCGCATTTTGCCCATCGGCGCCAATGCGAAAATATTGAAATCAATATACGAAACACCTATATATTATGAAAATTAATATACAGAAAAGGAAAGTATATGAATATCAAGCAGAAAATCGCCCGCCTGAAACAGCAAATCCGCCTGCGCGAAACCGCCGATGACGGTTATTACCTTTCGCGCCAATACAAGGAAGACGCCCGCGCCCTCTATGAGCTGGAAAGGCAGCTCCCGCCTGCCGGCACGCCGCGGCAGCCATCCCGGACTTAAATCCGCCTTGCTGCCCCGGACTTAAAAGCCCCGTTCGCACAATTCCCTCAGCCAGCTGCCCCGGACTTAAAACCGCACAGTCGTCCGTTTCCCCCTGTCTAAAACAGGCCGTTGCCTTTTGGGTAAAGATATTGGCGCAGTCTTTCGCCATACTCCCCGCATCCCGCAGCCGAGCCGTGAAAATCCGTATCTATAATATAGCCGTACCGGCTCACGACCACCTTAACCTGGCACGTTCCCTGCGCCACCTGTGTCCGATATCCCGACGTTGTGCCGTCGATAAACATCGTGCCGAATTGTAACGCTGTCATCGTCATATGCGTCGCTTCTTCATACGGCGATTGATAGGTGTAGGAAGTCGAATAATTCCAAACATAAACCGTCCGGTCGCGCAGACGCACCTCGTTGTCCGGATACCCCAGCACCGCAAACGCCGTCTGCACCGGCTGATTGCGCAGCGCCGCCAGCCCCTCCTCCATATATTTGAGCGTACACCCGCTTAAAAACAACATAAAAATCGCCATAATCCTTTTCATTGCCTTGCCCTCCGAATACAAAAAAACGGCTGCCTGACTATGAGGCAACCGGGAGGTAGCAGTCCTGTTGTTAGCATAGACTTTATAACCTTTAAACCGAGGTTCTGGACATACGTTATAACTCCCGGTTAAAATGGATATAGTCAAATTCTCCGTATTTTACAGAGCACTATAACAAACAATAATACCTAACAACAAGGGTATGCTACAACCCACTCTCTACAAAGATACCACAACATATACAAAAATCAAGCAAAAAATAAGCACCTTATTTAAGGTGCCGGGGAGTTAGCAGTCACGTTGTTAGCAATGACCCCAAGATATTCATATATACATCAAGGGCTCCCCGACCATAACAAAAGCGGCCATAGCCGGGGATATTGTTACATAAATAAATTATATAACGTTAACGATACATATCCAATACCGCTAACAACAGAGATGCTACTACTCTGGCAGTGTTTAGCCCCACTGCTTACAAACAGCATATAAACCTGTAACTCAAAAGTCAAATAAAAAAAGCCGCCCATACAGGCAGCTTTTCTTTCGTTCGCCCTCCCGTTACGGGAAAGGTGCTAGTACGGGTGCTTCGCATAATACTCTTCCGCCACCGCCGGGAAATTTTCCTTGAGCAGCGACAGCGCCTCCCAGCACATGGAATGAAACGCGATGTATTGCCGCACGGCTTCCATTGCCCCCAGCTTGACCAGCTCGACTTCCGCCTGCCAGCACATGCCGTGTTCGGGACTGTAGCGGGAAATCAGTTCCTTTATCAGCTCCCCGTTGCCGCGGTTAATCAGCGCCACCTGCGCGTCGTCGCTGAGCCAATAGCCCGCCACGTACTTTTTAACCGCCGCCGGCGTCGCAAACTTGACAAAGCTCACGTCGTCCCGGTGCCGGAATTGCGTCAGGCAGTCGTCCAAACTCTTGCTCGCCAGCACTTTAAACAGCTTCTGTTCGTTCTCCGGCGCAAAGCGGTAACCGCCCATGCAATACAGATGTTCCACATGCAGCTTGAGCCATTCCGCGTCAAAATTGCGTTTCCACAACACCTCTTGCGCTTCCGCCGCCAGCGGGCATGTCATCAGCAGCAGCTGGATAAGGTCCCGGTCGTACGACGTCAGAACTTCAACCTGCAATTCCGCCGGCAGGGCTTCCGCCGCCAGCGTTTCCATCAGCTTGCCGAAGTCTTTGGCCTTGGCCGCTTTTTTGCGAAACAGGCGGTAAAACCGGTACACGATGGTCTTAAACGCCGCATAGTTGCGCTCTTCGACAATCTTTCGTTTCACGTTTTCGCTGATAACCCATTTGTTGGCATACGCCGCAAACAAAGACGGATTGTCCCGGTGCAGCAGGGCATAAACCTGGTCGTCGTTTTCCAGCGGATTAAACGCCAGATACACGCGCACCGCCTCGTTGCTCCCGATGTTAATCAGATATTCCGGATCGGCCAGGCGGCGCATTTTGGCAAAGTCGCGCAATGCCTCCACCTTATCGCAATGAATAAGGCAGCGCTGGGTTTCCTCCGTCAGGCCGTAATAGTTAAGATACGTCAGCCGGATGTCGGCCGGGGCTATTTGGACAAAAACCTTTTCCGCGTCTTTGGAAAAACGGAAACGGTTGATGTAGCTCTTAACGGCCGCGGGAGAAAAATGCTCCAGCAAAACCAGTTCTTCATGCAAATCCAGGGGATGTTCACTTGTCAGGCTCTCAAAATAAGCCTTTAGCTCATTATCGGCATTCCGCTCGATAAGGCTGATAATTTTGTTGTTCATAATAGGAATTATATAAAAATTAAACACTAGAATTATATCACTCTGCCCAGATATATAGACAATATTTTTCAATTAGTCAACCCAAAAAAAATTTGACTTTTGGCAAAAAAGGATATATCTTATCAGGTAAATAATATGTTATGGAACAGATAAGGAGCAGATTATGCTGAACAAGTCATACATTTTGGCGGGACTGGCGGCGTTGGCGCTGGCAGGCTGCACCCGCGAGGTTTATTTGCAGCCCGTGCCGTGCGAACCGGAATGCCCAAGCTGTCCGTGTTTCGTCGGCGCTTCCGAGTGCTGTCCGGAAACTGCGGTGCAGACCGTCGTTACCACCTATCAGGTTTATGACGTTCCCGCGCCGACGGTTACTTATATCCCTTGCGACAATGGCGTCCGCCGCTGCCGCACCGTCTGCCGCGAAGTCCGCGTCGAACAGTAACCCCGCCCGCGTACACGTCCCCATACCAAAAGATACCCGAAACCGTCTGGTCTCGGGTATCTTCATAAGCGGTGCTTCATCTCTCTGAATCCTTCTGATGGGCTCCAGAGAAAAAATATTGCTTTTTCTTCTGACTCCACCCGCCTAAATTCTGCCTGCGCTCGCACGCCTGCAGAAAATCCTCTATGTTTCGCGAAACCGCCGCTTCGTGCCCGGCACTCGCTGCCAAACCTCGCGTCCTCCGCCTTGCCGCAACGCTCTGCCGCTCCGCCATCTTTACCGCGCCATCTCTGCTGCTCCGCATCCGCCCGGCATCCCGCGCCCTTTCCTCTTCGGACCGACAGCCGCGCAACCTGCCTTACTGGCGTTTCAGCCGTAAAATCAGCCCGCGGTACTCGTTCACAAAATTATACTCTTCCTCCGTAATCTGCGTGCCGATAATATTATCGCGCTCCCGCTGCAAAACGTCTACCTGCGTTTTCATCTCAAACGGCAGCCGCCGCTCGTCGATTTCCGTAGATAAAAACGCAATCGTTTCATCCAGCCGCGCCACGCGGTCATAAACGTCGTACATTTCAAACAGCTTTTTCACACGCACCAGAAAAGCCTGCGGCTCCCAGTTCATGCGCTTGAGCTGCTGTTCCAAAAATCTCGGGCACGGGCTCGGAAACGCCCCGTTGGCAAATTCTTCCAGTTCTGCGGAAGCCGTCGGCATTTTCATAATTTCCTGCACCGTCAGCAGCAGATGCATAAACTCCGTTTCATCAAACGTGCGGGATATGCGCGTTATCAAAAACCGCGGCACCTGGTCTTCAAACACCTTCTTCTGCAGGACGACGTTGCTGATGGCAAGGTAAAGGACAAAACTCATGCCGGCGGCGTACAATACAGGCTTCAGCAATTTGCGCTTCGCCACGCGTACCAGCTTTTTCCTTCTGCTCATCTTTGCCATAACAAACGAATTCCCCCGTTAGATTCGCAGCTATAATAGGGGATAAAAATAAATTATGCAACAAAAAAGAATTCCGGCTGAATAACCGCCCGGCCGGGTTGCATCCGCCGCCCCAAACCGGCATAACCCCGAACAACGCAGCTCCGAACAGCGTAGTCCCAAACCAGCGCCGTTCCAAACAGCGTAGCCCCAAACCAGCACCGTTCCTAACAACGCCGTTCCAAACAACGCAGCCCCGAACCTGTGTCGCTCCGCGCCCACCCGCATAGCCTCAAAACCCTCGCTGTCCGCCCCTGCCTGCATAGCTTCAAACAACGCAATCTCAAACCTGCGCCACACAGCGCCTCGCTTGCACCCCCGCGTCCGGTTGCACAATCTCAACACCTTCACAGGCCGAGCCCCGGCATCAACGCCGCTAGTTCGCCTATTCTCCGCCGGCACAAGCCACACGCGCCGGTTCATACCGCTCCGGCATATCGTCTTCTTCCGGCAGCGCCCGTACCTCTTCCGCTTTCAAAGCCCGGAACCCCTGCGCCACGACATACGTTTCGGGCGACTTTTCGCGGCTTGCGTCCGGCTTGTAATGGCTGACCTTGGCAAAGTTCTTTTTCATATCCGCCAGCAGCATGCCTTCCGCACCGCCCTGAAACACCTTGGCGATAAATATCCCGCCCGTCGCCAGCACCGTTTTCGCAAACGCGTACGCCGCCTCAACCAGCCCGATAGTGCGCAGGTGGTCTGTCTGCTGATGCCCGGTCGTATTGGCCGCCATATCGCTCATCACCACATGCGCGCGTTCACCGCCCAAAAGCAACAGTAACCTTTCGTCCGCCCCCTCTTCCGTAAAGTCCTGGCAGACAAACGTCGCCCCCTCCAGCGGTTCGGTCGGCAGAATGTCAAGCCCGACCAGCTTCCCCGTGCCTTTAAGCTTCGCTGCCGCCACCTGCGACCAGCCGCCCGGCGCGCAGCCCAAATCGACAATCACCTTGTTGCGGCCGAGAAAATGGTATTTTTCGTCCAGCTGAATCAGTTTGAACGCCGCGCGCGACCGGTAGCCGAGCCGTTTTGCCTCCGCCACGTACGGGTCGTTGAGCTGCCGCTCCAGCCACCGGTTTGATGACGAAGTATGGTACTTCGCCTCTTTGAGCTTGACGGTGAGCATCTTCCGCCCCCGCACTTCCTTTGCCGATTTCGTCAGTTTTGCCATAGCCCGGCCTCCGTTTTCGTTTCAACCCCGATTTTCACCCGGTTCTCCGCACATTCTTCCGCTGCCGGCAACAGCGCCCCGGCTGCATCTCCTGTATCCTCTTCCGCCGCCAGTTCGGCCACAATCGCCTCCTGCGCGCTTTTCAGCGACGCCGTCAGCTCCGCCTCACCCAGCGCGCGGAATATCGTGCGGAAAATCACCAGCGCCGCCACAAAAATCTTCGCCCGCTGCGGCCCGATATAAACCGATTCCGCGCGTTTGGCATACGACAGCGGCAGAATTTCGCCGATAACCCTGTCCAAATCCGCCGTCGCCACCGTAACGCCGTCGGACGCAAATTTATCATACTTCGGCATCTTTTTAATCAGCGACACCAGCCTGAGCGGCGTTGACGACGTCGCCACCAGTGCCGCCTGCCCGTGATAGTCAATGCCCGCCGTCTGTGCAAAAAACGGTTCCAGATATTTAAGCACCGCCTCTTCCAGCGCCTTTGCCCCGGCTTCGTTGTAATTCGCCAGCCCGAACATCTCGGTTGCGTTGCGCGCCCCGAGCGGCACCGATACCGTCGCCAAAATCTCCGGCGTTGCGGCGTTTGTCGCCAGCGTTACTTCCGTCGAGCCGCCGCCGAGGTCATACACCAGCAGGTACTTTTTCCCCGCTTGCGCGTTCAGCCGCGCCCCCAGAAGCGTCAGCCGCGCTTCTTCATATTCGCTGATAACTTCAATATCCACGCCGGACGTCCGTTTCACCTCGGCGCGAAACGCCGCGGTATTGGCGCTCATCCGGCACGCCGCCGTTGCAATCGCCCGATAGCGCCGGACGTTATAAAGCTTTAGCATCTCCGCAAAATCCATAAACGAACAGATGGCGCGTTCCGTCGCCCGCCGGCAGAATTTGCCGCTTTCCGCCAGCCCCTCGCCGAGCGCCACATGCTTGACGTCGCGGTACACGACGTTCCCTGCCGTATCCGCAATCAGCAGCCGGTTGGAATTGGTGCCGAGATCCATCGCCGCCACGCACGGCCGCCCGTCATAATCCGCCATGTTTTCGCTCATCTCCCGTTCCATCGTGCCATTTCGCATCATCTGTACCGTTTCGTTTCTTTCCATCACCTCGTTTTTCTCCGTTCTCATCGTCCCATTCCTCTATCTTTTATGCTTATACTGCACATTTCCGCCGTTTCTCCGGTCGCTCTGCCCGCCGCTGCCCCGCCGGTCAAACGGAAACCTGCCGCTGCGCCGTTTCTTTTTGCCGTGGCCTGCGGCGTTGACGCGCCGTGCATGCATCATATCCAGCAAAATTCCCTCGCGGATGCCGCGGTCGGCAACCGTAATTTCCGAAATCGGCCAGAACGTCGTCAGTGCCTCAATAATCGCACACCCCGCAATCGTCAGGTCGGATTTGGACTGCCCGATGCACGGGTGTTTGCAGCGCCCCTCCGGCCCCATGGTTTTGATTTTGTTGATGGTAAAGTCAATATCCGGCGCCGAAATCGCAATCCCGTCCACCGCCGAACGGTTGTAACGCGGCAGTTTCAGGTGCACCGCCCCGATGACCGTAACCGTCCCCGACGTGCCGATAACCTGAATTTCCTGATTGGCAATCGCCTCGCGGATATGGTGCTTGTCTTCAAATTCCTGCAAAATCGCCTGCGTACGCTCCACCACCGTGGAATACTCAAGCGTGCTCATCTCATGCCCGGCAAAGGCCTCCGAAATCGTAACCACGCCGTAGGGCAGCGACACAAAGCCTTCGATAAACGTTTTGCCGTTGTCCGTAACCCGCGCCAGCGAAATCTGCGTCGACCCGCCGCCGATGTCAAACACCAGCACGCGCTTGATATTGCGGTTCAGGAGCGGCAGACACCCGACCACCGACAGCCGCGCCTCTTCCTTTGAAGAGATGACTTCAAGCTCAATCCCCGCCTCGCGCTTGGCCATTTCCACAAACTGCGCCACGTTCTTCGCCCTCCGGCACGCCGCCGTCGCTACAAAGCGCGACGCCGCAATCGGCATATATTCGTCAATAACCCCGCGGCAGATTTTCAGCGCCTGAATCGTGCGGCGCATCGCCTTGGGCGACAGCTCGTTGTCCTGAATAATCCCCTCGCCGAGGCGCACCACTTTGGAAAAAGTTTCCACCACGCGGAACGAAGTCGTCGTCGGCGTCGCCACCACCAGCCGGCACGAGTTGGTGCCGAGGTCAATCGCGGCGTAGTTGTTCTGCGCCAGCCCCGGATTGCGGTCGCCCTTGCGGATTTCTCCGCGCGTCCGGTCGTACTTTCCCTGCGCATTAACATACTCCGCACCCCGACCGCTTTCGTTTTCCCTCGCCGCGCCGTTTCCGCCTGCCCGGTCGGTTCCGTTCTCCCGCACGCCGCCAAAACGTCCCGTCGTTTTTTTATTTTTATTCTTTTCCGGTAGTCCGTTTATTGTTTTCATTTGTTCTCCATTATCGCCAGCCCGGCACGCCGCTTATCCTGTCTGCCGCCTTTCAAACCGTCCCGCGCGCAAATTCCGATATTCCGCGCTCCACTCCTGACATCCCGGGCACGCCGCCTATTCTCCGAACATCTCCGCCCGGACAATCTGGCGCAGCTCGTCTATGCAGACCAGCTTGTGCTTCTTCGGGTCGACATAATGCCAGTACGCCCAGCCGTTGCAGGTCGTCGAGTCCTGCGCCGCCGCCCCCATCTGGTGGATGGAGCCGGTTTCCCCGCCAAACTTGACGGTTCCGTCGGAACGCACCACGGCCTTATGTTTCTTTTTCTCATCGTATAACACATCTCCCGGAGAAATCAAGCCCCTTTCTATCACCGCGCCGAACGGTACCCGCGGCAGCTTGCGCTTGCAGGTATATTCGAGCGCCGCGCTCTCCGGGCTGACTTCCACCGCCGCCAGACGTTCCCGCGCCCCGCGGATGTAGGTGGCGTCTTTTTCAATGCCGATGAAATTGCGTCCCAGCCGTTTGGCAACCGCGCCCGTCGTGCCGGTGCCGAAAAACGGGTCAAGGATAACGTCCCCGACGTTCGACGACGCCATAATTACGCGATACAAAAGCGCCTCGGGTTTCTGTGTCGGATGCAGCTTCTCGCCGGTTTCTTCGTTTTTGAGCCGTTCTTTGCCGGTACAGAGCGGAATTTCCCACGTCGAGCGCATCTGCACGTCGTCGTTCATCGCCTTCATCGCCTCGTAGTTAAACGTATATTTCGCTTTCGGGTTCTTCGTCGCCCAGATGAGCGTTTCGTGCGCGTTGGTAAAGCGCGTGCCTTTGAAGTTCGGCATCGGGTTGGTCTTGTTCCACACGATGTCGTTCAAAATCCAGAACCCCAAATCCTGCATGATGTAGCCGACGCGGAAGATGTTGTGATACGAGCCGATGACCCATATCGTGCCGTCTTCTTTGAGGATGCGGCGCGCCTCGCTCATCCATGCCTTGGTGTAGCGGTCGTACTCGGCAATGCTCTCAAAGCTGTCCCATTCTTCATAGACGCCCTTGACGTCGGTATTGTCGGGGCGTTTGAGCGCGTCGCCGAGCTGCAGGTTATACGGAGGGTCGGCAAAAATCACGTCCACCGAATTGTCGGCGATTTTCTTCATGGTTTCCACGCAATCCGCATTAATAATAGTGTTTAATATCGTTTCCAAATTATAATTACTCATCACGCATCCCTGCTAAAGTGGTATTGCCGATACCTTAGACCCGATTTGGTTAGCATAATCTTAACAACCGGAAACTTTTTTGTCCCCGTTCCCTACCCGCCTGAAAATGAATCAAAATTTATTCCCCTTCTCCGTCGCATGCCCCGCGCCCCTGCCCGGCCGCCCCGCCGGTACGTCCTCGACTGCCCTTATTCCCCGAGTGTGCGCAACACATTGAACATAGGGGAAATTTTATTCTTGTCAGACCGTAAAAAATATGGTATAATCAACTCACTAAAATAAAAATATCTCTATTATTAACCCGAAACAATGTCCTTGCGGCACTGTTTCATAAACAAAAAAAACATGAAAACAAATCATCTTTTTCTTTTGGCCATAGCGCTGATAAGCTTGCTCTTCACGGCATACGTCATTATCGCAATTATCAGCATCGCCGAAAATCCGGTTTGGGAAACTGTTCAAACCCATTTAACAACCCTGCCGCTGGCACTTGCCGTTATGTGTTATCTTGCCAAAATGGCCGATGACATCATCAGGGAAGCCAAAACTTCCGCCGGAAAATAACCGCAGCCGGAAACTTCCCCGCCGGAAAATCACACAGGAATGCCCCGCCCGGGCGCTCCTGTTTTTTTATGCCTTTTTGCGCCCGCCCCCTTTGCGCCCGCCCCCTTTGCGCTGCCGCTGCGGCGTTCATTTATTCCCGTAGCGCGGACCTCTCCCGCCGCATTTTCCGCATAACAGCACAGGGCAAACACGGTACGAACCACACTCCTTTTTTAGTCAGAAACACCAGATGAAAAATCCGTTCCCCAGACTTTGCCAGCAGCAGCCCTCATACCCTCGCCGGAGCTTTTCCTCCCGCCCCGGTCGCAACAATTTCCCCTTTAAGCTTGACCTTTTGTTTTTGCCTGCTTATACTCTGTTCAAACATCAAAGGAGGTATCGTTATGAAAAATTTTGCTCTGACTCTCGCCTTATTGTCTGCCGCGGTTCTTTCCCCGGCTGCAACTCCGTCCCCCGCGCACGCTGCCGGCACGCTGCCGGCTCCTGCTGCCCTTTCCCCCGCGCACGCTGCCGGCACGCTGCCGATTGCCTCCGCCCCGGACGCTCCTGCCGTGCCGCCTGCCGCTTTCTCGGCCGGTTCTTCCGCGGCGCAAAACCCGCGCGGCATGACTGCCCCTGCCCCGGAACAAAATCTCCTTGACGACAAAATCTACTTCTTCGCCCATGCCATGTGCATCGCCTGCAAAGACGCCTTTGTCTATCTTGATGCCAACCATCGCGACCTTAACATTCCGATTACGGATATGAAGTTTCACCACAACCTTGAACTCTACAAACAGTGCGTTAAAAAATTTAATATCCCCAACAGCGACCTCCGCCTGCCTTTAATCTGCATGGGAAACCATTACATTATGGGGTGGGAACCGGAAGACGGCGCCCGGTTTGAGGAATATCTGCAAAAATTCCGACAGGAAACCGCCGCCGCCGGACATGCGGCCATTTCCGCCGCCGTGGATGAAGCCGTTCCCGGCCCCGCTCCGGAATTAAAGGAACCGCTTGCCGTTCCCGCTCCCGCAGCTTTCCCTGCCCCTGCTGCTTCCGCCCCGGCCGTCGCCCCGACTGCTGCGGCTGAAGAAACGTCAGGCGGCATCGCGGCCAGCCTTGAGGCGCTGAAAGGCTCCGAACCCATAGAACCAACGGCCATCGTCCGCGACGAATAGGCTTAGTCCGCATTCCCGCGCCGCCGCCCCTGCCATTCTGCCGCCCGGATGCTCTGATATCCGCCCGCTCTGGCGCCCCGTTCCCCTCCCTCACAAAAAATTTGAAAGGTCTCGCATGCTTACCGATATAGAAATAGCCAATCAGGCAAAACCGTTTAAAATCAGCAGGATTGCCGCAAAACTTAATCTGACGGCTGAAGACATCGAGCCTTACGGCAAATATAAGGCCAAACTGTCGCGCGCCAAGACTGCCGAACTCGCCTCCCGCACCAGGACCGCCCGCCCTATCGCCGCTTCTGCACGCCTCTCCGAAACCCAGGCAGCCCCTGTCCCAAACGGCAGCCATCCTCTCCGTACCCCGGCGCCGCGCGGCGCCCTCATCCTCGTTACCGCCCTGACCCCGACCCCGGCCGGCGAAGGCAAATCCACCGTTTCCATAGGTCTGGCCGATGCCTTGCAGCGCCTGAAAAAGCGCGTTGCCCTCTCGCTGCGCGAACCCTCGCTCGGCCCCTGTTTCGGCATCAAAGGCGGTGCTGCGGGCGGCGGGCGCTCGCAGATTGTTCCGATGGACGAAATCAACCTCAACTTTACCGGCGACATTCACGCCATCACCGCCGCCAACAACCTGCTTGCCGCCATGATAGACAACCACATCAAATTCGGCAACGGGCTGGGTATTGCCAAAGTCTTCTTCAAACGCTGCGTGGACCTAAACGACCGCGCCCTCCGCGAAGTCCGCATCGGCCTCGGCGGCAAGGCTAACGGCATTCCCCGCACCGACGGTTTTAACATCTCCGTCGCCTCCGAAATTATGGCGATTCTCTGTCTGGCCGAAGACCTTGCCGACCTCAAAAGCCGTTTAAATCAGATTGTTATCGGCGAAACCTCAGACGGTACGCCAATTTATGCCCGCGATTTAAACGCCGCCGGTGCCATGGCTGCCATCCTCAAGGATGCCGTGCTGCCCAATCTGGTGCAGACGCTGGAACACACCCCCGCCTTCGTCCACGGCGGCCCGTTCGCCAACATTGCCCACGGCACCAGTTCGGTCATCGCCGCGCGCACCGCGCTGGCGCTGGCTGATTATGTCGTAACCGAAGCCGGTTTCGGCGCCGACCTCGGAGCCGAAAAGTTCTTTGACATCTTTGCCCGCAAATCGGGGCTTTATCCCGATGCCGTCGTCCTCGTCGCCACGGTGCGCGCGCTGAAGATGCACGGCGGCGTTGCCAAAACGGATTTGAACGCCGAAAACCTTCCCGCCCTTGAAGCCGGATTTGCCAATCTCCGCGCCCACATCGCCAACCTCCGCCGCTTCGGCGCCGAGCCGGTCGTGGCTGTCAACCGCTTCGTATCCGACACCCCCGCCGAATTAAAGCTGGTGCAGAAACTGTGCCGCGCCGAAGGCGTGGAAGCCGTCGTTTCCGAAGGCTGGGGCAAAGGCGGGAAAGGCTGTGTAAATCTTGCTAAATCAGTACTTAACAGGATTGAGTTGAATCGGAATATGAACAGCGCCGCCGCACCTCTCTCCCCGTCGGCCGTACCCGCGTCCCCCGTTCTCCCCGCCTCATCCGCCGGCACCCCTCCTCTTGCATCTGCCCCGCAGGCCTCATCCGCCGGCACCCCTCCTCCTGCATCTGCTCCGATGGCCTCATCCGCCGGCACTCCTCCTCCTGCATCTGCCCCGATGGGCTCATCCGCCGGTTCGCTCCGCCTGCTCTACCCCGATGCCCTCCCGCTTGCCGACAAAATCCGCACCGTTGCCCGCGGCATATACGGCGCCGGACGGGTAACGTTTACTGCTGCCGCCCGCCGCGATTTGGCAAAGTTCACCCGCTGGGGCTACGGCCGCCTGCCGGTCTGCATCGCCAAAACCCAAAATTCGATTTCGCACGACAAAACGCTGCTCGGCGCCCCGCGCGGCTATACGTTCCCGATAACTGAAGTCCGCCTCTCCGCCGGAGCCGGCTTTGTCGTCGCCCTCTCGGGAGAAATCAACACCATGCCCGGCCTGCCCCGCCATCCCGCCGCCGAAAATATTGACGTGGACGAAAACGGCATCATCAGCGGCCTGTTCTGACCGTCTGCTCAGGCACGCTCCTCCGCCGCAGCCGCCGCCCGCCTCTCATCGCTCAGACACGCGGTACCACCCGCAAACAGCCCGCTCAGCGCCCCCGCCGCCCTGCCACTCCCCCAAAGCCCGCACCTTTTCTCCCGTCCCTCTCCCGTTGCCCCGCCCTCGTTGCCCGTGGCGCTGCCACCCCCGCATAAACAAGCGGATAACTGCCGCTTTTTTTTTGACACGCCGCCCCGCCGCCTTATAATGTTTTCATAAACCGCGGTTCTTGCCTTTTCCCCTGCGGAAAACCGGAAAGAAAACCGCCGTCGCCATAAACGGCCGCCCGTGCGCCCGGACTTGAAGTTCAGGCCGGAAAACCGGCAGCCGCAGCAACTCTGGCCGCCCGTGCGCCCCAAACCTGTTCTCCAAAGACCGGCACCGCGCCGCCGCCAGCCAATGCCAACCGCCACAAACCGGGTGAAAAGCTTATGAAAAAGTCATTGTTTTATCTCATCTGTGCCGTCATGGGGGGGCTGATTGCCGCCCTCGGGCTGTTAATCGCCAAAAAATTCGGCTTCGCCGTTTCCGTCTCCGGAGCGGTAACCGCCGGGTTTGCCGTCGCTGCCGCAACCTTTGCCGCGCTGACGCCCGCGGTGCGGGAAAAAATCCGCCATGTCTGCTGCGATTTGGACTGGGCGGAAGAAGTCTGCCGCGGCTACAATGCCATTCCCCGGCTTTATCGCAAAAGTTTCTGGCAGCTCTTCGGTTTCATCAACCTTGCCTTTTTGTTCCATACCGTCAACTTTATGTGGGGCAACCGCGACTGGGCGGCGGTGCGCTTTGCCGTCGACCCGGCACAGAGCCTGAGCGAAGGGCGTTTTTCCGCCTGGTGGCTGCAGGAGCTTTTGTTTGACGGCAAGATTCTCCCCGTCATCAACAATCTCTGGGCATTCGCGGGCCTGGCGCTGGCCGGCGTCCTGCTCGGCATTTACTGGAAGCTGCCGCAGCGCACCGCCGCATTTGTCGTAACCGGGCTGTTTTTCCTCATCACGCCCTATACCCTGAGCTGGCTTTACTTCGCCCAAAATACGCTGGGCATTTTCTGGCTGCCGGCCATCGTGCTTGCGGCGCTGCTGCTTTCGGGCTGCCGCAGCCGCAACCTGAACGCCGTTTACGCCTGTAACATCGCCTCTGTTCTGTTGCTCGTTATGGCGCTCGGCACCTACCTGCCGGTCATTAATTTTATCGGCGTCGCCGTGCTGGGCAAGGTCTTCCTGCAAACCGTCTTTGCCGACATCAGCCTGAAGTGCGCGTTTAAACGCATTGTTCAGAGTATCGCCAACCTTACCGCCGCGCTGATGATTTACGCGTTTATCATCGTCGTCCTCAAAGACACCGGCATTATGCGCCCGGCCTACAACACCGAGCTGATGCCTCTTATCTCCCTTCCGGCCAAAATCCCGGCGCTGCTGGCGGTCATGGTCGAACAGTTCGCCGTGTCCCTGCCGTTTGCCGACCTGTTTTATAAGCTCATGTATCTCGCCATGGTGCTGACGGCTCTCTTCGCGCTGATTTTCCAAAGCCCGGACGTCAAAGCCGCCGCCCGCGGGCTGCTGCTGGTTCCGTTTATCCTGCTCGCATCCAAATTGGCGTTTTTCCTCTCCGTTCCTTCGGCGGAAAACCCCGCCCACCTGGCGCGGATAGATTTCTTCGGCCTGCCGCTGATATACGCGCTGGCGCTGACAACGGTCTTAAAACTCGGCGGCGCATATTTGAAACGCCTCGGCTACGCGCTGGCAATCGTCGTGATTTTCGCCGGCTTTGTCCGCGTCGCCTATGCGCTGAAAGTCTGGAAATTCGGCTGGGAGGCGGAAACCAAACTCGCCGAACGCATTATCACCCGGCTGGAAAAGCTGCCGGAATTTAACGTCAACGGGCATTACAAACTGCTGCAAATCGGTGAGCAGAGCCTGCGCGGCAAATATTATATCAGAAAGCCCGGCGAGCAGCCGAGCGGCGAACTGCTGGCCTGGGCATATTATCCCGCCGGCCGCGCCAAAGACGCATATAATTTCTATTATCAGGCAGATTTTCTGGAAGCCGACGCCGGGCTGGGCGAGGCCGTTGCCGCCAATCCGAACCTGCGGGAATATATTTTGAACCGCGCCCGCCCGTGGCCTGCACCGGAAAGCCTGTTCATCAGCGGCGAATACATCGTGCTGGTGCTGGACGACGCTGCCCTTGCCAAAGCGCAGGCCGCCCTTTCAGCGCAGCCGTAAGCCTCGCGCGCACCAAAGCGCAGGCTCCCCTGCACGCCATAACTACACCCGTAGCGCTGCCACTCCGGCGCGCCTGCGGTTGTGCTCCCCGTCTCCATATCTCTTCTCCAATACTCCTCTCCCGACCTTTTCCCCAACGCTCCTTTTTTTCTTGACAAAAACGCCGTTTCGGCTATCATATCTTTGTCAAAATAAAAATCTGTGAATTATCATCCCCATTATTTATCAACTAATAAAGCCCGCAAAGTAAAGTATGCGGCACGAAGATTATGAAACTCAAAAATCTGGATCAGGAACTGGAGTTTATCCGTTCCGCCGACCCCAAACAGCTGGTGGCTTACGTCGTAAACAACCGTTTCAGCGCCCGGGCCGAAAAACAGCTGATTAAACGAGGGATAACCGAAGCCAGCCTGTTCTATATCAAAGCTTATGGCTTGAAAGAACCGGCACAGGTAGAAGTTTTCCGTGCCAATCGCCCGCAGCTGGTGGATGCCGTGCTCGAAAGCACCGCAGACCCGTGCCGGACAATTGCGCTGCTTCTCACCCACGGCGAATACAACACCGTGATGAAGTACCTCAAACGTCATGACGTGCCCCAGTATACCGAGCGGGATATCGTCTGGAGCGGCAGTGAAAAGGCCATCATCAGCCACATCAACCGCCACCGGATTTCCATGTTCGCCAAATACGACCTGATTATGCGTGGCAATCATAACATCATTATGCTTGTCATCGCCAAAGGCCGCCTGAACGAACGTGAAAAGCTGGCGTTACTGACCCGCGGCACCTACGAAGAAGTCAACTTCCTCATTGAAACGCAATCCAACCGCAAAGAAGCGGAAAAACTGCGCCAAATGAAGATGATACGCTTCAACAGCCGCAAAAAGGTTGAACAGTTCATCGCCCGCCGCCGTTTTGTGCAGGAAGCCGAAGACTTCTTTTTCAAACACGGCGCTTTCTCATTGCTTGTCAAGTACGTTATGCACTATCAGATTCCGAACGGGCAGGAAATGATTCTCAAACGCGAAGACCGCCCCGAAATTCTGGGCTACCTGTCCAAACACTGGCTCTGCGAAGCAAGCGAGAAACTGCTCCTGAAACGCGGCATTCACGCGGAAATCAAGGCTTACATCAAAAAGCACTGTTTCCACGACGAGCCGGAAGTACATTTCGTCAAGCGCGGCAACCATCGCGAAATTATGCTCTACCTCGCCAATCACAGCCTTTGTGACGAAGCGCAGCGCGAACTGATTTACCGCCGCAACAACGAGGAAATCATGTACTTCATCAGCCGTTATCCGCTCGCGGACATTGCGATTGAGGCGTTATGCAAATGCGGCAGCGATACGGCGTTTGACCTCTGGATGCAGGATTTGCCCCGCCGCCAAAACGGCAGCGAAGACCTTGCATTCGCACCGGCTAAAGCGGTATTTAACCACCCGGCCGCCAAAACGAAAAACCCGGCACGGGAATTTCTCGCGGCCTCCCCGGCCTGGCACAGGCTGTAATGCCTTTATGCCCGGTTCGGCTGCCAACGCGGTACCGCCTGCTCAAGAGCCAACGCAATGCTGATTTGCCCGTTGGCCGGTGTTGCCCCGCTCAAGAAGCAACGCGGCACCGCCCCGCACAAGGGCCGACACTGTGCAAATCCGCTCATTGCCAAACAGCGCTGAGCCATCTCCAGCGCTGAGCCATCTCCGCGGAACCCGAAAAATTCCCGCCGATGAAAACTCCGATGACAGAAACGAACAGGCCGCCCGTGAGGGCAGCCTGTTTTTTTGAGCGCCCGTACGCTCTTCTTTCTCCCCCATCTCCACATCGCACGCTCCTCCCGTTCCGCACACGACAAAACCGCACACGACAAAACCACACACGACAAAACCGCCCGCAGGCATCCCCCGCAGGCGGTTCATCTTATCTCGGCTCAGGTTTTTCCGCTGCTCTGGCACCGGATTACCCTGTCCGAGTATCGACCTGAAGTAAAATTACTTCAATTCAACCTTAGCACCGGCAGCTTCCAGCTTAGCCTTGATTTCTTCGGCTTCAGCCTTCGGAGCGCCTTCCTTAACAGTCTTCGGAGCACCGTCAACCAGGTCTTTGGCTTCTTTCAGACCCAGAGAGGTAATGCCGCGGATTTCCTTAATAACGTTAATTTTGTTAGCGCCGGCTTCAACGAGGATAACGTCGAATTCGGTCTTTTCTTCAGCTGCGGCAGCAGCACCGCCGGCAGCACACCGCAGGCCCCCGCTGTGGGAGCCGCTACGATGCGGCGCATGCAGGCGTTGGATTCCGCCATGGACAAGGCCTCGGCAATGACCTCGCTGACGTAGCCGCCGGACATGGCCCGTCCCCGGATGGAATACTGCCGCATTTTCAGGCCGTCGCCTCCTGCCAGACCGCTGACGCTGCGGCGGCGGCCGGTATAGGTGTCCGCCGCGTCCACCATATATTGCCAGGTGGTCAGCATTTTCGCCATGGACTGCTGGCGGGTCACCTGGCGCTCGTCCATGTCCGTCTCCAGCACAATCTCCCAGAAGGGCTTGTGCTCGGCCTCCATGCGGTCAAAGATTTCCTTCATCGAATCCAGAGACATCGTCATCGTCCTCCTTATCGTAATAGGTCACGGACAGGATGCCCGTCAGCTCCGACAGAAACGCCACCTGATGGGGCTTGATATGCTGGTCGGTTTCGATGACCATCAGGGCATCACCGCCCCGCTTGTGGCGGCACAGGCTCATGTTGGCCACGTTGATGCGCAGCTGGTTCAGCACCGATGTCACCGCCGCCACCGCGCCGTTTTCATCCTGATTACGGATGACCAGGGTGTTGAACATGCCGTCGAAGCTGACGTCGATGCCGTCCACCTTGTTCACCAGGATGCGGCCGCCGCCTACGCTGCATGCCTGAAGCTCCAGCTTTTTGCCGCCGGCGTCCCAGGTCTCGATAACAGCGGTGTTGGGGTGGGCGTCCCGCAGCTCCACAGTGTCGATGGTGTAGATCAGTCCCCGCTTTTTCGCCTCCTGAAAGGCAAAGGGAATGCGCAGGTCGTCGGGCTTCATGCCCAGCAGCCCCG
>ERZ780208.1440-NODE-1440-length-19234-cov-2.635017_pt1 | contig 19234 bp, 11 predicted proteins | sample MGYA00511167_ERZ780208 | MGnify/ENA primary metagenome ERZ780208 (study PRJEB29588, sample SAMEA2159202) | human gut metagenome | biome: human gut; feature: human-associated habitat; material: faeces | place: Denmark | collected 2008/2010 ... | reverse complement strand
GTCCGGGAAGTGGAAATGTCCGGAGAAGCCTACTTTGAGGTGCATGCGGACAAGAAGCATCCTTTCATCGTCAGTACGGGAGACTTGAAAGTAACGGCTACCGGAACCGCTTTCAATGTATGCAACTTCGCCAAAGCGAAAGAGGAAGTTATCACGTTGGTGACCGGAAAGGTCAATGTGTCTCATGAGAATAACATCCGGCATCTATTGCCGGGACAACAGCTGAATTATCAGAAAGCATCGAAAAGCATGGAGGTCACGGATATCGATACGTACCAATACATCTCCTGGAAAGACGGTATCCTCGCATTCAGGGACGATCCACTCAAAACAATATTCGACAGGCTGGAACAAGTCTACCGGGTACGTTTCATCCTGAAAGACCCGTCGATCAACCAATTCACTTACAGAGCGACTTTCAAAGGTGAGACGCTGGATGAAATACTGGATTATATGGGAATGAGCATCCCCATCACTTTCCGGACAACAGAAACAAAACAAGAAGGGAATGACAGTGTAAGCGTCCGTACGATAGAAGTATATAAGAATTAGACGTTTCTGATATAAAACGCTGCGGAAAGGACAAAGACCACGTATACGCTTTGTTCTCTCCGCATTCTCTTTTTTCTCTCCACCACCTGTTTTTTTTCGTTTTCCCATGTAGTATTTTCTTTCTGAGCAGTCTTATATACAAATCACTTAAGTGCATTCCTGTATCAATACTAAAAAAACAATTCTGATTATGAAGAGAATTACATTCTTACTATTAAGTTTTCTGATGGCTGTTTTATCTCCGAATCCCGTCTCAGCACAGAACAACAGCACCTTGACACTCAGCGTATCTGATACGCCTCTGAATGAAATTCTGAATAAAATAGAAAAGAAGACCAGCTATTCTTTTCAGTATAGCACGCAAGTGATCGATGTCCGGCAGAAACGTTCGATTCACGTCAGGAACCAGCCGATAGAAGCAGTATTAAACATACTTCTGAAGGGCACGGACATCCAGTATCACATCAAGGGAAAGCAAATCATCCTGAATGCCAGAAAGAAGGAAACGAAAAAGGCACCGGAAAAGTCAAAAGGCATCGTCATGGACAGTAAAACCCGTGAACCGATTATCGGGGCGAGCATTACGGTGGAAGGAGAAAAGACCGGTGCTATCAGCGATATCGACGGCCGTTTCGAGATTGAGGCTCCGGAGCATTCGAAGCTTTGCGTTTCTTATATGGGCTATGCCACGCAACTGGTTCCGGTAAAGGCGAACAGCTTACTGGAGATATGGATTGCGGAGGACACGAAAGTGATCGATGAAGTAGTGGTGGTAGGATACGGAACAGTCAAGAAAAGCGATTTGACGGGCTCCGTTTCCGGTGTGTCGACCAGGCAATTCAAGAACCAGCCGGTAAAACGGGTGGAAAACATCCTTCAAGGCCGGACACCCGGTGTGGAAGTTACTGCGACAAGCGGTGTACCCGGAGCAGGCATGAAAGTACGTGTACGCGGTACTACCTCTATCAATAAAAGTAGTGACCCGTTATACGTGATAGACGGAATCATCTCTTCCAGCGGGCTGGACGGCATCAATCCGTCGGATATCCAATCGATGGAAGTTCTGAAAGACGCTTCATCCACCGCTATTTACGGTTCGCGAGGTTCAAACGGAGTTATTTTGATCACCACCAAAGGCGGCAGCGAAGGAAAAGCCAGTATTACGTTCGATGCTTCCGTAGGTCTTTCCACAGTGAGAAAACAATATGATTTACTGAACGCATATGAATATGCAACGGCACTGAATGATATACGCGGTTCATCTACGATTTCAGCAGAAGACCTCGAAGCTTACAAAAATGGGACAAAAGGAATCAATTGGGCTGACCTCATCACCCACACCGGTATCACGCAGGATTACAGGTTAAGCATCTCCGGCGGAAACGCCAAAGTGAAATATCTTATTTCCGGAAATATGCTGAATCAGGAAGCCGTCACTATCAAGACGGATTACAAACGTTATGGTATCCGGGCAAACATCGATGCTGATGTAAAACCCTGGCTGACTATCTCCGCCAAGATGAACGCCAGCAGTCTGCATAAGCATAACGACGGCGCCAACTGGTTTCATATCACCAACTTCTCTCCTACTATGGAAATGAAAGATCCGGAAACCGGCATATACAACAGAGACCCGTATAACATCGCCAACGGCTCGAATCCATACGGTGAGCTGATGGTTAACTACAGTGACAGTTACAGTTATAACCTCAATGCCAACCTGACCTTATTATTCAAGATAATGAAAGGGCTTACGTTCTCCGTACAAGGTGGATACGACTACGACCACAGCCCTTCCTATTCTTTCAAATCGAAATTGGAAGCTCCCGGTGCAATCAACAGCATGAACAACACCAGCAATATGCATAACTATTGGCAGAATACCAATAACCTGACCTGGCAAAGACAATTCGGTGACCACAACGTTACGGCAATGGCCGTATGGGAAATCAGCCGTTCGTGGGATACGGGCTTGCAAGGTACCGGTTCGAATCTGAACAATGAGAGCGTAGGATATTGGAATATCGCCAATGCCGCCATAAGAAATGCAAGCAACTCGTACACAGAAGCGTCTCTTGCTTCAGGAATCATACGTGCCAACTATGACTACAAGAAACGGTATTTCATCACTGCCGCATTAAGAGCGGACGGCTCTTCCAAATTTCAAGGAAACAATAAATGGGGATATTTTCCATCCGCAGCAGTAGCTTGGGATATAGCAAAGGAAAAGTTCATGAGCAACCAACATATATTGGAACAATTGAAATTAAGAGGTAGTTTCGGTGTCACCGGTAATCAGGACATTGCCGCATACAGTACGCTGGGAATGTTATCGGGCGCAACTTACGGCTGGGGTACTTCCAATGCTTACACAGGGTATTGGGGTAACCAGTTCCCTACTCCCGATATCACTTGGGAAAAGACCTACCAATATGATTTGGGAGTAGATTTAAGCTTGGGTGGGTTCAACATTACATTCGATTGGTTCAAGAAAATAACCAAAGACCTGCTCTTCCAGAAACAAGTGCCCAAATACAACGGCGGAGGTACGTATTGGGTGAATCAGGGTGAACTGAAGAACACGGGAGTTGAATTCTCGGTCAACACCTTCCCGGTGAAAGGAACGGTGACTTGGGAGACCGGTTTCAATGCTGCTTATGTGAAAAATGAAGTAACCGACCTTGCCGGCAGTGACTTCGTACTGACAGCCAACTACAGCGATTTGGGCGGTGCGATGCAAATTATGAAGCCCGGTTATCCGATGGGATCTTTCTATGTATATCAATGGAAAGGATTCGACGAGAAAGGCGCCAACCTTTATCAGAAAGCAGACGGTAGTCTGACTACCAGCCCTACTTCCGACGACTTGGTAGTAAAAGGACAGGCAAGCCCGAAATGGACAATGGGGTGGAACAACACAATCAGTTGGAAAAACTGGACTGTAAACATCTTCTTCAATGCCGCCACCGGATACAACCGCCTGAATATAAGCCGCTACACGGCCGCCTCAATGACCGGGAATTCACGTTTCGTCACGCTGCGGGATGCTTATTTCAAAGGTTGGGATCACGTAAGCAACAAAGCGGAAGCAGCTTATCCGAGCCTCACCAATACCGAAAGTAAGAATTACGCCAACTCGGATTTCTGGCTGGAAGACGCTTCTTTCGTCAAATTGAAGAACGTCAGCATTTCGTATCGCATTCCGAGACGGGTTGCCAAGTTTGCAAGCATACAATTATCCGTAAGCGCGCAAGACCTTTTTACAATCACCCGTTACAAAGGAATGGATCCGGAGGTTTATACTAGCTATGACGGTCTGGACTATGGTGCGTACCCCATCCCACGAACAATAACTTTTGGCGCCAAAATCAGATTTTAACCATTGACCTATAAATAAAGAACAAGATGAAAACAACATATAAGTATATCAAAAAGACATTGCCATTCGTTTGGGCGGGTCTATGTCTGGTTTCGTGTAACGACTTCCTGACCGAAGACCCTAAAGGACAGTTGCCCTCAGAAGAATTCTTCAGCAACAAAGAAGATCTTGATGCTTCACTGACCGCACTATACTCCGTGATAGCAAGTTCACAGGCCAGCAATAATCTTTGCGGTACTAACTTCCTAGCCGGTGATGATATTTCCACCCACCCTTCCAGCAACAAACAGCCACTTAGGGAGCATGACCAGTTTGATGTGAAAGATAATAATTCATGGCTGTCCAGTATGTGGGAACAGCGTTTCAAAGTAATCAAAGCCGCCAACTTCATTATCAACAATGCAGGACGCACCCCCGACGTATCAGAGGAAGAAATTAAGGCTGCTATCGGACAGGCACATTATTGGAGAGCCTATTCGTATTTCTATCTGGTGACAACGTGGGGAAAAGTACCTATCATGCTGGAAGAGGAAATCAATTACAACGCTCCTTTGCAAACAGAAGAAGAAGTTTATAAATTGATTCTATCCGACCTGAAGATTGCAGAAACAGACTGTCCTGTAAATTACACCAAAGAACCTTATGCCAGAAACGGAATAAATATCGCTGTAAGTGAAGGAGCAGTGAAAGCAACAATGGCATACGTGTATATGTGCATGGCAGGATGGCCGCTCAACAAAGGAACGGAATATTATAAACTGGCGGCCGGCAAAGCAAAAGAAGTAATCGACGGTGTGGAGAACCACATTTATAATTATGCACTGCTGGATGAATACAGCCAGGTATATTCTTGGGAATATAATAATAAGAATAAAGAGTTACTGCTGGGTATCTACTATAACCGGGACCAGACAAATCAAGCCGCTCCCTTGACCGACTTCCTTCAGGATATGGCACAAGGCGGATGGGGAGATACCAATGGAGAAATCAAATTCTGGAAAGCTTTTCCGGAAGGACCGCGCAAAGATGCCACTTACTTTCCTAAAATCATATTGAGCGATGGCAAGCTACATGACTGGTGGTATGACACCGATCCACCTTCCCGCGAAGTGGTTGCACCTGTTTTCATGAAAACGGTAGAAGGTGCTGTACGTGGAACGGAGTTCGATTACACCAATCCCGCTCTGGTGAATGCGGCAGGCGAAAAGACGCTCCAACTGATACGGCTGTCGCAGGTATATTGCTGGTATGCCGAAGCAACAGGGCGTTCGGGAGAAGTCAATACAAAAGCCATAGAAGTATTAAATAAGGTACGTAACAGGGCTGACGGTCAAGAAACTAATTTTTATAAGGAAACCATGACACCCGAAGCACTGGCGGAAGCCGCCTACGATGAGCACGGTTGGGAAATAGCCGGATACTATTGGGGAGGCATTGCGAGCAGGGCCAGGGATATGTTCAGGATGTACCGGTACAAAGATCATTTTGAATACCGCAAGGAGAACCCGCTAATAAAAGTAGCGGAGGGTATCGAGAGAAATGAAGCGGTGCCCGTGACGGGTACATGGGATGATAGTAAAATGTACGCTCCCTATCCTTACGAGGATGCGATTTTAAATCCGAACCTAAAGTAAGGAACTCCATAAAAACGTCTATATAGATTTCACCAACTGAAATAAATATTATATCTTTGCAAGGTTTTTACCAAGAAACTGAATAACAATATATCAAAAATATGATAGCTAAGATTGAACAACTTCTGAAAGAGGTGGAAGCCTTGCACGCCTCCAATGCCGAAGAACTCGAAGCTCTCCGCATCAAATACCTTAGCAAGAAGGGAGCCATTAACGACTTAATGGCTGATTTTCGTAACGTACCGGCTGAGCAGAAAAAGGAAGTCGGCATGAGGCTGAATGAACTGAAAACGAAAGCGCAGGATAAAATAAATGCGCTGAAAGAGCAGTTTGAAAACCAAGACAACAGTTGCGACGGATTGGATTTGACCTGTTCGGCTTATCCTGTGAAACTTGGTACACGCCATCCGCTCACAATCGTGAAGAACGAAATCATCGATATTTTTGCCCGAATGGGTTTCAACATCGCAGATGGACCGGAAATCGAGGACGACTGGCATGTATTCTCTTCCATGAACTTTGCGGAAGACCATCCGGCACGCGATATGCAAGACACTTTCTTTATTGAAAACAATACCGAAGTGTCTCACAATGTCGTTTTGCGTACACATACATCCAGCGTACAGAGCCGTGTAATGGAGTCTACACAACCTCCTATCCGCGTACTTTGTCCGGGACGCGTATATCGTAACGAAGCTATCAGCTACCGTGCACACGCCTTCTTCCACCAAGTGGAAGCTTTATACGTAGACCGCAACGTGTCTTTCACGGATTTGAAACAGGCATTGCTTCTTTTTGCCCGCGAAATGTTCGGTGAAGATACCAAAATCCGCCTGCGTCCTTCTTATTTTCCTTTCACAGAGCCCAGTGCCGAAATGGATATAAGCTGTAACATCTGCGGTGGAAAAGGTTGTCCTTTCTGCAAACACACAGGTTGGGTGGAAATCTTAGGTTGCGGTATGGTAGATCCGAACGTGCTGGAACTGAACGGTATTGACAGCAAGATATATAGCGGTTATGCTTTAGGAATGGGTATTGAACGAATCACCAACTTAAAATATCGCGTCAACGATCTCAGACTGTTCTCTGAAAATGACACACGCTTCCTGAAGGAATTCGAAAGCGCCTACTAATCATATTCACCACAGATTACACGGATTAACACAGATTATTGGGAATTTATTAAAAATCTGTGCTGATCCGTGTAATCTGTGGTGAACTAATGGTGGAATAAACTAATTCATTATGGCAAAGGATAGACTCATTACTCCTAGTTATTGTTTCATCTTGGCAGCCAATTTTCTGCTCTACTTCGGTTTCTGGCTGCTGATTCCCGTTTTGCCGTTTTATTTATCCGAGTTTTTCCAGGCAGGGACCTCTACCATCGGTATCGTACTTTCCTGTTATACAGTAGCGGCACTTTGCATTCGTCCGTTTTCCGGTTATCTGCTTGATACATTTGCACGCAAACCGCTGTATCTTTTCGCTTATTTTATCTTTATGATGATGTTCGGCGGATATCTGATTGCAGGTTCTCTTACCTTATTTATTATGTTCCGCATCATTCACGGTGTCTCTTTCGGAATGGTTACCGTAGGCGGAAATACAGTAGTAATCGACATTATGCCTTCTTCGCGCAGAGGGGAAGGATTGGGATATTATGGTTTAACCAATAATACGGCAATGTCTATCGGACCGATGTTCGGACTTTTTCTGCATGACGCCGGAGTCTCATTTGCAACAATATTCTGTTACGCATTCGGGGCATGTATATTAGGATTTTTATCAGCCAGTCTGGTAAAGACACCTTATAAGCCTCCTGTAAAGCGTGAGCCGATTTCGCTCGATCGTTTTATCTTGCTGAAAGGAATGCCTGCGGGACTTAGCTTGTTGCTACTTTCCATTCCTTATGGGATGACAACCAACTATGTCGCTATGTATGCCCGACAGATAGGACTACACACACAAACCGGATTCTTCTTTACCTTTATGGCAGTCGGCATGGCTATCTCCCGTATCTTTTCGGGAAAGCTGGTAGATCGAGGAAGAATCACACAAGTGATAGCAGCGGGATTATATTTAGTAGTGTTCAGCTTCTTCCTGCTCGCAGGCTGCGTGTATCTGATTCAATGGAGCGACACAGCCTGTACGATTCTGTTTTTCGGAATCGCTTTATTAATGGGCATCGGATTCGGAATCATGTTTCCGGCTTTCAATACCTTGTTCGTCAACCTTGCCCCCAACAGTCAGCGAGGAACGGCAACTTCCACTTACCTGACCTCCTGGGATGTGGGAATCGGTATCGGTATGCTGACGGGAGGATATATCGCCGAAATCAGCACGTTTGACAAAGCCTACCTTTTCGGTGCCTGTCTGACGGTAGTCTCCGCCATTTATTTCAAAATTAAAGTAACGCCTCATTATCATAAAAACAAATTACGATGAGAAAGAAAGAACGTTATGAGAAAGTAATCGCTTGGTTTCAGGAAAATGTGCCAGTAGCCGAAACAGAACTGCATTACAACAATCCGTACGAACTACTGATTGCTGTTATCCTTTCCGCACAATGTACGGATAAACGGGTGAATATCATCACTCCGCCTTTGTATCGGGATTTTCCTACTCCGGAAGCGTTGGCGGCTACCACCCCGGAAGTGGTATTCGAATATATCCGGAGTGTATCTTATCCGAACAATAAAGCTAAACATTTGGTCGGCATGGCTAAAATGTTGGTAAATGAGTTTAATAGTCAAGTTCCCGACAATATGGAAGATTTAATAAAATTGCCCGGTGTAGGAAGGAAAACAGCCAATGTAATACAATCGGTTGTATTTCATAAAGCGGCAATGGCAGTGGATACCCATGTGTTCCGCGTCAGTCACCGCATCGGACTAGTGCCGGACAGTTGTACCACCCCGTTCAGTGTGGAAAAGGAACTGATGAAGAATATCCCGGAGAAACTGGTTCCCATAGCACACCACTGGCTTATCCTGCACGGCCGTTATGTCTGCCAGGCACGTACCCCAAAATGTGACACCTGCGGTTTGCAAATGATGTGCAAATATTTCTGTAACACCTATAAAGTAACGAAAGAGGCACCAAAAGCCAAGAATAAATAACGATTTAATAGCAAGGAACCGAAATAAATAGTAACTTTGCGGTCGATCAAAAAAGAGAATATTAAAAACACTTTTAAATAAAAATAGAGTATTATGCAGACAATTGACAAATTCAATTTTGCCGGTAAAAAGGCATTTGTTCGCGTGGACTTCAATGTACCCCTGGACGAAAACTTCAACATTACAGATGACACCCGTATGCGTGCAGCTCTTCCTACTTTGAAGAAGATTCTGGCTGACGGTGGTAGCATCATCATCGGTTCTCACCTGGGCCGTCCGAAAGGCGTTGCCGATAAATTCTCTTTGAAACATATCATCAAGCATCTGTCTGAATTGCTGGGCGTTGAAGTTCAGTTCGCTAACGACTGCATGGGCGAAGAAGCTGCTGTAAAAGCTGCTGCTCTGCAACCGGGCGAAGTGCTGTTGCTCGAAAACCTTCGTTTCTATGCTGAAGAAGAAGGCAAACCAAGAGGTTTGGCAGAAGACGCAACTGACGAAGAAAAAGCTGCTGCTAAAAAAGCGATCAAAGCCAGCCAAAAAGAATTTACGAAAGAACTCGCCGACTTGGCAGATGTTTATGTAAACGATGCCTTCGGTACGGCACATCGTGCTCATGCCTCTACGGCCTTGATGGCAGAATACTTCTCTCCCGAAAACAAAATGTTCGGATACCTCATGGGTAAAGAAGTTGCCGCCGTCGATAAAGTAATGAAAGAGATGGTTCGTCCTTTCACTGCTATTATGGGTGGTTCGAAAGTTTCTTCGAAAATCGATATTATCGAAAATCTATTGACCAAAGTAGATAACTTGATTATCGCCGGTGGTATGACCTATACTTTTACCAAAGCATTGGGCGGTAAAATCGGTAACTCCATCTGTGAAGACGACAAACTCGATTTAGCTCTCGAACTCATCAACAAGGCCAAAGCCAATCATGTAAATTTGGTTTTAGCAGTCGATGCCAAGATCGCCGACGATTTCTCGAACGATGCCAATACCGACTTCTGTGATGTCGATAAAATACCCGATGGTTGGGAAGGTATGGACATCGGTCCTAAATCCGAAGCTCTGTTCGCCGACGTAATCAAGAAATCGAAAACTATTCTGTGGAACGGTCCGACAGGAGTATTCGAATTCGATAATTTTACATCAGGTTCCCGTGCTGTTGCAGAAGCCATTGTAGAAGCAACTAAAAACGGAGCATTCTCTCTCGTAGGCGGGGGCGACTCTGTGGCTTGCGTAAATAAATTCGGATTGGCCGATAAAGTTTCATATGTATCGACCGGAGGTGGAGCTCTACTCGAAGCCATCGAAGGCAAAACTTTACCGGGTATAGCTGCCATACAAGGCTAACATGCCCATAAATATTTATAAAAAACGTCCAAATAAAATTTGGACGTTTTTTTATTACAAGTTAGTATGGAACTATTTGGATCTTAGTCGATAATTAACGGGGATTGTTCGTGTATATTTCCCTATATGGCTAACACAGTTCTCCGTAATGCTATGGGACACTCAGAGAAGAAAGGGATATATCCAGTATAAACAGACTGATACGATGGCGTTTTCAACCCCTCCGTCACTTTGTGACACCTCCCCTATATAGCTAACGCCACACCCCGTAATGCTACGAGGCACAGCAATAGAGGAGTTTAAAATATTAAAAGTGCTTTTTAACCCTCTCCCTCCTACCATACCTCGTAACATGGCGAGGCGTTTTGAATAACATCGAAGCAGAGACAAAAGGGATATACATCTCACCCTCTCCCCCTGCCGTACTCCGCAGCATGACGGGTCGTTTTGAATAACATCGGAGCCGAGGAGAAAGGGAGATATACACCTCACCCTCTCCCCCCTGTGTTTTGCGCAGCAAAATATAGGGGGAGTGCCCGCAGGGCGAGGGGGTTAATACAAACAAAAACTTCACTCTCAAATACATCACCTTTATTTGGTGATGAAGATGCAAGAAAATAGAGGGCTTCTCAATCTTTGTCTCTACATCTGTTTCTGCAACAAAGAATTATCAGACTTCCGTTCCATCAGTTGTCGACGATAATCCCGTAAAGCAGTTATATCAGAAGCGTTACTATCCACCCTCTTTTCAAATAAGGAAAGTGATTTATCTACCCATTCAATAGCGACTTTATAATTATCGAACAGCTCATTATACACAGCCAAATTGGCTGCTGCCATAGCTCGGGTAGTTTCATTTTTCTGTTCTTCATAAACATATTCCCACAAATAAGAAGCCTCTTTGTATTTTTTCTGCTGCCAAAAATCATAAGCATCATCCATTGCCGGATTGGTAGATGTATAAATATAACGATTGACATTGTCTACATGAGGAATAAACAATTCTCTTACCCGTGCAGAAATCTGCCTCATCGCCTCTTGAATAAACTCAGCGGTCAGAGGCAATGAACTATGAGCCTCATCTGGCGTATACCCGAAAGATTGCCAATATAACGTATCCGTAACCATTTCGGAAGAAGGTTCTATCTTGTTCGGCCAATATACACGTAAATTCAAAGTCGTGGCTACCGATAAGTCTGTAACAAAGACTGTCTCTCCGGAAGAACCTAACAAAGTGTGATCCTCCATATTTACTACCATATCGGTTTTATCGAGAGACACGACCGCTGTATTATCGGCTCCTCCCCTTACAATCGAAAGTTGATTTTCCGACAAAAGAGGATACAAACTTTTAGGCAAGGTTATAGAGTCGTCATAAAAAATTGTAATCTCAGGGAAATAATGTGCATCAGAAAGCTCTAATGCTATATATTCCGCCAAACGATAAGTCGTGCTGTCATGCGGTACGACCAACGTATATTCCTTACCCGAAATATCCTTATATTTATTCCCCTCTTTTTCGTTAGGCTCTGCCGAATTATTAACGACAGTTACCCGCACGATATCCGCCGGAAAAGTGACTTTTGCCGGTCGCCACACATCGAACGAGAGTACCGAAGCCGATCGGCATCCCGTCAGCAACACAGCAAATACCAATATACAACCCCATAACTTCTTCATATAAATCTCCTTTATGCCTTAGGTTCTATTATACAAATGTAATACTAGGCAAAGTGTTCACGAGATGAATAAAAAACATTTAAGCTATTTTAAACTATTTGCGCAATCGACGCATTAAGGCCCTCATTCCCGGCGACATATCAGTTTCACATAGAGCCTCCAATTGTTGTAACATATCTTCACCCCATTCTATCCACCGGGATAAAAATTTCAATATCGAAAAAGTCCACACTTTTTCCGATATCGTTATCTTCGGGTCAATACTCCACGAACAGACTATTTCGGCCAAATTTTCAGCAGAATGCCTATCTGGAATATACTCCTTATGTTTCAACATACTCAACATTATACGGCCATATTCTCTTCTTACCCCATGGTGGTTGACACGACAAAAATCCGAAACGAACTTATCTTTATATCGTAAAAAACAAAGGCGGTTCGTTTCGTATATTGCAGAGATACCCCATGCTGCACGAAATGCCTCTGAACCAGATTCCCCCACAGCTATATCCATTGCTTCGGCGATACAATCCTCCTGCTGTAAAAATTCTGCAATTCGAATTTTCATATCCCTACCCGACAAAGCCGTCAAAAATGCCTTCAACTCATCGCTCCCCATACATGCCAATATTGAACAAACAAATGTAATCATTCAACTTCTCTCACACAAACAAGATCAAAAAAAACACCATTACAATCTCATAAGGAACAAATCGAAATAAAATACACACAAATCGAAAATATTAAAAATATAAATTGTTTCGTATTTTTCTCTTTTATATATTTGTAGAAATTTTGAAAATCAAATCTAAAGCATGAAACGCTCGGAATTTTTAAAAGTAATGGGGCTTACCGCTGTCGGTGCAGCTTTTGCGCCTTCTATTTTAGCCAACGGAAAACAGACAAACAATGTATCTCGAATCGCCACCGACATAAAAGACCTGAAAGCCAATGTAAATCGGCCGGTAACATTTCTTGTCCTCGGTGCGGGTAACAGAGGAAGCGTTTACGCCGGATATGCGAAAAAGTACCCCGATTGCATGAAAATAGTAGGAGTCGCCGATAAAAATCAATTGCGGCTAAAATCTATGGCCGAAGACCACGATGTCCCGGAAGAAAACAGATTTACCGATTGGAAAGAAGCCTTGAATAAAACAAAATTCGCAGATGCCGTTATCATTAGTCTACCCGACAATCTACATTATGATCCTTGTATGAAAGCGCTTTCGATGGGATATCACATCTTACTCGAAAAACCCATAGCACCTACTGAAAAAGAATGTACGGACATTCGAGATTTAGCGATCAAAAAAAATGCCATTGTAGGAGTCTGCCATGTATTACGATACGCACCCTATTTCATCGCTCTCAAACAAATCATCGATTCGGGTGACATAGGGCAACTGATTAGTATACAACATCTCGAACCCATACAATACGCACACATGGCGCACTCTTATGTAAGAGGCAACTGGCATAATTCAAAGGAAACTACCCCCATTATTTTGGCAAAATCCTGCCACGACCTCGACATTATCAGATGGCTGGTCGGCTCTCCATGCAAATCCATTTCGGCCTACGGCTCTTTAACCTATTTCAAGCGGAAGAATATGCCGCAAGGTGCTACCGAACGTTGTTTAGATTGTCCGCATGAAAATGAATGCCCCTATTCTGCATTAGACATTTATTTGAAAAAACGAAAACATATATATGCATTCGACCTGCCCAAAGAACGCAGCCTTCAAAACGAGGCAATACGTAAAGTGATACGGACTACCGACTACGGACGCTGCGTGTTCCAAATGGACAATGACCAATGCGACCACTACGTGACCAGCATGGAATTTGAAAATGGTGTTACAGCCAATTTCTCTATGGAGGCATTCATGGCCAAAGGAGGAAGAAGGACTCAAATAATGGGTACAAAAGGAGAAATCGTAGGTGATATGACAACATTTACCGTAACCGATTTCCGCAGTGGGAAACAGCGCATATGGGATGCCAAAGTAGAAGAAGTGAAAAGTTACGTCGGACACGGGCACGGCGGTGGAGACTTGTGTTTGGTTCGCGATTTTATAAACGCTGTCGGGAACGATAACCGCGACTATCTGTCTAGCCCCATAAGTGTTTCAGTCGAAAGCCATATTATGGGATTCAAAGCCGAAGAAAGTCGGCTGAACGATCGAAAAGTAAAAATTTAAGTTCTCAAAAACTTTTATATATAGACCATAAAAAAAGACCGAAGCCCATTTACATTCGCTTCGGTCTTTTCTTTATTATATAAATACCATCATTTCACAACCACACGAGTTACCGATGTACCACAGCGCACGACATATACACCCCTAACCGGAACCAATAACAAAGAACGTCCATTCACGGATGCAGATACGACAATCTGACCTGTCAAATTAACGACCTCGACCGGCTGTGACGTTTCACACTCGACCACAATATAACCGTTATCAGTATACACTCGATTGTGCGACTCCGGCAAATCGCAAATACCGGTAGATAAATCCACCTTCACCACATTGGAATAGTCACTTTCTTCCCCCTCTGCGGTCACAGCTTTTACTTTATAAGAATACACATACCCCGGCTCCAAGTCAACGAGCTGATACGATGTATCCGTAATTCCCGTTACAATCAGAGGCCAAACATCGCTAACAGCTTGTTTAGAAGCCATCTCAGGTAAAACTTCACCGCTATATACAACGATATTATCGAGATAAGCCCTCTTTTTTCCACTGCTCGCTGTCGACATCAGCACGATTTTACTATCGGCTGTACCACCTGTAAAAGTCATTGTGTAAGTATTCATCTTACTGGTCGAAAGAATTTCGGTCGATTGAGCATTCGACTCATCTCCTTCGACATATACCTTTATCACAACACTTTTCTCTTTGCTTCCATCGAACATAGAGGCATCGAACTGGACAGTAAATACTCCGTTGCAAGAAGATAAATCGATAGCCGGAGTACATACAGCTCCCCCATTATCCGAATTACCTAGTTTCATCTTTCCTATGTTCGGGAACAAATACTTACCACTCCAACCCAAAGTTTGGAAATAACCGTCCTTCGCATTTCCGAATGTAGTCGTTCCCGCGATATTTGTAGTCTCGTCAGCCGTGCAATTCGAGAAGTCCTCCGACAGTAAAATTTCGCCACCGACCGACGGTTGTTTTCTATCGACCTGCAACGTATAGCTGACAGCATTCTCTACCGACGACCAGTTTGCGGTAAATCCGGTTGTTGTCACATGAGTAGCGACATCAGCCACGGGAGCAACCACTGCCGGTATTCCTCCCATAAAGTCGAACGTAATCACACCATTATCCTGTTCGATATTGGTTACGGGTTTTCCCAACTTCAATCCGGTATTTGTCTTTGCAGCCGGGCGACTGTCATCGGTAAAAGAGGTATTACCATTATAGGGATATAAGTCACCATCTTCATTATACTCGCTATATTTATTGTCGGCCGGCATAATGGTCATACGCTGGCGACTCGATTCGTTGTTAACCGTATTATAATCCCAAACGGACTGATCGTAATCGACTTTCACGATCATCAGCCCGGCTGATGCCATATATCGATCCCAACCGGTCTGTTGCCTATTTTCCAATGTAAAATATTGATCTTTATCGCTCGATACTATCTTATAGGCTTTCTTGCTATCGGCCAGATTTTCCAGTGTAACCGAAGAAGGAGTCGTCAGCTCTTCGATAGTTATCCAACCGCAAAACTCCCGTTCGTATGCTGTGTACCCGACCGGAACAGAACCATCGGAATAACCGTCGCCATCGGAATCAGGGCCATTATAACAGCCATAATCCATCAAACTCCACGTGCCCATTCCATAATTCGAAGTCACACCGCTCGTATCGTAAAAATCGGGGAGTCCCAACGTATGGCTATATTCATGGCAAAATGTACCGATTCCGTCCCGAGTAGTACCACTGTTTCCCAACAGCTCGGCCGAACAAGCATAAGCATCGAGATATTTACCGTCGACCGATACTCGCTTTTGCGCACCTTGATAAATATACCAAGCATGAGGCCAAATCGCATCTTCCAAAGAACCGTCTATATCCGAGGATTCTCCATATCCGGCATAAATCACATACACCAAATCGACGAATCCATCATTGTCTCTGTCATATATCGTGAAATCGACCATCGATTCGGCTTTCTTACAAGCATCGATAACCATCTCATCGGGACGTACGTCTTGCCCGGAATAATCATTAGCCCCATAATAAGCCATCGTATTGTCGAGAGTGATAGGCCCTACCACATCGAATGTCGGTTGAAAAAGTCCTCCCGATTGAGAAATAAAATAATCCCGAGCGCTACCGATGGCTCCCATATAATCATATCCTTCCTTATTCATCATCTCGTCAAAAGCCTGCTGTGTCCCCACCGAACTGAATTTCTTATCGCTGAACTGAACCAACAAGACCAAACCGTGCACATCGTCACCGGCAGTAGCCTGCGTAACCCGACGAGTTATATTGTTTTGTAATTGTTGCTTCCGTAGATTACGACGACTAAAAAGTTTCTGTGAAATCTTCTTCTCGGACAGCGATGTTAGATACACTTTATCCGAAACACTCCTCATCGACGAATCTCGGGCTATCACATTGCCCGCAACAACCAGTCCCGTTGCAGACAACTCGGCATAACGATAGAAACCATCTTCGCCACGTACTACCGGAATATCATCGGAAGTAGACTTGTAATGATAAAATTCATCACCTACGGTTTTAACGGTTACAACGGTCCCGTCCCGGTGAGCGACCCTAACAAGGACAGGCTTGGCCGGTACGGCAAAAAGCGGAGATACACCCAATAAAATACCAGCACACAATGAGATAAAATTTTTATTCATAGACAATCATGTTTATAAAAGCGAATAAAGATACTAATAAAAATAAAACAAAGAAAAAAATACGGTATTCTTAATTTATGAAAAAAGTTTTGTATTCCTCCGAATGATCAAAACACTCTTAAAAAATACAGATAGCCTTCTCTCGAAAGAATCCTAAATAAAGAACCCCGAAAAATTCGGGGTTCGCTTCTCATTACCATGCAAGTTTTTCCACTACACGACCGCTTTTCGTCTGTATTCCCACCAAATATACACCCGGAGGTAATACGAACGGTAACTCTATGTCACAAACAACACAATCCACAGCCTTATCGCAGAAAGTTTCCAGCAGTCTCCCGTTCATATCCGACAAAGTAATAACAATATCTTCTCCTTCCGATATACCTTGTATCCTTATTACTCCCGGATCAATCTTACTTATCGAAAAATCAGATCCGCATTTTACCTCTTTTATCCCATCGGGTGCTTCATGAGGGTAATAAGCCTTCAAATCCCTAAATGAAATTTTCTGATTCGGTCCCTTTATCTGTGTCGACAAATATATCTTCATATCATTCAACACCACCGGGAAAGCCGTTACATCTAAATCGGCAAAAGACACTGTATAGACAGAATCACTATCGGCATCTGGATTAACGATATAGCTCCAAGAACCAGTAGAACAAGAAAATTCATAGGAAATATTATTGATTAAAGCGCCCCAATTTTTCACCTGTATCGAAATCGAATCGGGTAACCCGAAGAAACGTATCGGCTTATCCAACATAATATTAGGAGCACGCCCGGTGGATAAATCGAACAACAGAGTAGTACCGTCACTCCAACCCACAGGAAGGACAGACGAATCGAAACGAATGTCGGTTATAGCAGAACTACCGGTTACAGAAAAAGAAGCTCCATCAGAAAAACGTTCATGTACCTTCTCTCCCACTCCAACAATAACCGGTAATTGAATTTCCATATCTCCATATTTCCCGTGCAACACAGTTCGCCCGTTCGTGACACCTCTCACGACACCTTCCACTACATCACAGCAATCCGCTCCCACAGATTGCCAGTCAAAAATAGTAGGATTTACCATATATCTCTTTCCGTCCGATTCGGTCTCGATCTCTATCGGATATTCTCTAATATCGTCAATATAAAGACTATCGGCACATAATTTAACCGACTTGCCGGCATTACCCATAACGACCCGTATTTTACATGCAGAGTCACCTTTCCGAGCCGTAATTGTTCCTAACATAGAAACAGCTCCCGCACAAAACTCGCCACGACTATTCACATATCCCAATTCCTCCGGTTCGCACGAATAAGTAACATCTTTAAAATCATCGTCGATAATCTCGCCATAACGGTTATGAGCCAATACCCTCAAAGGAACCACCGACAAAGGTATAGCCTGCACAGAAGGTTTAGAAAAAGAAACGAAAGAAAACGTACTGTCAACCGGAGCTAACGAAATACCTTGAAACGAATCCATCACAGCCCTCTCTTTTCCATCGGTAGGAGTATTTACCACTTCGTCACAAACAACCATAGTAGCCGATCCCCCACCGTCAAAATTAACGACATTCCAAGCTCCTTGCTCTACTAAATAATAAGCATTCTCAACCATAGAGGCCTTGTCGGCGGTAATGATAAACAATCTTTTCCCGTCTTTCGTTATCCCCACCAATGTACAAGGATAGTCTTGAAACTCACGTCCGGGAGTGACAAAATCGTTGTACTCTTTATCGTGAAGTTCTCCGTTCAATATCACGCTCGGCCAACCATGCAACGCTTGTACAACGTTTTGTGCCGGTGGAACGGATATGCCGGAATTGGGAAACGTCGTATTCACAAACCGCTGGTCGATATAAACGACATCACCTACTTTTACTTTATCCTCGAACTGCTCCGACGCATGGTTTCTCATAAACAAAATATGACTTTTTCCATCGGGTTGTATAGGGGTATGCTCCATAGCCTCCACTCGACAAGGAGTCGAGTTACCGTTAATAATCCATTCCCCTTGCGGCGTTATTTTCACATATAAACCGTCTTCCGTAAGAGTAAGACTGCTATACGTATTGAACAATACGCAATTTCTGTATGATTGTATTCCGTATGCCGACTCGTTCACATTGTCGATCGTTATTTCTGTTTGGTCTGGACAAATTACCTTTGCCGAATATTTAGGAGGGAAAACCTCTGCCACCTTATCTTTGCTAATAGACATGACAGAACGACCATAATCGCCGTAATGACTGACAACTTCTCCGTTACGGACATTGATCCCCGCAGCCGTAGTCTGCCCCGTATAATGAAATAAATCGTGATTTACCCCCAAAAACGCCCGGTGTCCTTCATAAGAGTTACTCTTACACTGCGATGACGTTGTCTCCCGTGAGGCATCCGGAGTCTTCCCGTTAGACGGATATACCTCTACCGCATTATATTCGTTATTCAAATCCAATGTAATTTGATGTAACTGTATCGGCTTTTGTGTAAACTCGATATGAGTATACACAGCTCCGGGACCTATCGGATAATGACTTATCGTATCGGGAATACCCCACTGCGGCTTCTCGGCCTGAATGCCCAAACTAAGCAATAAGAAACTAAAAGGGAACAAATA
>ERZ780208.1422-NODE-1422-length-19470-cov-7.529951_pt1 | contig 19470 bp, 18 predicted proteins | sample MGYA00511167_ERZ780208 | MGnify/ENA primary metagenome ERZ780208 (study PRJEB29588, sample SAMEA2159202) | human gut metagenome | biome: human gut; feature: human-associated habitat; material: faeces | place: Denmark | collected 2008/2010 ... | reverse complement strand
CAGGCGCAGAGCCCAGCAGCTCCACTGCCGCCTTGCCGTCCAGCAGGGCAGGCTGGCCCATCACGCGGGGCTGTGCCGCAGCCGCCGAAACGCCTGTGAGCAGGGCAGCGGCCAGACTGACCGCGCCCGAACCGGCGCATTTCAGGAACGACCGGCGGGAAAGAGACTGAGACATCGGGGACTCCTCCTTGCAGCGAGAAAAATCATTCACTTTATAGAGTATCGGTTTCTTTGCCCCCTGTCAAGGGTTTGAAAGCGTTCTGCCGCAGGTTTTGCGTTTTCTTTGCTGATTTTGTACCAGAAGAGTACAAAAATGCCGCCCGGCGGCAAAAATCGCAGGGCGGCAGAGCGTTCTTTCTTATTCGAATGCTTCATTCTCCTCGGCTTCCGCCTGACCCCGCAGGGTGTCGGCATAACCGAAGGGTACGATGTCGATGGCCTCCACCAGACGGTCGCGCATCCAGAGCTGAACGTCGGTCTGGACGGTGTAGCCGCAGCCGGGGTCAGCCATCCACTGCTCGGGGTGGCGGGAGGGGAGGGCGCGCTGGCTCAGCATGCTCATGATGACGCCGCCGTGGGTCACGCAGGCGGCCTCGGTGACATCCATCCGGATCATATACTCGAACAGCTTGAGCAGCGTCTCCGAGCAGCGGGCGTGGAACTGCTCCGTGGGCTCTGCGCCCTCCGGCACAAAGCCGGAGCCCGGGGTGATCCACTTCTTGAAGTCCTCGTTCTTCACCAGCTCCTTGACAGGATGGTTCTCAAAGACGCCGAAACCGGCCTCCCGCAGGTCATGCACCGAGAACTGGTGGGGCGCATTCGGGAACAGGATGTTGGCCGTCTCCACGGCGCGCATGAGCGGGGAAGAGAAGACGGTATCCACCTGAGGATACTCGAACCGCTCTTTCAGCTCGGCCAGCTGGGCGCGGCCCTCGTCACACAGGGGGATGTCCGTGCCGCTGCCGATGTAAAGGCCCTGTAAGTTGCCGGAAGTCAGGCCGTGGCGGATGAGATGGAGCTTAAAGGTTTTCATGTAAAAACACCTCTTATGAGCTATCTATTCCTGTGCTGATTCGCACAAATCTTGCTTTTCTGCTGATTTTTCCGGCACCATCAGATACTAAATATATGCCGGTAAGGTTTATTTTAACATAGATATGGTAGAAAGAGCAACCCCTTTGACAAAAACGCCGAATTTCCGGCGGAAAAACCGTCACTTTTTCGCTTTACAAGTCGTTTTCCATTGTGTATAATCAACGTGCTGTAAACCAAAAATCAAGGAAGTCCTATTTTTATCTGAGGAGCCAAACATCATGGAGTTCAATCGTATCATCAAACTGCTGCGCAAGGAGCGCGGCATCACCCAGAAACAGGCGGCAGAGGATCTGGGCGTTTCGCAGGCTCTGCTTTCCCACTACGAAAAAGGCATCCGGGAGTGCGGCCTGGATTTTGTGGTACGGGTGGCAGACTATTATAATGTTTCCTGCGACTATCTGCTGGGCCGTTCGGCAGAGCGCAACGGCATGATGCTCTCGGCAGAGGACATCCCCAACCCCGACAAGATGAAGGACAACATCTACCACGGTAGCGTCCTGCCCACGATGAACAAAAAGCTCATTTCCAACAGCCTGAACGTGCTCTACGCCAAGATAGGCGAGTGCCACAGCAAGGCCCTGACCACCGAGGTGAGCGCCTACCTGATGACCGCCGTGGCCAAGATGTTCCGTCTGCTCTATTCCGCCGAGTCCCACAATGCCCCCAGCATGTTCAGCGTGGACGCCCGGCGCTGGCCCGGCTACTCCGACGCTGTGATGCACTCGGCTCAGGCCAATGTGGAGGCCCTGCTGGCCGGCGAAGCGCTGCCCGGCGGCGAGGGCGTGGCCGACCCGTCCTGCCTCGCCATGACCACCGAGAGCCTGACCCGGGAATACCCGCTGTATACTCCCAGCCTGCTCAATCTGGTCAAGACCAGCGAGACCCGCGCCCGGGAGCTGACCGGAGAGGACCGCACTTAAGTCTCTGTGAAACTAGTGTAAATTATGCCGTTTTTTGCTTGCATCTGCGTGCAAAAGATGTTATAAACAAAGCAGAACATTTTCATCGTACTTCATAATAAAGCGAATTCAAGGAGGGACACATCCATGTCCAATAAAATTTCCCGCCGCACCTTCCTCAAGTGTACCGGTGCCTCCGCAGCAGCTCTGGGCGCTGCTGCCATGTTGGGCGGCTGCGGTTCCAGCACCAGCAACGCCATCGAAGTCAAGGTCGGCGACAAGGTCAGCAACTGGAACAATCTGGGCGTCCAGCTCACCAGTGTCTTTACCATGACCAACACTCCCGACCTGCCCGACCACGAGTATGTCGCTGTGCTCGTCACCGCTGTGAACCGCTCCGGCGCTACCACGTTTGAGATCGGCGCACAGAACCTCGCCGAACTGGATGCCGCCTATCCGCTGGACGATGAGGCTACCAAGCTCGATGTCGCCCGTCAGTACTTCCACGCTCTGGCCGCCTCCACCACCGATTTCACCGCTGTCTGCGACGGCGCTGAGGCCGAGGTCGGCGCTTACATCCAGCTCTATGATGCCGCCGCTCAGAGCTTCTCCGAGTCCACCAATCTGCCCCCGCAGGGCGCAGGCTACATCCAGCTGATCTGCTGTGTCCCCACCGGCTGGCAGAAGCTGAGCGTCACCTTTACCCCGACCTTCGTGGCAAACAAGAGCCTCACCTTCTCTCTGAACTCTTCTGACCTGACGCAGGTCTAAGGCATTTTTCTGAGACGAAATTCCGTCATAAAGGGCAGAGCTTCCCCACAAAATTTTTGCGAAAAGCATTGACATCTGCTCATTTTTCGCCTATTGTATAGGCAAGACGCCCTTCGGGGCAGTACAATGATTTCTGTGTTTCTACATAAAGGAGGAACGATCATGTCCTTAGAATTCAACCGCCGCTCTTTCCTGAAGTACAGCGCCGCCGCTGCCGTGGCTGTGGCTGGTTCCAGCCTGCTCGTTGGCTGTGGTGAGGATGAGTACCAGAAGACCGGTAAAATCGGCAGCACCCTGAAGCTGATGGGTACCTTCACACTCGAGAGTGCCAGTCTGAATTCCGTTAGCTCCAGCTCGACCCTGACCTGCAAATTCAATCTGAAAGGCACCTCCAAGCTTGGTCTGCCTATCGGTCCTGCAAACTTCCAGGTCGAGGTCACTCCCAAAGATAGCAGCAAGACGGTCACGACTTATCATGCTAATAACACCGACGGCACTGGCGGTGTTTCTCTGAGCAAGAGCGACAACTATCTGGAAAAAGACGAGACTCTGGAAACCGAATTGAAGGTTACGAACATCAGCGTCGCTGATGGCGATACCATCCAGGTCAAGTTCTGGCCCCGTCCTCAGGCAAGCGAAGGCTCTCAGGCCTACACCCGTGCTTTCTGCACTTGGAGCATGACTGTTGACAGCGCTACTGCTACCACCTACCTGAAGTGATTTTCTTATCATAAAAATACTCAGCGTCTGAGGCTTTTGGCTCAGACGCTTTTTATTTGCACCCCTCCGTCATTCTGCCAAAACACAAGCAAGGATTTTTAGTGGTTTTGTGTCTTGTGCATAAGGTGCTTTTCCTGCTACAATAAGAGCATACCAACCGGGGAGCGCAGCGGTCGGACAGATGTGCCGCCGCGCTGTTTCCTTTTGAGGGATGGGCGTCCTGCCTGATTTCACAAGAACAGGAGTGTGCAGTTATGATCAATATGGTAAAGCTTCCCACCAACAAAAGCAGTCTGTTCCTGCGCGTGGCAAAGGGCCACTTTGCCACCAGCCACAGCCACATCAACTACTACATCGACGTCACCACCCAGAAAGCCCGCCTCTCGGAGGCGAAGGCTGTCGCCAAGGAGCTGGTGGCTGCCTATCAGCACAGCACCATCGTGGACACCGTGCTCTGTCTGGACGGCACACAGGTCATCGGCACCTGTCTGGCCAACGAGCTGACCAAAGACGGCTTTGCCAACATGAATGCCCACCAGACGATTTACGTCATCACTCCCGAGTACACCAGCGGCAGCCAGATCATCCTCCGCGACAATCTCGCCCCGATGGTCAGGGGCAAGCACGTCCTCATCCTGTCGGCCTCCATCACCACCGGCTACACCGTGCAGGCGGCCATCGAGGCGGTCAACTACTACGGCGGCACCGTGGCGGGCCTGTCGGCCATCTTCGCCACCACCCACGAGTGTCTGGGCATCCCGGTCACCTCCATCTTCGACCCCTCCAGCCTGCCCGACTACGCCAGCTTCGACAGCCGCGACTGCCCCATGTGCAAGGCCGGCCAGCACATCGACGCGCTGGTGAACAGCTTCGGCTATTCGGCCCTCTGAATCTGAAATTTTCCTCCCTCTTTCTCCCCGTTGTGCAGCTGCATGGCGGGGAGTTCTTTTATTTTTTCATCTTCGGAAACACGAAGGAATTATGCCGGTATGCTATAAGCAGTTCTATGGTCATGAAGCACCAGATGACCGGCTCGCAGAGAATGACCGCGTTATACTCAAAGCGGGGGATGAAGAGCAGGACGAAGACGATCTTGCCCAGAAACTCGATGACGCTGGACAGCAGGGGCAGCACCTTCTCGCCCATGCTCTGCAGAGCGTAGCGGGTGGAGAGCAGCATTCCCAGCACGGCGTAGAAGGGTGCGTTCCAGACCAGATACCGCACGCCGTTTTCCAGCACCACCGGTTCCGAAGAGCCGGACACCAGTTTCACCATCCACTCCGCACCCACACTCATAAGCAGGATAGCCGTCACAGCCACCACGACACCGTAGAGATAGATGTCCCGCATTCCGCGGCGGACGCGGCCGGGATGGTTCGCGCCGTAGTTCTGGGAGACGTAGGTCGAGCAGGCAGAGGCCATCGCCGTCAGGGGCATATCCGTAAAAGCGAAGAGCTTTCGGGCCGCGGTGTGGCCCGCGATGACCAGCGTACCGAGGCCGTTGATGCCGTACTGCAAAACGACGGAGCCTGCCGAGACGATGCTGCTCATGAGGCCCATGGAGATGCTCTGGCTGAACAGCTCCCAATAGAGGCGGCTCTCCACATGGAAGTGCTTTTTCTCAGGCAGGAGCAGCCGGGCGCTGCGGAAGACATACAGGATGCAGAGCGCCACCGACACGCCCTGAGAGATGACCGTCGCCACACCGGCACCGGCCACGCCCATGCCCAGCGCAGCGATGAACCAGAGGTCGAGGATGACGTTGAGCACCGACGAGAGGATGAGGAAGACCAGCGGCATGAAGCTGTTGCCGATGGCCCGCAGCAGGCCGGCGCAGAGGTTATAGGCAAACATGACGATGACGCCGAAGTCGATGATGATGATATAGCCGTAGGCGTCCTCTAAAATTTCCGCCGGGGTGTCCAGCAGTTCCAGCAGCGGATGCAGGCCCGCCGCACCCGCCAGCGTGATGACCGCCGACGCGATGATGCCGATGACGATGGAACCCGCCACGGTCTGTTTGAGCTGGTCATCGTCTCCGGCCCCGTAGGCGCGCGCTGCGACGATGGCGAGGCCGTTGCCGATACCGATGCCAAATCCGACCAGAAGCTCGTAGATAGCCCCGCAGGCGCCAATGGCGGCAAGGGCGGTATCGCCCAGCACATTGCCGACGATCATGGTGTCCACGGTATTATAGAGCTGCTGGAAGAGGCACGACACCAGAATGGGCAGCATAAAGATGAGCAGGCTCTTGAAGATGGGGCCGTTCATCAAATCGACGTTCCGGTTGAAGAATGATTTTTTCGCAGGGGACTGGGTCATAGGCGTTCCTCCATAGTCACAAAAAGGAGCTGCTGTACAGGTACAACCTCTCCGTCAGCGCTGACGGAGAGGTTGATTCCGCTGTACAACAGCCCTTTTCAATATTTTCAGATCGTTACAACTCCTGCGTCTCGAAGCCGTTGACGGTCAGCACTTCCACACTCTTGAAGCCTGCGGCCTTGACGGCGGCAGCAGCCTCGTCGAAGCCGAAGGTCAGGCTGTCCACATCGTGGGCGTCGGAGGTGATGATGACCTTGCCGCCCATCTTCTGCCACTCGCCCAGAAGCCATGCGCCGGGGTAGAAGTCCTTGCGGTAGCCGCGGTAGACGCCGCCGGTGTTCACTTCCAGCAGGCAGCCGTGCTCTTTGGCAGCATTCAGCGCCTTGAGGGCTGCGGCCTTATAGCGGGGCGACTCTTCGTCGAAGAACTCACCGGCAGCGTTCAGCTTCTTGATGAGGTCGATGTGGGCGAGGATGTCGGGGCCCATGGCCGCCACCTTCTCCACCTCGGCGAAGTATGCTTCCACAGCGGCCAGAGGGTCGCCGTCGAAGTCGTCGTAGATGCAGTCGTGGAGATCCTGGGGACGGAAGTCGATCTCGTAGTATTTGCCGGTGTTCTTGCCGTAGAGGTGGTGCGCAGAACCGATCCAGTAGTCGTAGCCGGTGCGCTTGTCCTCGCTCAGCAGGTCCCACTCGATGCCGCAGAGGATGTCCACCTTGCCCTTGTACTCGGTCTTGAGCTTGGCAATGGTGGCCTTGTACTGGGCCGTGCGGCTGGGGCTCATGCAGTATTCACGGTCGCGCTGGGTATAGCTATGGCCCGTGAAGCCCAGTGTGGTCAGCCCCTGCGCACACGCAGCGGAGGCCATCTCCTGTAGGGTGTTTTTGCCGTCGCACATCGTCGAGTGACAATGGACACTGGACTTCTTATAATCTACCATAGTGAATCACTGCATCCTTTCCTGTTTGACCTTGTGGTCGATAACGTGTCGTTTTTCCAGCTCGCGGGTGATGTCCTCCACCGTGATGCCGGCCTGCACCATCAGCACCAGCACATGGTATGCCAAATCGCTGATCTCGTAGACCGTCTCGGCCTTGTCTTCCTTTTCGCCCGCGATGATGACCTCAGTACACTCTTCGCCCACCTTCTTGAGAATCTTTTCTTTGCCTTTCTCGAAGAGATAGGTGGTGTAGCTGCCCTCTTTGGGGCTGGTCTTGCGGCCCTTGATGAGGTCATACAGCCCCTGCCAGCTGAACTGCTTCAGCTCCGGGGAAACATACACTTCGTTGAAAAAGCAGCTCTCGGCACCGGTGTGGCAGGCGGGGCCGCTCTTGACGACCTCAACCACCAGCGCGTCGGCGTCGCAGTCGGCGGTGATGGACACCACACGCTGGACGTTGCCGCTGGTCTCGCCCTTGCGCCAGATCTCCTGACGGCTGCGGCTCCAGAACACCGTCCGGCCCTCCGCGATGGTCAGCGCCAGCGTCTCGGCGTTCATGTAGGCGAGGGTCAGCACCTCTTTGGTGTAGTGGTCCTGCACGATGGCAGGGATGAGGCCCTTTTCGTCAAATTTCAGATCCATAATGTTTCTCCTTCCCCGCAGGGGGACAGCTATAGTTTAGCGTATTCGGCGAGCAAACGCAAGGGCTCAGAGCCGCATTTCCACGCCATTTTCGTTTAAGTATTCCTTTAGCTCCCGGATGGTGAGCAGCTTCTGGTGGAAGATGCCCGCCGCAAGGCCGGCGTCGATGCCTTTATGATGGAACAGCTCGAGGAAGTCTTCCTTTTTGCCCGCACCGCCGCTGGCGATGATGGGGACGTTCACCCGGGCCGCCACGGCGTCCAGCATCTCGAGGTCGAAGCCGTTCCGGACACCGTCAGTGTCGATGCTGTTGAGGCACACTTCGCCTGCACCGTTGTCCACGCACCATTTGATCCATTCCAGCGCGTCCCGGCCAGTGTCTTCGCGCCCGCCCTTGGCAAAGACGCGGAACTGGCCGTCCACCCGCTTGACGTCGGCGGAGAGGACCACGCACTGGTCGCCGTACCGCTTGGCCGCCGCCGGGATGAGGCCGGGGTCTCTCAGTGCGCCCGAGTTGACGCTGACTTTATCGGCACCACACTTGAGCACCCGGTCGAAATCGTCCAGCGTGTTGACGCCGCCGCCCACCGTGAGGGGGATGAAGATCTCGCCAGCCACCCGGGTGAGGATGTCGGTGAAGAGGGCGCGGCCCTCGGCGCTGGCCGTGATGTCGTAGAACACCAGCTCGTCGGCGCCCGCCGCGTTGTACATCCGGGCCATCTCCACCGGGTCTGCCACATCCTTGATGCCCTCGAAGTTCGTTCCCTTGACGACCCGTCCGTTCCGGACGTCCAGACAGGGGATGATGCGTTTTGTTATCATGGTCTTGCTCCTTACTTCTGCACCAGCGCGACGCAGCGCCCAAGGTCCAGCGCACCGGTGTACAGGCTCTTGCCAAGGATGGCGGCGGCAGTCCCCATCTCTTCCAGTTCCAGCAGCTCCTTTTCCGAGGAAATACCGCCGCTGGCCGTGATGGCCACGCCCGGCACTTCTTTTGCAAGCTGGCGGTAGAGGGCGAGGTTGGTGCCTTTCATCGCGCCGTCGCAGGCAATGTCGGTGTAGATGATGGCCTTGCATCCAGCCTCAGCCAGACGCTGACAGAAGGCCACGCCCGGTTCAGCGCTGACGTCCTTCCAGCCGTGGATTGCCACATAGCCGTCCCTGGCGTCCACGCCCACGGCAATTTTGTCGCCGTACTTTTTCAGCATCCGGGCCGTAAAGTCAAAGTTCGTCACGGCCACACTGCCGAGGATGCACCGGCCCACGCCCAAAGAGAGGTATTTTTCAATGCGCTCTTCGGTGCGGATACCGCCGCCTACTTCGATATACAGGCCGCCCTGCTTTGCCAGCGCGGCGATGGTGTCGTAATTGGAAAGGGTTCCGTCCTTTGCGCCGTCCAGATCGACGACGTGGAGTTTTTTTGCCCCGGCTTCGAGAAAAGCCCGCGCCTGGGCGCAGGGGTCTTCGCCGTAGACGGTCATCCGGTCGTAATCGCCCTGCGTCAGGCGCACGACTTTGCCGCCCCGCAGGTCAATGGCTGGGAATAGCTGCATATTATTACTCCTAATCTAAGGCTTTCCTTCATACAACCTCTCCGTCTGCACCTTCGGTGCAGCCACCTCTCCTAGTAGGAGAGGCTTTGGCATTTCGTGAAGCTTCGCCTCTTCGCCAGAGGCTCCCCTCGGTAGGGGAGCTGTCGAGCGTATGCGAGACTGAGAGGTTATTTACAGCTCACTGAACGCTTTCAGCAGCCGCAGCCCTGCGTCACCGCTTTTCTCCGGGTGGAACTGCGTTCCGTACACCTTGCCCGCCTTCACCACGCCGGTGACGGGCAGGGAATAGTCGCTGACGGCCAGTGTGTTGGCGGCGCAGTTTTTGCCGTAGTAGCTGTGGACGTAGTAGAAATACTCGCCGTCCCTGACGTACTTGAACAGCGGGTCGTCCCGCAGGATGTGGACGGCGTTCCAGCCGATCTGCGGCACTTTCAGGCTCTTGTCGCCGAGGTCGGGAGCCAGCGGGCATACCTGCCCCGGCACGAAGCCAAGGCCGTCGTGCTCGCCGTACTCGCAGCTCTTTTCAAACAGCAGCTGCATCCCGAGGCAGATGCCGAGGAGGGGCTTCTTCGCCGCTTCTTCCTTGATGACCGGTACAAGGCCGGTGGCCTCAAGTTTTGCCATCGCGTCCCCGAAAGCGCCCACGCCCGGCAGGATGAGCCGGTCAGCGGCGCGGATGTCGGCGGCATCCGCGCTGACCTTCGCTTCCAGCCCCAGATGGGCCAGACTCGATTTCAGGCTGAACAGGTTGCCCACGCCGTAGTTGATGATGCATATCATACCAGCAGTCCTTTCGTGGAAGGAATTTCGTCCCGATGGGCCGCATCGATGCGGACAGCATCAGCCAGCGCACGGCCAGCACCCTTGAACGCGGCTTCAAGGATGTGGTGGCTGTTCTCGCCCGCGAACTGAACGAAGTGGACGGTGGCCGGCACGCTGCGGGCAAAGCCCAGCCAGAATTCCTTGGCGCACTCCACGTCGAAGTCGCCGACTTTTTCGGTGTTGCAATGGATGTCCCAGTTCAGGGTGCAGCGGCCCGAGATGTCCACGGCGCAGAGGATGAGGGCTTCGTCCATGGGCAGATAGAAGCTGCCGTACCGGTGGATGCCCCGCATATCGCCCAGCGTTTGGGCGAACGCCTGCCCCAGCGCGATGCCCACATCCTCGGTGGTGTGGTGATAATCCACCTCCACGTCGCCGTGGCAGGTAAGCACCAAATCAAAGCGCCCGTGCCGCGCAAACAGCTCCAGCATATGGTTCAGAAAGCCGCAGCCGGTGTCCACCTGATACCGGCCTGCGCCGTCGAGGTTCAGGGTCAGCTCGATCTGGGTCTCGTTGGTGTTCCGCTCGATGGTCACTTCCCGCATGGCTCAGCCCTCCAAAATTTCATCCAGCGCCCGCAGAAGGGCGGTCATGTCGTCCGGCGTGCCGATGGTGATGCGCAGCCAGTTCGAAATACGGGGTGCGTCGAAGTGGCGCACCAGCACGCCTTTTTCTTTCAGTTTCAGGTAAAGTTCGCCGCCGCTCTTTTTGTCGGTGGACGCAAACAGGAAATTGGAGCGGCTGTCCAGCACGGCAAAGCCCCGCGCTTCCAGCTGCTGCTTTGTCCAGCCCCGCGTCTCCACGATAGCGGCGCGGGTCTTGTCGAAGTAGTCCGTATCTTCCAGCGCGGCCTTGCCCGCCTTCAGGGTCAGCCGGTTGATGTTGTAGGGGTTGAGGCTGAACTTGACCCGGTTGAGGTCAGCGATGAGCTTCGCGTTGCCCATAGCGAGGCCCAGCCGCGCACCGGCCAGCTGACGGGACTTCGAGAAGGTCTGGACCACCAGCAGATTTTCGTAGTTGTTGATGAGCGGCACACAGCTCTCGCCGCCGAAGTCCACATAGGCCTCGTCCACGATGACCACATGGTTGGGGTTCGCCTTCAGGATTTCCTCGATGGCGCTGCGGGGCAGGGCCAGACCGGTGGGAGCATTGGGGTTGGCGATGACGATGGTCTCGTTCAGGCCATAATAGTCTGCCGGGTCGAGGGTGAAATCTTCTTTCAGCGGGATGATGTGGCTGGGGATGTGCATCAGTCCGCACCAGACGCTGTAGCAGCCATAGGTGATGTCTGCATAGGCCAGCGGGTGGTTCTCGTCGCAGAAGGCCCGCAGGGCGAAGAACAGGTTCTCGTCGCTGCCGTTGCCGGGCATGATCTGCTCGGGCTTCAGCTCAAAGTGTGCCGCCGCTGCCCGCAGCAGCTCGGCACACGCAGGGTCAGAGTAGAGGCGGAGCTTTTCCACCTCAGCCTCGCTCACCGCCCCCACCACGGCCGGAGAGGGGAGATAAGGGCTTTCGTTGGTGTTCAGCTTAATGTACTGCTGGTCCTGCGGCTGTTCGCCCGGGGTGTAGGGAGTGACAGCTTCCAGCGTGGGAGAAAGAAAACGGCTCATGTTTGCCAGCCTCCGTTTTTATTGCAACTTGACCTCTCTGCCAAAGGCTCCCCTATTAGGGGAGCTGGCGCGAAGCGCCTGAGAGGTTTATTCATATCTTATGGTCACACTGCGGGCGTGGGCGTGCAGGCCCTCCCGCTCGGCAAAGTCGGCGATGCGGGGCGCAGCCTTTTCCAGCGCCTCCCGGGTGTAGTAGATGAAGCTGGACTTCTTGACGAAGTCGTCCACGCCCAGAGGGCTGGAGAAACGTGCCGTGCCGCTGGTGGGCAGGGTGTGGTTCGGGCCGGCGAAGTAGTCGCCCAGTGCTTCGGGGACGTTCCGACCGAGGAAGATGCTGCCTGCATTTTTGATTTCATTCAGCACGCTGAAGGGGTCGTCCACACAGACTTCCAGATGTTCGGGTGCGATGATGTTGCAAGCTTCGATGGCTTTGCGTAAATCAGAGCAGACGATGATCTTGCCGTTGTCGTCCACGCTGGCGCGGGCGATGGCGGCGCGGGGCAGCTGGGGGATCTGCACATCCAGCTCTGCCTGCACGGCCTTGGCCAGCTCAGCGCTGTCAGTGACGAGGACGGGGCTTGCCAGCCTGTCGTGCTCGGCCTGACTTAACAGGTCTGCCGCCACCCACGCGGGATCGCAGCTTCCGTCTGCCAGCACCAGAATCTCGCTGGGGCCTGCGATCATATCAATGCCCACCTTGCCGAACACCTTGCGCTTGGCGGTGGCAACGTAGATGTTGCCGGGGCCAACGATCTTATCCACCGCCGGGATGCTCTGGGTGCCGTAGGCCAGCGCGGCCACGGCCTGTGCGCCGCCGGTCTTGAAGATCCTGGTCACGCCTGCGGTGGCCGCGGCGGCGAGGATGACCGGATCGATCTTACCGTCCTTACCGGCGGGAGTCGTCATGACGATCTCCGAAACGCCCGCCACCTTGGCCGGGATGACGTCCATCAGGACGGTGGAAGGATACGCCGCCGTGCCGCCCGGAACGTAGACGCCCGCCTTCTCGATGGGGGTGTATTTCTGGCCCAGCACGATGCCGGGCTTGTCGTTCATCACAAAATTTTTATGCACCTGCTGGCGGTGGAAGGCCTCGATGTTGGCGGCGGCCTCCCGCAGCGTTTCGAGGAAATAGCCGTCCATATTCGCAAAGGCTTCTTCAATTTCCTCCTGCGTCACCTGGATGTTATCCAGCTTGGCACCGTCGAACTTGAGGGCGTATTCTTTCAGGGCCTCGTCGCCCCGGGCGCGGACATCGGCAATGATGCCGTCCACCACGTCTTCCACATTCTTCTCCGCGCGGATGTCACGGTTCAATATCTCTTCGGGCTTCAGTTCATCGAAGTTATACAGCTTTATCATTTTTTCTCCTCCTTTGCGGCAAGGGCGGCACGCAGCTTTTTGAGCATCTCGTCCATTTCGCGGTGCTTGAACTGGTAGCTGGCCTTATTGGCGATGAAGCGGGCCGAGATGGGCATGAACTCCGTCACCACCCGCAAACCGTTTTCCCGCAGAGTCGTACCCGTCTCCACAATATCCACGATGACGTCGGACAGGCCCAGGATGGGGGCCAGCTCAATGGAGCCGTTCAGCTTGATGATGTCGATGTCCCGCCCGATGGATGCATAATAGCTCTTGGCGATGTTGACGAACTTGGTTGCCACCCGCACCGGGCGGCTGGGGTCGTCTTTGTAATCCGCTGGGGCGGCGACGCACATCCGGCACTTTCCGAGGCCGGTGTCCAGCAGCTCGTAGACATCGGCAGACGCTTCCGTCAGGATGTCCTTACCCACGATGCCCACGTCTGCCGCGCCGTGCTCGACGTAGATCGCAACGTCGCTGGGCTTGACGAGGAAGTACCGGATGCCGGCGGCGGGGTTCTCCACCACCAGTTTGCGGGTGGCGTTGTAGTCTTCGGGGCAGCCGTAGCCGATACCAGCCAGCAGGTCATAGACCTTGTCACCGAGACGGCCCTTCGGCAGAGCTACGTTCAGCATGGTCTTTTCGGTTTTCTGCTGCTGTACCGGCGGGAGCGGGGCGCTCAGGCGGTCCAGCTCGTCGAGATAGACCGCAAAGCCGATGGCCCCCGCGCCCGGGGTGAACTTCTGCATCAGCAGGTCATACCGCCCGCCCTTGAGCACCGGACGGGGAAGCGACTCCAGATAGCCCTGAAACACAAGGCCGTTGTAATATTCCATCTCACCGGCCAGCGTCATGTCCAGACGGATGCTGCCGCCTGCACCAGCCAGCTCTTCGGTGATGGCTTTCAGCTCGGCAGCGGCAGCTTCCATCCGCTTGTTCCGGCAGGCGGCTTCCACACGGGGAAGCACATCCTCACAGCTGCCGCAGAGGCTCATCAGACCCGCCAGCGCGTCGGCACCGGCCTCGTCCAGCCCGGCGGCGGATGCCGCCGCTTTCAGCTCGTGGAGGTTTTTCGCTTTCAGCTTTGCCAGCATTTCGGGGATGCCGGGGTACGGTGCGGTGGTGTCCCGCAGGTGCTGGCCATAATCCCGCTTAAAATCCGCCAGGGCCGCTTCCAGCACCGCCGGGGTGCGCTGGTCTGCCGGGGCCAGGCGCTCCACCAGTTTAGGGATACCGTTGCCCACAAAATAGCAGTACGCCTGGCGCTCATGGGTGGGCCAGCTATATTTCCGGCACAGCCGGTTGCCGGCATCCGCCAGGTCAGTCAGGGTGTTCAGCAGCGTACCATCCAGGTCAAACACTACAGTTTTATACATTTTGTAATATCCTCTATTCTTTATACACATTCCAACTTTTCCCACTGATACGGCAAAAGCCACACTTCTATTATAGGAGCATTTTGCCAAAACGGCAACCGCTTTTGCCTGTTGTTTTGGAGCAAAAGTGTAAATTATACAGCGGCAGGGTGCAATATCACGTAAAGTGTGCTACTATATATTTGTATTGCTGGCCGGGAGTGATCCCACCAAGGGGAGGAAAAAAGATGGACCTGTTTCTTTCAATTCTGAAATCCGTCATTTACGGTGTGATTGAAGGCATCACCGAATGGCTGCCGATTTCCAGCACCGGGCATATGATCCTTGCCGAGCAGGTACTGAAGTTTGGCTATACGGAAGATTTTATGGAAATGTTCCGCGTTGTCATCCAGCTGGGTGCTATTCTGGCTGTTGTGGTGCTGTATTTCCACAAACTGTGGCCGTTCTGCAAGGATAATGGCCGCGATACCGGCTTTGCCGCCCACCTGCGCTGGCCCGTGGTCCGGCTGTGGTTCAAAATTATTGCAGCCTGCGTGCCCGCCGCCGTGCTGGGCATTCTGCTGGACGACTGGATGGACGCCCACCTGTATAACAGCGTGGTGGTTGCCCTGATGCTGATTGTGTACGGCGTTGCCTTTATCCTGATCGATCTCAATGATCCTGCGTTTCATGATCGTTCCTCCTTGCTTTGTTGGCCCTATTGTAGTACGATAGCGCCAACAAGTCGGTTGAATTTTCAACGAAAGAAGCATTTTATGAAAGATTTTTATTCTATGCTCCGCTCCTGTCCGCTGTTTTCCGGTATTTCCGAGGCGGAGCTGAATGCCATGCTCCCCTGTCTCAACGCGGAGAAAAAAAGCTTCCCGAAGGACGCCTTCGTGCTGCGCGCCGGCGATACGGCGGAGTCGATCGGCCTCGTCCTGTCGGGAAGTGTTCTGGTCATACAGGAGGACATTTGGGGAAATCGCAATATTCTTTCCAAGGCAGGGCCGGGGCAGACCTTTGCCGCCGCGTTTGCCTGCGCGCCCGGCTCGGTGCTGAACGTGAGCGTCATCGCGGAAGCGCCCGTCACCGCGCTCTTTCTGAACGTCAAGCGCATCCTGACCATCTGTCCCTCCGCCTGCGCGCACCACAGCCGCATCATCCGAAACCTTCTGAGCGACCTTGCGGGAAAAAACCTGCTGCTCAATGAAAAGCTCACGCACATCGCCCAGCGCACGACGCGCGCCAAGCTCATGTCGTACCTCTCCGCCGAGGCGCAGCGGCGCGGCGCGGTCGAGTTTGACATCCCGTTCTCCCGCCAGCAGCTCGCGGACTTTCTCGCCGTTGAGCGCAGCGGATTGTCGCTCGAGCTTGGAAAAATGAAAAAGGAAGGCCTGCTGGACTATCATAAAGAGCACTTCGTGCTGAATATCTGAATTTTGCAAAAAGGGAGTTCCTCTTACCTTCAAGAGGAACTCCTTTTTCATTTTGTTCTCGCTTTATGCAGCGAGCTTTGCGTAGCGCATCAACATTGTCGCCATCTGCGCACGCGTGGCTTCGCCTTGCGGGACGAGACTTCCATCCATGCCGTTCACAATGCCTGCTGCGACTGCCCAACGCATCGCCTCGGCCGCGTAGGGGCTGACGCTCGCGCTGCCAGTAAATGCGCTCAGATCACCTTGCACATCGGCCTTGACCAAGCCGTGGCTTTGCGCGTAGCGGTAGAGCATCGTCGCGAGCTGCTCGCGCGTGATCTTGCCGTCCGAGCTCGTGCCGTCGGACACGCCATGCTTGACCGCCCAATCCTGCGCGGCGGCATACCACGCACCCGTACTGTTCGTGTCCGCGCCGTCCATGCGGGCCAAAATCGTCCAGAGCATCGCGCGGGTCGTAGCGGCGTTCGGCTCAAAGCCCTTGCCCGTGCCGGTCATCAGCTTTTCCTCGGTCACGAACTGCACGGCCCCGCTGTACCAGTCACCCTCATGCACGTCGGGATATCGGTTGACATAACTTCCGTCGTCTGGCTGCGGCTCGTCGGTTTTGCCGTCCTCCGCGGGCTTGGACGAGGGCGCGGACGTGCCGATCCTCGTGATCGTATACTCGCCGCCCATTGTGACAGTGAAGCTGATCTTTCCGCCTGAGAGGGTAGATTCGATCCGAACGCCGTTCGGATCGGTAACGACTACGCGCGCATAGCTGCACTCGACCGTCACCGTGGGCTGTCTTTCAGCAAAGATCGCATTGTTATCCTCCGTAGCGACCAGCGTCACAATGGTCGTGCCGCCGTTTTTCGTCACGGTGATCGTGGGGTCAAACTGCCTGACGCGGCTGTTCCCGTCGTCCGCCAGCGCAGCGGTCGCAAGGCTGAGCGACAGCGTCAGCGCCAAAAGAAGGGTAAGTAATTTTTTCATCTGCCGCCTCCTCAATTTTCCGCTTCGGCGAGTGAGGCGCCGAAGTCAAGTGTACCGGTCACAACATTGTTCTGCTTGTCGAAGGAGTAGCACCGCAGGTTATTCAGGTCATCTTCGCTGATTGTTTCCCCCCACAGCACATAGGAGGGATAATTCTCTCCGTCTCTTCCCCAGTTGGGATAGAAGAAGCTGCTGCAATCCTGCGTTCTGGCAAGCGGGTAGGCCATTGGCTTCGGGCTATCCCCTTCGGTACTGAACAACGGCAGAAAATTCAAATACTTTACATCATTTTTCGACGTATTGTAGTTCGAATCCATAAAGGCCGGAGCGTTTTCGCTGCTGTCGTAAAGCAGACCGCCGTCATTATTGAGCACTAAGATGCCATTCTTTTCTTCCCACAGGATCGGCCGCCAGCTATTCTCGCCATCAAAGTCGTGGTAGAAGAAGTTCTGCGATAGCCACAGGACATTCTCCGATTCATTGCTGAGATCGATTTCATTATTGATAAAACGATTCTTGAAGCTCATCAAATAGTCGACCGAAACGGAACGCTTCATCACCACAGCGGTGTTGTTGTCGACAAACCAGTTATTCCGCATAATGGTCTGGCCGCCGTTCTCACCGTCCTGGCAGATGGCCACGTTGTTATTTATATAGACGGAGTCCTGACTGCCCCACGACGGGCGATCTGTGCTGTGAATGGCAATGTGATAGCCTTCAAAAAGGCAAACCTCCGGTGCGCCCTGTCCCTCGCCGTAAACCGCCTCGTTCCGGATCTCATTTTCTTCATCCACCCATTCGACGTTCTTGCCTTCTCCGATAAAATGGATAAAGCCGACATGGTTGGTGTTGTTGTTATCAAAGCGGATGCCTCCTTTCAGCGTGGTCGCGATCCTGCCTTGACCATAGTCATTGCCGTACACGGTAACGATCGCATTCGTTTGCGGGATCACGATCTGACCTTCCAGTTCTCCCGCCGGCAGGACCAGGGTGACCACATTATTGTAAAGGCCGTCGTTTTCCTGCACAGGGAATTTCTTTAATTCATTTTCGATCTCTCTATTGATAGCCGAGACGTTCTGCCCCTCCAGATTCACTTTCTCTTGAATGTTGCAGCTGTATTTGCAGTTGCTCAGATTCTGCTGCACCTGTTTTTCATCTTTATAGAGGCGCGCATCGTAGACCCACACGCCGACAGAATCCTTTGAGAATTTCTGTCCCTGCCATTCCGAAGTGAATGTGGTCTCTGTGCCGTCGCCCTGCTGCGTAATGTTCATTTTCACATCGCGTATAGCCGGATAATACGCACAGCCGATGTTCGTCGGCACAAGGGTCAGTTCAAACGTGTACCCGTCCTGCATCATTGCCGCGCGGATATCCTCACGCAGTTGGTAGGTTGCGCTCATGCTACCCGCCTCGCCGGACATCAGAGAAAAGACGCTCGCCGCATAGTAATCCTCGGCCTCTTCCACGCCGCGGCCACCCATTGCATACGGTTTTTTCGTGCTCCACGCTGCCGTGCCGAGGTAGTAAGTCTGTCCGTTCCATTCAAACGGCATGACCGTGCCCCAGCTCGCCCAATCAAATTCGTTGCTGCCCTGCACGATTCTATTATTCTCTTCGACTTTATCGCCGCGCGAGGGCAGGATCGTGATGGTCACCCGATTGCTCTCATTCGTTCCATACTGAATCCAGCCGGTCGTTTCCCCGCCGCTCGGCTCAGCAAGGGTGATTGACCAACGTCCGCCGCCGTTATAGTCATAATCGCTAATCAATCCGCCAAATGTCAGTTTTTGGGCTGCTGGGGTATCTTTATGGATGGCGCTATAATTTAAGCTATCATTCCCGACTTTAAACTCAATATTGCGGTGGGTACCGGCAAAAAGCTCATAGCTTTTCACAAAGCCGCTGCCGTCATAGCTCATCCCAAGAACGCCGTATTCTTGTGTTTCTCTATACGAAACCGTCAGCTGCGAGTAGTGCGTAAATCCGCTTTTATCTCCACGCGGTATAGCCGTGACTTCAATAAGCCAAGTGCCCAGCGATGCCGTTGTAAACTGGCAGTTCAGCGAACCGTCTTGCAACGTTTCCACAAGTGGGCGATAATACCCCACACAGCTCTCTGTTGGCCATACCTTTATAAAAATATTGTAATCTTTATCTATCCCTGCACGAACATCGTCACTGACCCGCACATAGTTATCCTCGTCATTCAGTGTAAATACCTGCGCCTTGAACATAAAACCGTTACGACTATTTTCATTTTGCAGTTCGCAGCTCCCCGAGCCAAAAGGTCTAACGTCTTCCCCGTCGCTAACGCCGAGGTAGTAGGTTTGACCATTCCACTCAAACGGAGTTGCCAGTTTCTCATCGGCTGTCTTTCCAACAAAGCTCTCCACCTTTTCGCCGTGCTTCAAGCGAAGATCAATCGATATTCTCTTTCCACTGTACTCAATCCATCCCGACCGCTCCCCGCTCTCCGGTTCTGCAATGGTAACTCTCCAGGTATTATCTGAATCATTATTTGAATCATATACGACACTGGTTACTACCTTCCCATCGTATGTAAGCGTATCGTTCACGGTCAATTGACGGGGTCTATTTTCGCTCTCATCATAGACCTTAAATCTGACACCTTCGTATGTGTCAGCAAAAAGGATATACGACGCATAATAATCGCCTCCCTGTAAGCGCATTGTAAAGTTAGCTTCCTCATTCCCCGCTATCGCGGCGATGGGTAATAGGCTTACTACCATCACCAGCGCCAGCAGCATGCTCAGTGCTCTATGCTTCATGTGTGTTCTCCTCATTTCCTATAAATTTCCGGGGTCTGTACATTCTTTATCAGCATACACGCTTCCGTGCGGGAAAACAATATGCTGGGAGCATACCCTTTGCAAAAAAAGGAGGAAACGCCGCGGCGTCTCCTCCCCTTTTCTCTTTAATTGTCCGCCGTTACGATCTG
>ERZ780208.1417-NODE-1417-length-19484-cov-5.406403_pt1 | contig 19484 bp, 15 predicted proteins | sample MGYA00511167_ERZ780208 | MGnify/ENA primary metagenome ERZ780208 (study PRJEB29588, sample SAMEA2159202) | human gut metagenome | biome: human gut; feature: human-associated habitat; material: faeces | place: Denmark | collected 2008/2010 ... | reverse complement strand
GTCTGTATGTGGTTGTGGATGAGCGGGTTACGAAATGTGTAAAGATTGCGTCACGGCGACCCCTGAAATTTGATACGCGCATGCTTGCGATATTTGGGAGCAAGGCGGAAAATTTTCAGAAAGTGGGTGCTCTCCGGACGTAAAAACACGATTTTTGATTACAAACTAAACGCAGAGGGCGCGAAGACGCAAAGTCCATGTAGTAAAACTTTGCGTCTTCGCGGCCTCTGCGTTTAAAATAAATATCCTTTGCGTTTAAAAAGACTCTGTGTCTCCGTGGCTCTGTGTTCCCCAAAAAATCAAGAAAGGCGCGTCCGGGAAGGCTGTCATTTGCCTTCCTTATATCCTTCGGCCACGCTGGCCTCCAGCTCTATCAGGAAGCGTTTGGCGTCAAGACCGCCGGAGTAGCCCGTGAGGCGGTTGTCGAAGCCTATCACGCGGTGGCAGGGGATTATGACCGACATCGGATTTGAGCCTATCGCCGCCGACACGGCGCGCAGGGCGTCGAGGCGGCCGAGGCGGGTGGCCTCGTGGGTGTAGGTCACCGTTGTCCCGTAGTCAATCGTCTGCAACTGGCGCCAGACGCTGCACTGGAAGTCGCTGCCGGCCATGAACATCGGGATGTTGAACTTTCGGCGGCGGCCGTCGAAATATTCGTCCAGCTGACGGGCGGCCATGTCCATCACGTCACTGTCGCCTTCGCTGATTGTCGCGCCCGTGAGGCGTTCCGTACGCCGTGTGATATGCGTGTGGGAATTGCCCTCAAGCCAGTCACACAGACACAGTCTGTCGTTCAACGACCCGAGCATGAGTGTGCCGCAGGGTGATGTGTATGTGCTCGTGAGAATGTGCGGTCTGTCTTTTGCCATAAATGTTGTTGTCCTGTCCTTAAAATCTCGTGATACCTTTTACGATGCAAAGGTAGCAAAACATGTCGACAAAACGGTATTAAATGGACAAAAAAACAGGTCTATTCGCCCCGTTCTTAACACAATTTGTAATATTCCGGCCGGGAGCAGGCGGCTTCCCCGCCGGATTTTTCCACCGCCCGCCCGACGGCGGACCTTACAGGCAAAACGGCGGCGAAGGTGCGAAAAAAACCGCTCCGTTTGCTTTGTTCTTATCGCGGTTTGCAGTATCTTTGCAGAAAATTTGCTGCGCCAGCCGGTCAGGAAGCGGGCGCAGCAGAAAATTCTCACATAGCTTATGCGCAAGGTAATAGGAATAGGAGAGACTGTTCTCGACATAATCTTCAAGAACGACAGGCCGATAGGCGCCGTGCCGGGCGGCTCGGTCTTCAACGGTATAATATCGCTCGGCCGTGCCGGTGTGAGCACGACATTCATCGGCGAGGCCGGAAACGACCGTGTGGGACGCCGCACGACGGACTTCCTGCGGGCAAACGGTGTCAATGCGGACAACATCAACGTCTATCCCGGCAGCAAGTCGCCCATCTCGCTGGCCTTTCTCGACGACAACAACGACGCCGAATATATCTTCTACAAGGACCATCCCCACGACCGGCTGGACTTCATCTATCCCGACATCGGGCGTGACGACGTGGTTATGTTCGGCTCCTACTATGCCGTCAACCCCGTCATACGCCCGCAGGTGGCCGGCTTCCTCGAACACGCCCGCAGCCGGGGAGCCATACTCTACTATGACGTGAACTTCCGTGCCTCCCACAGCAGCGAGGTCATGAAGCTCACGCCGAACATCCTCGAAAACCTTGAATACGCCGACATCGTGCGCGGAAGCCGCGACGACTTCGAGGTCATGTTCCACAAGACCGACCCCGACATCATCTACCGCAGCGAGGTGGCCTTCTACACCCGGAAGTTCATCTGCACGCAGGGGGCCCTGCCCGTCGAGCTGCGCGCCGAGGGCGGGCTGGCAAAGCAGTATCCCGTCATCGAGACCTCGACAGTGAGCACCATCGGGGCGGGCGACAACTTCAACGCCGGTTTCGTCTACGGACTTATCCGCTACGGCATCACCCGCGACATCATCGACGCCGGACTGACGCCGGAGCAGTGGGACAACGTCATCGGCTGTGCCCAGATGTTTTCGGCCAACTGCTGCCAGAGCATCAACAACTCCATCGACACCGAATTCGGGGAGGAGATGAAAAGGGAGCTGATAAACGCAGAAAACCCATGACCACGCCCTAACCACCACACCACCTGAAACCCACCTAACACCCACCCCAACCCTCCCAAAGGGAAAGAGCATGGAATGTCATTGAGTGGTGACAAGGAAGTAAAGCATATCAAGTTCCCTCCCTTCTGGAGGATTGGGGTGGGTGTTAGGTGGTGTGGTGGGTGTCCGTTATTCTTTGAATTTCTATTCTATTATATATAATCATGCAACAGATCACAGACAATCTTTTCTATGTCGGCGTCAACGACCGCAACAAGAACCTCTTCGAGGGTCTCTGGCCGTTGCCTGACGGAGTGTCGTACAACTCCTACCTCATCTGCGACGACAAAGTGTGCCTCGTCGACACCGTCGAGGTCGACTTCTTCATGACCTACATCAAGAACATCCGGGAGGTGCTCGGCGACCGCCAGATTGACTATCTCGTCGTCAACCACATGGAGCCAGACCACAGCGGAGCCATCGAACTGATACGTAAATACTATCCCGACGTCCGTATCGTCGGCAACAAGAAGACGTTCGACATGGCCCGCGGCTTCTACGGCATCTCCGACCGCTGCCTGGAGGTCAGGAACGGCGACACCATCGACCTCGGCCATCACACCCTATCGTTCGTCATGACGCCCATGGTCCACTGGCCCGAGACGATGATGACGCTCATGGCCGCCAACGGCGGAGAGACTGACGCAGCCCCCCGGTCCGTCCTTTTCTCGGGTGACGCCTTCGGCTGCTTCGGCGCGCTCAACGGCGGCATCATCGACTCGCAGATCAACTGCGACGGATTTTGGCTCGAAATGGTCCGCTATTATTCTAATATCGTCGGCAAATACGGCACTCCGGTGCAGAACGCGCTGAAGAAACTCGCCGGTGTGAGCCTCAGCTACATCTGCTCTACCCACGGCCCCGTATGGCATGAGCACATCACCCGCGTCGTCGGCATGTACGACCGCATGAGCCGCTACGAGACGGAGCCGGGACTCGTCATCTGTTACGGAACGATGTACGGCAACACCGAGCGTGCCGCCGAGGTCATCGCCCGTGCCGCCAGCGAGGCCGGAGTGAAGAACATAGTGATGTACAACGTCTCCAAGACCCACCATTCCTATATCATCCGCGACGTCTTCCGCTACCGCGGACTCATCGTCGGTGCGCCGACCTACAATGCGGGCCTCTATCACGAGATGGACGTCCTGCTCGACGAACTCTCCAACCGCGACATCAAGGACCACCTCATCGGATGGTTCGGAAGCTACGCCTGGGCGAGCAAGGCCGTCACGAAGATTGCCGACTGGAACGAGCATCACCTCCACTTCACGCCCGTCGGCACACCCGTGGAAATACGCCAGAGCCTCGACGCGACGACCACGGAGCAATGTGTGGCGCTGGGAAGGAATATGGCAGAGGCACTGTCGCAAAGCGAAACTTTATAGAGTCAGAAGGATCTGTCGCTCCCTGAACGACAGCAGGGAGCGACAGATCCTTCCAATTCCTTCTAATTCCTCAAAAGTTCCACTATCTCCTCAAGGCTTCCGGCCACCTGAATGCGGTCCCGCCAGTTTCCCCGGACCATTCCGCGGTTCTGGAGATCGTCGAGGAGAGCTATGAGAGAGTTCCAGAAACCCTTCATGTTATAGAGTATCACGCGCTTCGAATGATAACCGATTGTGCCGGCGGCGGCCACGGTGAAGACTTCGTCAAGCGTACCGATGCCGCCCGGGAGAGCTATGAAGACATCACTTTGGGCGGTCATCAGGTCCTTGCGGTCGCTGAGATTGTCACATGGGATGTGGACGTCGATATGGGCGCTCGTCCGCCCGCGCTCCTCCACCTTCGTCGGGACTACCCCGATGGTCGTCGCGCCGTGGCTGCAGGCCGTGCGCCCGATACACTCCATAAGCCCCATATCACAGCCTCCGAACACTATCGTGTGGCCGTTATTGCCGGCCCAGCATCCCAGTTCCTCGGTGGCAGTGAAGAAATCGGGGTCAATGGCGCTGTTGGCCGAACAGAAAATGCAGATTTTCATAAGCTATCCTTGTAATTTCATTAAACGCAAAGACGCAAGGACGCGAAAGTCTCTATTAAACCCAGAGACACAGAAAGGCAACGGCGATTTTTGTGTCTCTGTTTCAAAAATGTCCCTTGCGTCTTCGCGTCTTTGCGTCAGACAACATCCTTCGTGTCCCAGCATGCCTGCAAAGATAATCAAAAAGACGGAATATTTCGCCGCGAAGCTCTCTTTTTCCGTTCCCGCCGGCGCGTAACCGATTTATTTTCATTACCTTTGCAGCGCAATACCCCTAAACGGTCGGCTCCCGAAGAGGAAGATAGGTTAGGGCAAGCACAGTCATTATAAAGTATTATTGATTTGAAGACATTTGAAGAATTGGGCGTAAGCGAAGAGATTCGCCGCGCCATCGGGGAGCTCGGATTTGAGCACCCCATGCCCGTTCAGGAAGAAGTAATCCCCTATCTGCTTGGCAACCGCAACGACGTCATCGCGCTGGCACAGACCGGCACGGGCAAGACAGCCGCCTTCGGCATACCCGTCCTCCAGCGCATCGACCCCGAGAGACGCGAGACTCAGGCGCTGGTGCTCAGTCCCACGCGCGAGCTGTGCCTCCAGATAGCCGACGACCTGAAGGATTTCTCTAAATACATGCGCGGCATCAACGTCGTCGCCGTCTATGGCGGAGCGTCCATCGAGACACAGATTCGCTCGCTCAACCACGGCGCCCACATCATCGTGGCCACACCGGGACGCCTCATCGACCTGATGAACCGCGGCAAGACGCGGCTCGACGCCGTCAGCAACGTCGTGCTGGACGAGGCTGACGAGATGCTCAACATGGGCTTCTCCGACAGCATCAACGAGATATTCGAGGGCGTGCCGGAAGACCGCAACACGCTGCTCTTCTCGGCGACGATGAGCAAGGAGATCGAGAAGATAGCCACGTCCTATCTCCACGACCACAAGGAAATCGTCGTCGGCAGCCGCAACGAGGGCGCCGAGAACGTCAACCATGTCTACTACATGGTCAACGCCAAGGACAAATATCTGGCCCTGAAGCGCGTCGTCGACTACTACCCGCGCATCTTCGCCATCATCTTCTGCCGCACGAAGCGCGAGACTCAGGAGATTGCCGACAAGCTCATCCACGACGGCTACAACGCCGAGTCGCTCCACGGAGACCTCTCCCAGCAGCAGCGCGACCTGACGATGCAGAAGTTCCGCCAGCACATGACCCAGCTGCTCGTGGCAACCGACGTGGCCGCACGCGGTCTTGACGTCGACGACCTGACCCACGTCATCAACTTCGGCATGCCCGACGACACCGAGTCCTACACCCACCGCAGCGGCCGAACGGGACGCGCCGGAAAGAAGGGTACCTCCATAGCCATCATCCACACCCGCGAGCGTCACAAAATCCGCGCCGTGGAGAAGATCATCGGCAAGGAGTTTGTCGCCGGAAAGATTCCCACGCCGCAGGAGATATGCACCAAGCAGCTGTATAAGGTGATGGACGAAATCGTCAAGGTCGACGTCGACGACGAGCAGATCGCACCGTTCATGGAGGAAATCAACCGCCACTTCGAGTTCATCGACAAGGAGGATATCATCAAGAAGATTGTCAGCCAAGCCTTCGGCCGCTTCCTCGCCTACTATGCCGACGCGCCCGAGATTGACGTCACGCCGGAAAAGAAAGCTGGCAAGGGTGCACGCGGAGAGAAGAACGGAGGCCGCACCGGCGCCGGACCAGCGTCACGCCGCAAGGCCGAACGGGGCTACCGCCGGCTGTTCATCAACCTCGGAAAGACCGACGGATTCTATCCCGGCGAGGTCATGCAGTTTGTCAACCGCCACGTTCAGGGCCGTCAGGAGATCGGCCACATCGACCTGCTGGACAAGTTCTCTTATATCGAGGTGCCCGGCGAGGACGCACGCAAGGTCATGGACGCGCTCAACGGCACACGCTATAAGGGCCGCGAGGTGCGCTGCAACGACGCCGACGACCGCGGAGGAAAGCCCGCAGGACGCGGAGAGAAGTCTTCCGCACGCGGCGAGCGCCGCTCCGGCAAGGCCGAGCAGGGCTTCGAACAAGGCTTCGAGCAGTATGAGAAGAAGTCGAAGCGCCGCAACGAGGCTGCCGACGGCCCGCAGCAGCCCAAGAGCCGCCGCGGACAGCGCGGCGAGATGCGCATGGAGAGCGGACGCAAAGACGACTGGCGCCAGTTCTTCCAGGGCCACGACATCCAGCTGATAGGCGACGAACCGGACTTCAGCGAGGAAGGATGGGCAAGGAGAAGACCGAAGAAGAAATGACGTACAACACACATACACTGCCCAACGGACTGAGAATAATCCATCTCCCGTCCGCGTCTCCCGTGGTCTATTGCGGCTACGGCGTTGCCGCCGGAACGCGCCACGAACTGGAGGGAGAGGAGGGGCTGGCCCACTTCTGCGAGCACGCGACGTTCAAGGGGACGTCGCGGCGCAACGCCCTGCGGGTCATCAACACGCTGGAGGGCGTCGGCGGAGAGCTCAACGCTTTCACGAACAAGGAGTCGACGGTCTACTATGCGGCCGTACTGCGCGACCATTTCCCGCGGGCCGTCGACCTGCTGACCGACATCGTCTTCAACAGCACCTACCCGCAAGCCGAGCTCGACCGCGAGGTGGAGGTGGTATGCGACGAGATTGAGAGCTACAACGACTCGCCGGCGGAACTGATATACGACGAGTTTGAGAACCTCATCTTCAGCGGCCACCCGCTCGGCCACGGCATACTCGGCTCGGCCGACCAGCTCCGCACTTACCGGCGGGAGGACGTCGCCGGCTTCGCCCGACGCCACTACCGCCCCGACAACGCAGTCTTCTTTGTATACGGCGACATCAACTTCCGCCACTTAGTGACACTTCTAAACCGTCTGACGGACGCCACACCGAGTTTCGTATGCGCTTCTGAGGCCATCGCGGCCTCCCCTGCCTTGCCGCCCTACATCGCCCGTGAGGTCATTCTCCACAAAGAGACCCATCAGGCCCACGTCATGACGGGATGCCGAACGTTCGGCGCAGGTGACGACCGTCGCATGGCGCTCTATCTGCTCAACAACATCCTCGGCGGTCCGGGCATGAACGCCCGCCTCAACGTCTCGCTCCGCGAACGCCACGGGCTGGTCTACACCGTCGAGAGCACGATGGTCACCTATTCCGATACGGGTCTGTGGTCCGTCTATTTCGGCTGCGACCCTCACGACATCGCCCGCTGCCGCCGGCTCGTCCGCCGCGAGCTTGACCGCATGATGGACCGTCCGCTGACCGCCACGGCCCTCGCCACGGCCAAAAGACAGCTCAAAGGCCAGCTTGCCGTGGCTTGCGACAACCGCGAGAGCTTTGCCCTCGACTTCGGAAAAACGTTCCTCCACTACGGCCACGGACGCGACATCACCACCCTCTTCAACCGCATCGACGCCGTAACGGCTGACCGCATACAGTCCGTAGCCCGCGAACTCTTCGCTCCCGACCGGCTCACAACGCTGATATTCGAATAAGAGGGAAACCGGTTCCTGCCGGTTTCCCTCTATTGTATAAAAGGAATAAAGATATGCCGCGCGCTGAAAAATTTGCGCATAAGTAGCTATGAATAGTGGACTTGATGGGGACGTAAAGGGGAACATAATTTTTTTAAGAGAATCATTTTCTTTCTTCTGACAGGCTTATATCGAGATTTTTTATATACATTTGCAAGCATGAATATTCAATAAAAACGATATTGATGGAACGCAGCGATATAACAAAAAGACCTGATGACAACGTCCGCCAGAACCAGAACGGACAACTGTTCTTAGATTCATGCTCTATCATTGAGCAGGCCCGGAGCGCAGCCTATCGTTCGGTCAACGAAACACTTGTCAAGCGAAATTGGCTGCTTGGCATGCGTATTCAGCATGAGGTTCTGAAGGAGCAACGGGCGGAATATGGCGAGCAGGTGGTCAAGAACCTTTCGAAAGAGTTGACAATGAAATATGGAGATGGATTCTCAAGAAACAATCTTTATAGATACATCTCCTTCTACAAGTCATTTCCGGACATTTTCCACTCATTGAATGGAAAATTTGAAATTGTCCCGTCAGTGATGGGACAATCTGAAATAGTTTCATCACCGACGGAACAATCAGAAATACCCACATCCCTGTCGGGATTGTCTGAAGAGATTGATTTATACAGTTCTATAAAATCTACCCAGCCTATACGCCTGTCATGGACGCATTACAGCATAATCTTGCAGGAGATTTCCTCCGAAGGCCGTGCCTGGTACGAGCAAGAAGCGGCGAGGGAAATGTGGAGCACCCGCACTTTGCAGCGCAATGTCTCATCCCAGTATTATCATCGCCTGTTGAAGTCGCAGGACAAGGCACTTGTCCATGACGAGATGCAGTCTCTGACGAAGCCCCTGCAGGACAGGCTGGAATATTTGAAAAATCCCGTGATAGCAGAGTTTCTCGGTTTCAAGAACAATACCGACTATACAGAAAGCAAGCTGGAGCAAAGCATCATCGACCACCTCATCCCTTTCCTGATGGAACTCGGCAAGGGCTTTGCTTTCGTTGACAGGCAGAAACACATCCACACGGCGAAGGAGGACTATTACATCGACCTTGTGTTCTACAACTATCACCTCCGTTGCTTCGTCCTCATCGACTTGAAAACAAAGAAACTGAGCTATCAGGATGTGGGCCAGATGGACATGTATGTCAAGATGTACGACAGCTTGGTGCGTCCTGATGGCCACAATCCCACCATCGGCATCCTTTTATGTGCCGACACGGACGAAGATGTGGCACATTATTCCGTGCTGAACAGCAACGACCAGCTCTTTGCAGCCAAATACCTCACCTATATGCCGACGCAGGAAGAACTGCGCAGGGAGATAGAGCAGCAGAAGGAGTTCTACAGGTTGCAGAGCGACGGATGAACCGGTTTTTGAAAAAAAAGTAATCCCGAAATCAACCGGGTTAAACTTCAGCAGCGATCCTCCGGAATGGCCGACAGCCGTTTCCGGAGGATTTTTTCATGCCGTTTCCGGTTCAGTCACGGTTCTTTTGCGGGCCATCCGGCATTTGGAGTCACACGGTCAGTCGGGAGAGCACGGCCGGAGTTTTGTCTGATGTAAACATTGCTGCGCAAAAAACGGTGACAAATGAAAATTCCGTTTTAGAACGGCGAAACGGCGTCTGAAGCATGGCGGAAGCGCGCCGTTTTTGCCGTAAGGGCCTTACGGGGTTGCAGCGGGGCCCTTACGGCATTGCAACAAGGCCGCCGCCGCATGATGACAACGGCCCCGCCGCACACCCGGGAGGCCCTTACGGCAGAGCAAATCCTGACATTTTGGGCCGAAAAAGCGGTTTTTCGGCCTTCTGAAATTGCACAGATTGCAGAAAAGCCGGATAACTGTCTGAACGTCATCGAATTATACCTGCACGCGCAAAACTCCGGAATTTGTGGCCGGCGGAGAAATATTTTCAAAAGTGCCCGGTTTTGATGCCGTTCCGAGGGTATTTCCGGGTGTTTTTGTCAATCGTTTTCTGACAGTGAAATCGTCGGCTCATCCGGCGTTTGGAGTGGTATGGTGCTCCCCGGAAAAAGAGGTTTGAGAAAAATAAAATTACCGATTGTTTTGGTATTCCGGATTGTTTTACTACTTTTGCGTCATCATATCAGCCTGCCATACATATCGGCGAAATCATGACCGGCAGGTTTTTTTTCATTGTATCTCTATTTGTTTAAATGTGTACGGGCAGAATATGTTCTGTCTGTCATGCGATGCCGTAGTCTCACCCGCGTCATCATGTCCGTCATGCCACGCGGAGACATTGTGCATCAGGCGCGGTGTCTCTTCCGTCATGCCGGAAAACCGTGGCAATGCCGGACACTGTGGTCATATCGGAACGCCGTGGCATGCGTCGGTGCGTCCGCGTCAGGACGCACCGGAGGGACATGACCCGTATCCCGGTGGAACGCACATGCTTTCTTATACAAATAACTCATTTAAACTATCAAGACAATGAAGACATTTAAGTTACTGGCTATTGCAGCCATGATGGTTGTCAGCACGACAGTCCAAGCAAAATCAAAACCAGGCCGCGGAGGCGCGGCTGACGGATGGAGCACGTTCTACGTACAGTGGAATCCGGGCAGCATATCGCCCAAGAAAGGCGATTCGCAGTCGTTCACCGGCCTTTCCGTGGGCGTGAGCAAGGCCATCCGCGTGTCGAAGAGCGCTCCACTGTACATCGAGGGCGGCATCGGGTTGCAGTATTCGTTCTACAGTGAGGAGGCTGACTATCTCGACAAAGGCATATCAAAGGAAATCTGCGACCCGGAGAACAAGTTCAACATGTTCTCCGCCAAGATTCCCGTCAGCTTCATCTACAACTGGAAACTGCCCGACAGCAACGTCACCGTCTCTCCTTTCGCCGGTCTCACCCTGCGCTTCAACTTCTCCGGAAAAATAACAACGGAATATAACTGGGACCAGGATTACATCGAAGAGCATAGGGATGAAAGAATGGGCGACGAAGAATTTGAGGCACTGTATGGAGACAAGGAAGTGAACCTTTTCGACAAAGAGGACATGGGCAGCAGTGATGCGACATGGAAGCGCTTGCAGATTGGATGGCAGATTGGTGTCAATGCACGCTTCAGCAAGAAGTATCTCGTCGGTATCTCCTACGGCACGGACTTCTCCGAAATCTGCAAGAAGACGAAAATCCATACGACATCCGTCACTCTCGGCTATTGTTTCTGACAGCTGCGACGGCGTCGTTTCTGCCACGCAACGTTGCCAGTTCTGCCCCGTGACACCGTCATTTCAACCCAGCGACGCCGTCTGACAGACAAGATTGGAGGCTGGGACGGGTGGCTACAGAAAATCCTCCGGCGGAGCGTTGGTCTCCGCCGGAGGATTTATTCTTTTCTCTTGTGACAAAGGATATGCCGTCCGAGGCCATTCCTGTACCGCTGGTCACAGATACAGTATGCTCTCCGGCCCCATGTTGAAGAGCAGGTCGAGGATGCTGAGGTTGGGCTGGAAGCCGTGTTTGCGCTCAAAGACCTGATAGTAGCGGCGCGGAAGGAAATCGGCGTCAGGAAGGGGATGCTTGGGATTGATGGTGTCGCGCAGGTCGAGGACGCCGGGAGACGGGAAACAGGGGGCGGACAGGAGGGCGGGAGCGGCCGACGGGGATGTCTGCGGCGCTGCAGGACGGACATATTCCGTCGTAAGGCGGATGTCGGGACAGATGTCCAGCAGCTCGCACATCCTGCGGCAGATGGCCATATCGAAGTCGTAGAGACGTTCCCAGCGCTGTTCGAAGAACGGGCGGATGTCGTCGGCATAATATTCAAAGAAGGGTGTCTCGCTGTATGCGCTCATCAGTGCGTGCCAATGGAGGTGGCGCCAGTTGCCGTGGTCGCTGATGCGGATGTCGTTACAGGACGCGCAGGTATCGGTCGTTGCGTCAGACGTGTCGGCTGCGGTCGTGTCGAAAATATTTGCGTTGCGCTCCACAGGGACGGTGAGCGCCTGCCGTCCGTTGGCCGTGGCGATGACGCAACGGTTGCGGTAGGTCTGCTTGCTGTAGCTGTCGTGCTGCTCTATGAATACGGTCTGGTGGCGGTGGAGCTTCTGATACCACTGCACGGGACCGAAATATGTCATTGAAAGAAGTGCGTTCATATTTTTATTGTGGAGGGAGGAATGTGGAGGGAGGAGTGAGATATGCTTTTATTGTGGAGGGAGGAGTGTGGAGGGAGAAGTGAGATATGCTTTTATTGTGGAGGGAGGAGTGTGGAGGGAGGAGTGTGGAGGGAGAAGTGTGGAGGGAGAAGTGAGATATGCTTTTATTGTGGAGGAAAATCACATAACAAGACATACCTCACTCCTCCCTCCACACTCCTCCCTCCTCGTCTTCATTTTATTATCAGTGTTCTCCCGCGGACATACCCGTCATAGACGGGATAGCTGTCGTCGTGGCTGTAGACAATCATACAGACGCGGCCGATGATGCTGCTCTCGGGAACGAGGCCGAGCTGACGGCCGCCGGACTTGCCCGTGCCGCCCACGGTCTCCATCAGATAGTATTCCTGATCGGCGCAGGTGACGGCTCCGGGGACAATCATGGGGCCGGCGGCGGCGTTCAGCGTGTCACCCGGCACGGCGCGGCAGCGGGCAACAAAGACGCCCGGCAGGGAGTCCGTAGGGCTGTCGAAGGCCACGATGTCGCCACGTCGGATCGCGCTGCGGCAGAGCCGGCCATAGCGGAACAGCCCGCCCATGCGCCCCGTGCGCAGTCCGTAACTCCAGCGGTTGACCAGAATACGGTCGCCGGCGATGAACTCCGGTTGGAGTGCCGAACCGCGAACGATGCAAACGGTGAAAGCCAGTGCGCGGAACGCCAGAGTGAGCGCGGCTGCGATCACTAATGTCAAGGCGAACTTCACACAGGCTTTCATGTCTCTTCTGATTATGTCATTCGTTGCCGGCCGTGCGGCCGTGCCGCTTCGGTCGCTATTTGATATTGTCCACCATGCGGAACAGACGGTTCCAGCGGATGCCGCTGAAACCTCCGCGGTCGGGATCGCTGGACCACCAGATGAATATCGGCTTGCCCACGATGTGGTCTTCTGGAACAAATCCCCAGATGCGCGAGTCGGCCGAGCGGTGGCGGTTGTCGCCCATCATCCAGTAGTAGTCCATCCGGAAGGTATATTCCGATGTCTCCTTGCCGTTGATGAAGATGCGTCCGTCGCTTATCCGGAGGTCGTTGCCCTCGTAGACGCGTATCGGCCGCTCATAGACGGCGATGTTATCCATCGTCAGCTTTATCGTCCCGCCTTTCTTGGGAATCCACACCGGACCGTAGTTGTCGACCGTCCAGTGCTTGTTTCCGTTGAGCGGATAGGTGAAGTGGTCGTCCTGCTCGACTACCGGACCGATGATTTCGACGAGGTCCTTGCGCCGTGACAGCTCGTCGTAGGCGCGCTTCGTCAGCGGGATATAGCCGGCCGTGTTGAGACACTGGAGGTCTTCCATCGTTATACCGAGGTCCTTCATCAGTTCGTCGGGCAGCGACTGGAGCAGCCGGACGTAGTATGTGTACTGCACGTTGTCCGGCTCCTTGTTCGCCTTTCCGTCGAGATAGACGATGCGGTCGCGTATCTGAAGCGTCTGACCGGGCAGTCCGACACATCTCTTGACGTAGTTCTCGCGGCGGTCGACGGGGCGCGTTGCCAGCTCGCCGTACTGCGCACGGTTCCGGAGGATGTACTCACGGCCATCGGCGTAGATGTAGTCGAAGTAGCTGCGGCGGTCTGTCTGACTGAGCGAATCGAGGTCGACGGCCGGCGGATTGAGCCCGTAACCGATCTGATAGCACATCTGATAGTAGTCCTGGTCCTTCACTTCCGGTGCCGTGCAGATGGTGTCGCCGCACGGGAAGTTGAAGACCACGATGTCGTTGAGCTGGACTTTGCCCAGTCCCTCGACGCGGCGGTAGTCCCACTGCGGCCACTTGATGTACGACGGACAGTCGAGAACGGGCAGCGTGTGCTGCGTCAGGGGCATGGTGAGCGGCGTCTGCGGGATGCGCGGGCCGTAGCTCATCTTGCTGACGAAGAGGTAGTCACCGGTCAGAAGCGACTTCTCCAGCGAGCTGGAGGGTATGACGTAGTTCTGAAAGAAGAACAGATTGATGAAATAGACGGCCACGAGGGCGAACACGAGGGCGTCTACCCACGACATGACGAACCTCACCACGGGGTTAAGGGAGTCCTTCCACCACTGCCATTTGATTTTCTTGGTGATATAGACATCGTATATGAACGGTATGACAATGAGTCCCAGCCAGCTCCTCACCCATACGAGGAAGGCGAGATAGAGCACCAGGACGACGATGAACTTCAGCCACTGCTTTTTATTTTTCATTGGATGTTTTTTAAAATAAGAAGTTAAAAGGAGTCAAACGGAGATATCGCTCCCTGCGGTCGCTAAGGAGATAAAAGACAAATATCTTGTCGGGTAAAAGCCTGAACCCTTGATATAAGGTATCGTCTTTTAACTCCTGAGCGGGCTTTGCCCGCGGTATCTCCCTTTAACTCCTAAGCGGCGAGGCCGCGATAACTCCTCTAATTTAAAACTTAAACATATCGTTGATTGTCAGCAGACCGCTGTGACTGGCCGTATATTCGGCCGCCAGCACCGCCCCGAGGGCAAATCCGCGGCGCGAATGGGCGTCGTGGGTGATGGTGATGCAGTCGGCATCGCTGTCGTAGCTGATCGTGTGGATGCCCGGCACCTCGCCCCGGCGTATGCTGTCGATGGCCAGCTGGTCGTCGGCTGGCGTGTTTTCCGTCACGACCGTGCCGTCCGGCTGCGTCAGCGTGCCGACGGTCCATGAGTTCTTCCGGTCGATGGCCGCGGTGATTTCGCCGGCCAAGGTGATTGCCGTTCCGCTGGGATGGTCGAGCTTGTGGACGTGGTGAACCTCCTCCATGCGCACGTCATACTGCGGGAAGCCGTTCATGATGCGTGCCAGATAGCGGTTGACGGCCGAGAACACGGCCATGCCGACTGAGAAGTTTGACGCCCAGAAGAGCGTCTTTCCCTCTTTCTCGCACATCCGGCGCACGTCGTCGCCGTGGTCGTCCATCCATCCCGTCGAACCGCTGACGACCTTGACGCCGCGGCTGAAAGCCTTCAGATAGTTGTCATAGGCCACGTGGGGCGCTGTAAACTCGATGGCCACGTCGGCCGAAGCAAACTCAGGACTGTCAAAGTCCTGCTGATTGTCTATGTCTATGATACTTACGATTTCGTGGCCGCGGCTGCGGGCAATCTCTTCGATCATCCTGCCCATCTTGCCGTAGCCGATTAATGCTATTTTCATGTTAATCCGAATTAAACAGCGCAAAGTTACGGATTTTTACTCATAATACGTTGGTTTTCAGACTAAAAAAGCTAAAAAATGTCACGGCGACTTCGTTTTGCAGACAAGATTTCAGATTCATCCGACATTTAGAATGATAACACCGGAAGTATGGGACATTGCGCTCGTTGCCCCTCCAGGGCGCAATTGATTTGTTACACGGCCCAAGTAACGGTGTTACATGGCCCGCGTAATAGATGCAAAAAAAGAAAGCCGGACGTTATGGGAGCTTCCCCGCAGTCATCCTACAGGCTCCACGCCAGTCCTATCTGCGCCGTGAACGTGCGTGCGCGGACGTCGTCATGATAGGAATAGTGGGTCTCGCGGAAGTAATAGGACGCCGAGAAGTCGAGGCTGAGGTTGTCCGTGAGGGCCAGCTGCAGCCGCGGGGTGAGGACGAAGAGCAGCGCGCTGCCTTTGTCGCCCTGAGCGTTGAGATAGAGCGGATTGACCGTGCGGAGGTCATGCGACTCATATCCCTTCCACGTATAGATGTTGTAGAGGTCTGCCCCGAGGAAGAAAGAGCCGTAACGGCCGAAATCCATCAGCGTGTGGACCTTCATGCTGTAGCCGCTTCCCATGTTGTAGTCGCGGTCGATGACGGCATAATAGTCGCTCAGCGAGCCGCCGAGGAGTATTCCGCTGAGGAAGATGCGCTGCTCCAGACGCGCTAGATTGCCCACCGCGGGGAAGCGGTAGAGAAGTCCCGGACCGACCGAGGCGGCCTCGGAGATGCGGAACGGGACGAGGCTGGTGCCGTCCTTGACGGGCTGGGAGTCGTAGTAGTTGAAATGCTGGAAGAGTCCGAACTCCGCCTGCATGCCGTTGGCAGAATAGACCGGTGCGCTCCACAGCTGTCCGAGGAGGTGGACACGGCTGATGAGAGGCTGGTTGGAGCTCAGTCCGAAGGTCACGTCGGCCGTGAAATAGTCATACGGACGGTTGACGGTCTCGTCGTAGGGGTCGCCGTAGACGAGGCTGACGTTGACGTAGGGGTTGGACTCGCCGCGAAACAGGGCGTTGTCGTCAGCCAGATAGCGCATGCCGGCGGACAGCGTCAGGGCCACCGGCAGCCGGTCGTAGTCGTGGTACAGGCCTCCGCCGTCGCGTCTGACGCGCCACGCCTCGCCGCGGATGATGCGGTTCAGACCGCGTATCGGGCAGACCACCGTGCCGAGAAACTCGCGCCAGAAGCGGGCCATGCCGCGCTTGCTGTCGTCGTAGATGAGGTCGCTGACGCGGTAGGTGACCTCTCCGATGGCTATTCCGCCTATGGTGGTGGCCATCAGGTCGTTGATGGCCGGCGGCTCTATCTCACACATCGTCTCCCACATCAGGCTGCCGCCGAAGGCATACGGAGCCGACTGCCAGAAGTTGAGACCGTTGCTGCGGGCGGCGTTGAAGTAGAGTCCGCCGTGATAAGGATGTGCGAAAAGGTTGGTGGAGAACTGGTCGTTGTCCCAGACGAAGCCCGTCTTGAAGTTGTGATGGATGGTGTGGAGGTTTATCTGGGCGTATTCGGCGTCGAGAACGAAACGGTCGAAACACTGGACGAAGGCGTTGATGCCTATCACTTCGGCCGCAGCGAGCCACGGGTGGGGCCCCCCCTCAGTTCCCCCAAGGGGGGATGAATGGTTGACGGAGGACTTGACGTTGGCCATGTTCTCTAAGAAACAGATGTCCTTTTCCGTGGAAATTCCGCCATCGGCGAAGGCTGACGCCATGGCCATGGGGCTTCCCGTGGCGTCTTCCTCCGTCACGAGACGGAGATAACGGGACGCCATGCTGTCCACGGCCTCCGGCGTAGGTGCTGCCGGGACGGCCGTGGAGGTACAGGATATTCTCGCCGTGAGCGTGTCTGTCGTCTCCGCCGTTAGGTCTGATGTCTCCGTTATTATACCAGATGTCTCCGCCGCAACGGCCATCAACGGCATAGCGGCCATGAGTATGCTTATCGTCGTTCGTCTTTTCATCGTCGTAATCATTTCCTGTTATACTTCAGCGACAGCCCCGCCTCGATGATTGCGCGGTCGCGGTAGCGCCGTGAGTGGCAATAATAGCGCGTGTCGCCATATCCTGCGGAGACAAAGGCGCCGAGCGTGCGGCCCAGCTGCCAGTCGAGATTGACCCTCGCCTGCAGCGAGTAGAGACGCTCGGGGCTTCCGGAGGAGTTCTTGGCGAAGGTCTCGACGTGATAGAAGCCCAGGTCGCCGCTCAGGGAGAGGCGCGGCGTGAGCATGAAATACTGTCCGATGCGGTAGAACAAGGCGCCGGAGAAATCTTCGTCGAAGCCCATATAATGGGTTCCGATGCCGATGATGTTGTATGTGCTGCGGTTTCGGAAGCGCACGGCGAAGTTTGTCTTCGTCGACGAACCGCCGTAGACCATGAAGTCCAGCCGCGTCGAGGGATTGATGTTGACCAGTCCGATTTTTCTCGCCAGCGTGTCGCGGCTGTAGTTGATGATGCCCACCTGCACGCCGCGGGGATGGCTCACGCAGACGTTGAACAGTCCGATCTGCGACCCGTTGAGCGTGTCGGCATAGTTATATATGGCCGCCTGAATGCCGCGCATGTATGACGAGCAGATGTTTGCGGCGCCGGAGATCTGCATGCCGCGGCGCACGCCCATCGAGATGTTCGTCACCGCACTGAGCTGGATGCCGCGCATCGGTGCCGTACAGGCGTTGGTCAATCCCGCCAGCTGTATGCCGCTGAACTCACGGGCCACGTTGGCGATGCCGGCCAGCTGCACGCCACGCATCGCGCCGCTGGAGGCGTTGACCGCTCCTGCCGCCTGAACACCGCTGGCGTCGCCGTGGCTCACTGCCGAGAGCAGCGCCGCGTTGACGCCGCGCATCTCCCGCCGGGCCACTCCGGTGAACGCCGAGAGCTGGACACCGCGCAGGGTGTCGACATTGGCGAACAGTCCGATGTTGACATAGCTGCTGAGAGAACCGTCAGCGGCATGCCGTCCGACGCCCGCTCCGATGTTTGCCGCCGTCTTCTTCTCCTGCGCCTGACACGGCACTAAGACTGTCAGCGAGACGGCGAGCAGTCCTGCCGCCATGCTACGAATGTATAGTGTCCGATAACGTTTAGTCTTCATTCCATACCGTTTGGATGTTTCTGCGGCAAAGATAATCATAAAAATGAAGAGTGAAGAATGAAGAGTGAAGAATTTGCTGCCGCCGTTCATTCTCCGTTCTCCATTTTCCATTTAAAAAGTTTGCCGCGGACGTACCATCACTGGCACACCCGCGGCGGTGAATCTCAGACATGTTGAATTCTATTCTAATTCTCTCTATACAATTATGCCGTCATGCGACACCTTATTCGGCTGTCTTGGCCGGTGTCTGAGGAGCTGTCTCGGTTGTGTCGGCAGCAGCTTTCTCGGGACATTCTTTCTTGCTTTCCGTAACAACCGTGTCGGTCTTCACCGGCTCGTCGGCCACCGTGGAACGGCTGTTTGACGTGAATGCACTGCTGACTGAAACCATCGCAACGGCAAGAATTGCCATAATCACTAACTTTTTCATACTTTCTTCTATTTTAAATTAATAAATCAAATGTTTTCGATTGATAAACTGAATGTTTCTGATGATATAACGGCAATAGCCGTGCCAGAAATCCGTGGCGCGGCGAAAACGCCTGATTTAAAGGGAGATAAAGAAGAAAGGGGCGTGGTGAGGGTGTGAAAAGGAGTGTGGAGAAGTGTGGAATGATGTGGAGTTTTTCCACACCGGACGTGTGGAACGGTGTGGCAACGCGCGTTTTTAAGGCATTTTTCAGACGCTTTTCAAATGCTTATGCCATACTTTTCCAGCTTGTTATAGAGTGTCTTGCGGTCTATTCCGAGCATCCGCGCGGCGAGACTCTTGTTGCCGTTCGTGGTCTGCAGGGCGTGGCGGATCAGCTCCGCCTCCGTTCCGGCGTTGTGGAGCGGTGCGACCGGCGTCGGGGTTGACGGCGCCGCGATGGGCGCGGAGGAATCATGCGAAGGAACGGCCATGGCGGTCATGGCCTGTTCGAGATGCTGCCGGCCGACGACATCCGACTGTGCCAGCAGTTCATCAAAACTTACCCTCTCATAATCCGGTTGCGAATTTTTCCCGGATGTCGAATAATAGATGACATGGCAGCCAAACAATTTCGCTATATCCGCAACTCTTCTTCCAATATTGCCAAGGCCGATAATACCGTATGTCATTCCACTTAACTGGTGAAATCTCTTCGCAAAGTGCGTGAATGTCACATCGCCCACATACTTCTCTGTCTTAACGTAGTCATCATAATAACGTAGTTTCTCCAATAAATAGAATAATAATGCAAAAGTATGC
>ERZ780208.1413-NODE-1413-length-19536-cov-4.558955_pt1 | contig 19536 bp, 13 predicted proteins | sample MGYA00511167_ERZ780208 | MGnify/ENA primary metagenome ERZ780208 (study PRJEB29588, sample SAMEA2159202) | human gut metagenome | biome: human gut; feature: human-associated habitat; material: faeces | place: Denmark | collected 2008/2010 ... | reverse complement strand
AGGGTTGCAGAAAAATTTTTTCGCATAAGAGCCCGATGGGATCGTCGGTGCCTTACGCCTCCTCGCCGCGGATCAGCTTTACGAGCGCGTTTCCGAGGATGCGGGCGGAGCGGAGCGCCTCGGCCAGCGTATTGCCGCTGGCGCCGACCTCAACGAGCAGGGACCCCAGCGTCTCATGCTGGTTGAACCGCTCCGTGCGCAGGTCCAGATAAAGGTTATTGTATGTCGTTGCCATCTCTACCACGCATCCTTGCCTTTTTCTTCGGGAATGACCAGCTCGAGCGCGCGGATGGCGACCTCGAGCATGCTGTCGTCCGGCTCGTTGGTCGTAAAGTTTTGCAGCCACAGGCCCCGGCTTTGCCAGCGCGTTCGTCACGGGATTGTCATGCCCGCCGACATAGCGGTTGAACTCATACGTCACGCCCACGATTGGAATGAGCAGCAGCAGGTGCAGCGCCACGCGCACCCACATGTTGCGCCAGTTGACAAAGCTGAAGACAAGGCTCGAGACTAAAATCGACACGACCACGACCACAAAGAGAAAGCTCGTGCCGCAGCGCGGATGGTGGCGCGGCTGGATGCGGCAGTTTTCGACCGTCAGCGGCAGCCCCGCCTCGTAGCAGAAGATCGTCTTATGCTCCGCGCCGTGGTACTGGAACACGCGGTAGATGTCCTTCTGCTTGGAGCACAGGATCATGTAAGCGAAGAAGATCACGAGCTTGATGACGGATTCGACCAGATTGTGCACCGCCGCGCTCTTGATATACGGGTCGATAAAGCCGGCCAGAAACGTCGGCAGCAGGAAAAAGAGCAGGATCGTCAGCCCCAGCGACAGAAAGACCGCCAGCGCCGTGATGAATTTCTGCATTTTTTCGTTGCCGAGCTTTTTTTCAAGCCACTGGTCGAATTTGCTCGGCTCGGCGACGTCCTCGTCGGGGAAATAGTCCGCCGAAAACATCAGCGCCTTAACGCCCTTGACCATCGAATCGACGAACGTCACCGCGCCGCGGATGATGGGTACGCCCAAAACGGGGTACTTGTCGCGCACGAGCGTCAGCTCCTCGACCTTTTCGACCAGCCCGTCCGGCGAGCGGACGACAATAGCCTGCTTGCCCGGACCGCGCATCAAAACTCCCTCGATCAACGCCTGTCCGCCGATGCTCGTGCGGAACTTGGACGCGGAAGCCTTGTTTTTTGCTTCTTCTGCCATGAATGGTTCTCCTTTTTCTATGCGATATCATACCACGGGTTTTGCAAGAATGCAACACCCGTTCTATTTTTCACGACATGGGCAGCGAGATCGTCACGACCGCGCCGCCGCCCTCGGCGTTGGCGATGTCGAACGTGCCGCCGTGCAGGCGCACGATCTCGTCACACACGGCAAGGCCGATGCCGCTGCCGCGTGCCTTCGACGAGCCCTTGTAGAATTTCTGCTTGACGAACGGCAGCTCCTCCTCCGGGATGCCGGGGCCGTAGTCGCGCACGCGGATGACAAATTTTCCATCCTCGCACGCGGCGCTCACGTCGATGCGCTTTCCCGCGCCGCCGTGCTTGGCCGCGTTGTCGAGCACATTGCAGAAAACCTGCTTCATGCGCTCGCTGTCTGCCACGATCGGCGGCACATCCTCGTCAGGGCCCTTGTAGCTGACCTCGATGCCCTCCTGCCGGAAGAGCTCGAAATAGGTGTAGATTGCATCCTCGAGCTCGCTGGCAAGATCGACGCTCTCCACGCGCAGCGTGAAGCGCCCGTCCTGCATCTTCGTGAATTCGAGCAGCTCCTCGACCATCGTCGTCAGGCGGCGGGACTCTTTCAAAATGATGCCGAGGCCGCGCTTCGTCTGGTCGATGTTCGCGCCGGGGTCGGCAGAGAGCGTCTCCGCCCAGCCGCTGATGGCGGTCAGCGGCGTTCGCAGCTCGTGCGAGACCGACGAGATAAATTCCTGCTGGATCTTCTCGGCCTGGCTGATCTTGAGTGACATGTCGTTGATGTTGTCGACCAGCTCGCCGAGCTCGTCGCGGTAGTGGTTCTCGATCATGATGCCGTAGCTGCCGCCCGAAATGCGGCGTGCCGCGTCGCTCACGACTGCGACGGGCTGGACGACGTTGTTGATAAAAATAGCATTCGACGCCGCAATCAGCGCCATGCACACGAGTGCCGCCGCCGAAGCGAGCAGCGACTCGACCAACACGCGATGCTGCGCCTCGCGCAGCGATGTCACGTACCGCAGCACGCCGACGACGCGGGAGTTAAAAAACAGCGGATACGACACCGCGAGGATATTCTCCCCCGTCTGCGGATCGCGGCCCTGAAACGACGCCATTTTGCCGCCGATCGCGTTGTCAACGTCGCTCGTGCCGGGCAGCGTGCCCGCCGTCAGCCCGTAGGACGAGACCTGCACGCGGCCGTTCGTGTTGATGAACTGGAGCTCGATCGTGTCCTTTTCTTCAAACGTTTCGGCGGAGTACGACGCGAGGCGGTAATATTCGCTGTAGCTCTTCACGCCGTAGCCCGTGAAGGTCTCCGCCGCGATACGCGCGCGGCTCTCAAGACCCGAGCGCATCGCATTGTAATAGTATTCCTGCACGCCCACGCTGAAAAGCGCCACCGCCAGCACCAGCAGCAGCAAGATCGGCAGCACCGCCGAAAACATCCACCGCTGACGAAGGCCACGGATGTGCAGCGCCGAAGCAAAGCCTTTTCGATTGTCCGGCATCGCTGCCCCTCCTTCGTTCGGTGCGCTCACACCGTCCATTTATAACCAAAGCCCCACACGGTGGAGATGTACTTCGGCTCCTGCGCGTCATCTTCGATCTTGAGGCGCAGGCGGCGGACATTCACGTCCACGATCTTGAGCTCGCCAAAGTAGCCCTTGCCCCACACGGCGTCGAGAATTTCCTCGCGCGCGAGCGCCTTGCCGTCAATGATGCGTGCCGTCATGGGAAACCTCCTTAAAAATGTATCGGAATCGTTTTACTTCCGGTTCTCTTAAATAAGCAGAATCGATGCCAAAAGCATTATCACCTGCGCTCCGCCTCGCTCGCCTCCAACCTTGTGATTAATCGTAGTCTTTAAACGGGAAAACGCCTGCCGCGAGGGAATCGCTGCAGGCGTTCAGGAGGTATGTCTTTGTTCGGCAGTTTGCCGAACTGGCTGCGGGTATTAGAGCAGCCAGTTCGAAGAGCCGTTCATCGAGCTGTTGATGCCGGTGACAGCTGCTTCAGCTTCTCGCCGCTCACGTTCGGCCTCAGATTCGCGCAGTTCATGGTCGAGACGGCGCAGATGCTCAACATGCTCCTCCGTGTGAGGAAGCCCTGTTTCCGCAAGGCGGCTTGGAAGGGCGGCAACAGCTTCGGCAAGCGTTGAGCTGATCTTCGGATAGAGCTCAGACTTCACGACCACGCGCATCAGATCGGCTACGGTGCCTGAGGCCGTCTTATCCATAATCGAAGCACGGTGTGCTTCCACTGTTTTAATCGAAATGCCAAGGTCATCGGCAATCTGCTTATTGAGACGGCCGTTGACGATGCGCTCGAGCACTTGCTGTTCGCGAGGAGTGAGCTTTTCAATCAGAGCGCGGTTGGCTGCGAGTGTCTGACGGCGGGCAAAGAGCTCCTTGGCGGTACGCATGGCACGATCGACCAACTTTTGCAGCTGAGGCTGTTGGAAGGGCTTCTGAATGAAGTCCATGGCACCTTTCTTAAAGGCCTGAACAGCCTGAGGAACATCGCCGTGACCAGTGATAAAGATGAAGGGGGCGTCAATGCGGCGGCGCATCAGATGATCTTGCACATCTGCACCCGACATGCCGGGCATGCGCAGGTCGCACAAAATAACAGAAGGTACCGACTCGTTGAACTGCGCGATGAAGGTTTCACCGCTTTCATAATCCTCAACGCGGTAGTTGGTCGATTCAAGCAGCCACTTGATCGATTCGCGCACATCGGCGTCATCGTCGATCACGTATACCAGACCGTTCTTATTGTCTGAGGTCAGGTCTTTTGAATAATCGTAATTTGGCATCATGATTTGAAGTTCCTCCTCCTTCAGGAATTCCCCATTTTAGCCTTTTGAATCCTCGGTTATACCTAGGGATCCTTCGCGGGTTAGTCCTTATTGTGAGCTATTTTCACCGATGGATGGCGCGTGTGTGACAGCTTCTTTGACGAACGGGACAGTGAAGGAGAAGGTGGAACCCCCGCCCGGCGTCGGATCCATGCGCAGCTCTCCACCGTGAAGTTCGGCAATGGAGCGGCAGATATTGAGTCCCATGCCCATGCCTTCGGATTTTGTGGAATAGAAGGCGTCAAAGAGTTTGGAACGAGATTCTTCCGGAATGCCCGGTCCGTGATCAACGACCTGGAATTGGAGACGCTCGGGATTCTTTTCCCAAGGATCGGCATGGAGTTCGATGGTTCTCTCCTCCATGGGGATGTTGCTCGAGGCGCACGCTTCCATAGCGTTCTTCAGGAGATTTAAAAGCAGCTGCTCAAGCATGACCGAGTCCCCCATCATCAAAGGGAGCCCCGGCGCTATGACGAGTTTGATTCGACTGTCAAGCTTACGCGCCTGAATGTTGGCGAGTTCGAGCGTTTCCTGAATAACCGTTTCCACGGCGACGGGTTCGAGTTTGGCGTCGGTTTTCTTTGCGAAGCCGCGAATGCGCTGAATGATGCGGCCGGCGCGCTGCGCTTGATTTTCAATGCGGGCGTAGCTCTGGGCTTCGCGTTCTTTGGAAAGCGTCCCGTTGGCAAGCATCGTCGCTGCGGCATTGGCGTAGTTTGCGATGGCTGCAAGCGGCTGATTGAGTTCATGCGCGAGTGAACTCGCCATTTCACCCATCGTAACCAATCGGTGAGTGGACTCTGCGCGGCGCAGCTGCGCTTCTCGGGCAAGATCAAGTTCACGGCGTTTGGTGATGTCGGTTGCGATCACCATGACAGCGGTTTCGCCGCGCGTCCAAACAATGCGCTGCGAACGAACATCAAACCACCTTGATGTTTCTTCGTCGAAAATGCCGTCGCTTTGTACCGTGGGAGGCGCCTTTTCCAGGCGGGCAAGGAGTTTTGCCGCACCGTTGGGTCGATCATTAAAGAGTGTGCGGTAGGAGCGGTTGGCAAAGAAAAGCACGTCGCGGTTGGGTTCCGCGAGCACTGCGATAGCGCTCGCCATCGACTCAACGACCAGTGTGAAGCGTTCATTTGCGGCTTCAACTCGTGACTGTGCGAGCACCGAGTTCGTCACGTCAAAGAGCGCGCCAATGGAGCCAAAGGGCTTCCCATCGTCGTCAAGAAGCGGGGAAATGCGCAGTTCTGCCCAAAATTCCTCACCGTTCTTGCGGACGGCTTCAAAACGTGTAACGACGGGCAATGTTTCTTCAGCTTCCGGATGGTTAGTGGCCGAAAGAAGCCTCTCGGTAAGCTCTGCGACATAGTTTTTGGCCCAATAAGGATAGGGCGGCTTCTGCCCGATCAATTCCTTAGCCGGATAGCCCACGATCTTAGGGAATGTGTCGTTCACATAGAGCATACGTCCCTTGAGGTCGGTGACACGCAGGCCGACAACGGCTGATTCAGACATGGCGCGGCGAAGAGAATATTCGGCCATGAGTGTGCGGTGCGATCGAACCTGCTGGCGTTGGTAGTAAAAAACGAGGCCGATAGCTGCCAGGAGCATCAGCGCCAGGCCGCCGACAGCAAAGTACTGCACGCGGTTGTTGGCGAAGAGTGCGTGGTCGTAGCTCTTGGCGACCAATGACATCTCTTCTTCCGGCGCAGCGTCGAGCAGTGTGATGTCCGTTGCGTAGATGATGGGTTCGGTGAGTTCGGGTTGATTGACTGGGGGTTTAGAAGGTCCGCGGCTGCCAACGGGAGCCGGAATGGAGCGGCCGTTGAGTGCGAAGCTCAGAAGGTATGACCCCGTGTCTGCATAGCGCTGCTGAGCCAGCAGGAGCAGGCGCGTGAGATCGATGCGGGCCATCAGAAGGGTATCTGGTATGGCCGACGGCGTCACGATATTCACAAAAATGCGCTGTGAATAGGGACCGACATAAAAAGGCGTGGAAAGCGAGCGGTCAAAGCGCTTGGCCAAGCGGACAGCACGAAGCAGGTGCGCGTCATTGATCTGATTGATGCCCTCAAAAAGCGATGGTGCACGAGCTGTCGACGATGACCATACGCGGCGCACTTCGCCTTTTTCGGTGACAAGCGCAAGTTCTGTGACTTCGCGGCGGTCAATAAAGAGTGTTTGTGCGGCGAGGTCGAGCGAAGCCGATGCAAAGTCGCCTTGCTGTCCGCGCACAAGGCGCAGACTCATCTTCTGCAGGATTTCGGATACACCGAGAACCTGCGCTTCAATGGACTGGGCCACGAGGTCGGTGGTCTGCTTCAAACGAATGGTTTCAGCTTCACGATCCGAGTCAATCACAAGCCATGCAACGCCTGTGAGAAATGCCGCGACAAGCAGCAGTGCGGCCCAGGCAGCCCACAAACCGTGTTCAGAAAATGCCGGCAGTTTTGCGGGCAGCTCTTTGTTTGCAGCGTTGAGGTGGCGGAATGCGTCGGAAATAAGATGTTCGGACTGGTCGGCAGGCATGGCGCAAGAAAGCTTCTGCGAAGAGATATTGTGTGCAGTTCATTTTAAGCGCCGCATGGGCGGCGCCTTTAGAATTCAACTCAATGCGCCGCAGACGCTGTCAGTTTGAGAACTCTGCTGCGTGATTCAAAGAAGACGCCATTGAAATTCCCATGACACACTCCCGTCCGCTCTCTCAAAGTGAACTCAAGCGCCTCGTCGCACGTGCCGCGCTCGACTATGTCGAATCGGGCGCAGTGCTCGGCGTCGGCACCGGCTCCACCGTTGATCAGCTGATTGACCAGCTTCCTGAAATTCGCGATCGTATTCCGGCTTGCGTCTCTTCGTCGGAGCGTTCGACCAAGCGTCTTGAAGCGCTCGGTTTTAAGGTGCTCGACATGAATGAGGTTGATTCGATTGGTGTTTATATTGACGGTGCTGACGAAATTGATGGCCATTTTGCAATGATTAAGGGCGGCGGCGGAGCACTCACCCGGGAGAAGATCGTGGCGAGTATTTCTCGCCGCTTCGTCTGCATTGCCGATGCGTCGAAAAAAGTGGATGTGTTGGGACGTTTCCCGCTTCCCGTTGAAGTGATCCCAATGGCAGCGCGCGAGATTAAGCGTCGTTTGGAAGCTTTGGGCGCTGACGTAAAGCTTCGCGACTTTGTCACCGACAACGGCTGCAGCATTCTCGATGCTGCAGGCCTTGAGATTCGAGATCCTCAGGGATTGGAGACGGAGATCAACAGTTGGCCTGGTGTCGTGACTGTCGGTCTCTTTGCCGCTCGCGGCGCTGATGTGCTGCTCTTAGGCACTTCCGAAGGCGTTAAGACCTTTAAGCGCGGGTGAGCTGCAGCAGTTTAAATGTGCCATGGGCTCGACTTTTTTGAAAAAGTCGAGCCCATGGCTTCAATAAAAGAGGGCAGAAGATCTTATTTCTGATCTTCTTCCGGATGGGGTTTGTAGCCCGGAACTGCGACCGCCTCGCCATCGCCGAAGAAATAGCGTTCGCACTGCGTCATGAGGTGCTTGCGGGCGGAAGCATCGGCGAGATTGAGACCGTATTCGTTCACCATCATCGTCTGCAGACGCGTCCAGTCGGCCCAAGCCTCCTTGCTCACGTTTTTCCAGATGCGCACGCCGAGTTCGCCGGGGAAAGGCGGATAGTCAAGGCCCTCGGCCTCTTTATGTAGCTTGACGCAGTTGACCATGCGAGCCATATCGTGAAGTCTCCGATTGCTGCCGCGGAACGCGAAGGCGTGCGGCGAAGATGTTGAAAGCGGGAGGATCGTCCGTGGGCTAACGACGAACAGACGTAACAATCCTGATCTTGTGCGCAGAAGTCTACTCGAAGGATCATCAGCCTGCGAAGCAGAAATCTGTCTTCATCTGCGCGGATTGTGAGACAGGACGGATCTCGGCGCCTCCGTATAATGCCGCCGCGTGCTCACTTGCTCTCAAAGTTAAGGACGCCGCGCAGAGCGGCGGCAGATAAAGTGAACCGACTGAGTTCAATTCAATTGCAGTTAAACAGGACAAAATAATGGCGGACAGTCGCGCGCTCATGGCGGCATTTCAGAAAGTTCGGGCGGATGTGGATCAAGCACTCGAACAGACGCGCCGTAAGGAGGAAGCTGCCCGCGCTGCGGAAGAAGCCAAGCGTGCTCAGGAGCGGCGTGAAAAACGGCAGGGAAGCGCTGCAGCCAAGCAGTCGGATAAAGCTTCTGCGGGCGAAGCGAATAGCGCAAGGGAAAGCAAAAGCCAGCAGTCAATGGTTAAAGCTGCTCGGGTGACCCCCCTTCAGGCATCGTCCTCAGCCGCCAAGCAAGCATCAGCGAGGGTTTCAGAAAATACGGCGGTCAGAGCCCCCCGTACCTATAGTCCAAAGGGTGCTTTCGGAGCGGTGCTTGCCGGCGCTGCTCAGGCGTCCGGCGCTGTTTTTCGTGAGTCTCCTGCGCTGCAGGGGGAAAGCGCAGGGAAACGCAGCAAGGCGCCGCTGACCAATAAAGCCGCATCTGCAGATAAAACCGTGCAGAACGGCAAACGCGAAATCCTGCATCCCCGTTTTGAGAGCGTATCTGCAGCGAAGGCGAATGCAGGACATAGAGAGGATCGTTCCGGGCGAGCAGATCGGCCCTTGCAAACAGCGGCAGGACGGTCGGCAAAAGCTGACAGTCGTCAAAATCGTCAGTTGCGGCCTCGTCGTCCCAATCTGCCCGAGAGCGGTCAGGTACGAACTGAAAATGGACGTCAAGACACGCGTGCTCTCAGTGGAGGACGATCGGAGCGTTCAGCTCGTCCGAAACTCTCCTGGGCAGAACGCCGTAATCCCATTCCGCCTTTTGAACTCATGCCGGGGCTGCCGGTTTCTGAACGCGCAGCCGATGTTGTCAAGGCGATTAAAGAGAATCAAGTCGTCATCGTCTGCGGTGAAACGGGGTCGGGTAAAACGACGCAGCTCCCGAAGATCTGCTTGATGGCAGGACGAGGTGAAACCGGCCGCATCGGTCATACGCAGCCGCGCCGAATCGCTGCGAGCTCCATTGCCAAGCGTATCGCTGAAGAACTCAAAACGCCGTTGGGCGACGTGGTGGGCTACAAGGTTCGATTCACAGATCAAACGGCTTCGGGCGCTACCATCAAGCTGATGACGGATGGCATTCTCCTTGCTGAGACGCAGGGGGATCCGCTGCTTAAAGCGTATGACACCATCATTATCGACGAAGCTCATGAGCGTTCGATCAACATCGATTTCCTGCTTGGCTACCTGAAGCGTCTGCTGCCTAAACGCCCCGACCTCAAGGTCATTGTGACGTCAGCCACGATTGATGCCGAGCGTTTTGCCAATCACTTTGCGGTCAACGGCAAACCCGCGCCGGTGCTCACCATTTCCGGGCGCACTTATCCGGTGGAAATCCGGTGGCGCCCGGTTGAAGACCGTGATGAAGACGATGACCGCACGATGCTTGCTGCGATAGACGATGCAGTAAGCGAGTGTGAAATGAGCGGCCGAGGGGATATTTTGGTATTTCTGCCGGGCGAACGCGAAATTAATGCTGCGGCCGAAGAGCTGCGGCGCTCGCGCATTGGCAAGGCAGAAATTCTGCCGCTCTACGCTCGTCTTTCTGCGGCCGATCAGGACAAAATCTTCAAGCCTTCGGGGAATATGCGACGCATTGTGCTCGCCACAAACGTTGCTGAAACATCCGTTACCGTTCCCGGCATCCGCTATGTGGTGGATACCGGTTACGCGCGTATCAAACGCTATTCTTATCGCTCCAAGGTCGAGCAGCTGCTCGTTGAGCCCATTAGTCAGGCTTCTGCCAACCAGCGCTCGGGCCGCTGCGGCCGCGTAGCGGAAGGCATCTGTATTCGGCTTTACAGTGAAGAGGATTTCGCTCGTCGGCCTGCATTCACCGATCCAGAGATCATGCGCTCGAATCTCGCTGCTGTTATCTTGCGCGCCAAGGCGCTGCGCTTGGGTGACGTGCGTGAATTCCCGTTTGTGCAGGCGCCGCCTCCGAAGGCCTTTGCCGATGGTTTTGCAATTCTGCAGGAATTGGGAGCCATCAGTGAAGACAATGAACTGACGGAAGTCGGCCGCAGTCTCTCCAGGCTGCCTATTGATCCCAAGCTCGGCCGAATGCTCCTTGAAGGGGCTCGCCGCGGTGCACTGCGCGAACTCTTGATTGTCGCTTCGGGGCTGTCGGTGCAGGATCCGCGCGAACGCCCAGCCGAGCAGCAGCAGGCCGCCGATGAAGCACATAAAAAATTGGCTGACGAACGCTCTGATTTCCTTTCTTATGTCAAGCTCTGGGATTGGGCTGAGGCTGCGCGTGCTTCCAAAGAAAGCAACCGCAAGTACGATCAGGAACTCAAGCGTCGGTTCTTGTCGCCGCGTCGACTCCGCGAATGGCGTGAGGTCATGGGGCAGCTGAAGGCACTGGTCGACGATCTGGACTGGCGTCTCAATACGGCACCCGCTACATATGAGGAAGTGCATCGTGCACTCCTCTCAGGATTGCTCGGCAATATCGGAAGCAAGACGGTCGAAAGCGACCGTCGGGCGCCGCCCTATGCGGGAGCTCGCGGCATCAAATTTTGGATTTGGCCGGGATCGGTACGTGCCAAAAAGAGCGGCCGATGGATCCTTGCGGGCCAGATCATTGAAACGTCTAAGCTCTTTGCGCGCTGCGTTGCAGACATCGAGCCCGAGTGGATCGAAACGGCGGCGGGACCGCTCATTCGCCGCTCCTGGAGCGAGCCGCATTGGGAAAAAAGCCGCGGCGAGGTCGTGGCTTTGGAGCGCGGAACGCTTTACGGCCTCACGGTTTATCAGCAGCGTCGAGTATCCTTTGCCAAACATGATCCGAAGCTTTCCCGCGAACTCTTTATTCGCGAGGCACTCGTTGGCGGCGAATTCGACGGCAAACTGAGCTTTTATCACCACAATCAGCGGCTGGTGCGGGAAATTGAAGATCTCGAGCACAAGACCCGTCGTCCGGATGTGCTCGTTGACGACGAAATGATCTTCGCTTTCTACGATCGAGAGCTGCCGCAGGATGTCTGTTCCACGAAAACGCTTGAAGTATGGCTGAAGGCGGCTGAAAAAGAGAACCCCAAGGTACTTCGGCTTTCGCGCGAAGAGCTCATGCGTCACGAAGCCTCTGCTGCCGCAGATGCTTGGTTCCCCAAAACCATGGAAATGGCGGGGATCGATATGACGCTCTCATACCAATTTGAGCCGGGCAGCCCTCGTGACGGCGTTACGATGACTGTGCCGCTTTTTGCGCTCAATCAGCTCGATCCTGTGCGTGCTGAATGGCTCGTTCCGGGAATGGTGAAGGAAAAGGCTCAGGCGCTATTGAAGACGCTTCCGCAGAAGATTCGGCGCAATTGTGTGCCGCTTCCGGACTATGCGGCAGGATTTCTGACCCGCACCCAAAACGGGACGCCTCAGAGCATAGGATTTGTTGATGCGCTCGCGGCTGACGTCCGCAGCGAAACGGGGCTGCCCTGCCAGCCATCAGACTTTAAGACCGAAGGTTTGCCCCAGCATCTCATCCTCAACTTCAAAGTGATTGATGAGCATGGCCGTCAGCTCGCACTGGGCCGCAATCTTGCTCAGCTGCGTGCAGAACTCGGCGAAGAGGCTCAAGCAACTTTCCGCAACGTTGCGCAGCAAGATGCTGCCGTTGCCAAGGATTTGGGTGGCGAAGTTACAAACTGGACCTTCGGCGAACTCCCCGAACTCATGGAAATTCAACGCCGCGGTGAAACGCTCATTGGGCATCCGGCATTGGTGGATGTGGGAGAGGCCTGCCGCATCGAAGTATTCGACGATCCGCTCGAAGCACAGAAAGCACATCGCAAAGGACTCAGAAGGCTCTTCCGTCTCACCTTGCGTGAGCAGGTGAAGTTTATTGAGCGCAGCCTGCGTGACCTCGGCCGCGTTCAGATGCAGGCGTCAGTGGTGCCGGGGCTCGACAAGAACTTCGAAAGTATCGACGATCTGGAAAACGATGTAGTCGACTGTGTATTGGATGCCACTGCCCTTGTCGATCCGCTTCCGATGAATGAAGAGGCCTTCCAGACGAGGCGGGAAGATGCCCGGGGACGACTTTCCTTGGTTGCAGGCGAAGTGTCGCGGCTCCTCACTGAAATTGTTGCGCAGGCTGCTCCGGCAGCACTAAAGCTCAAACGCATAGAAAATGAGGCACTCTCAGCAGATGTCGCTGAGCAGCTCAAGCGTCTCTTTCCGCCGCACTTTCTATTGTCTGCGCCTTTGTCGCAGCTGATGAACTACCCGAGATACCTCAAGGCCGTTCTCTATCGACTGGAGCATTATTCAAGTGATCCGGCTCGGGATGCTGCACGGCAGGCAGATGTCGAGCGTCTTACGCTCCCTTGGGTACGGGCGGTTGCTGCGCGCCGAGGGCAGCCTGATTCTCATCTTGAAGAGTTTCGCTGGATGCTCGAAGAGCTTCGCGTTTCCTTATTTGCGCAGCAGCTGCGCACACCCATGCCGGTGTCGGTTAAGCGTTTGGAGCGTATTTGGCAGTCGATAACCCGCCTTTAATGGCAAGAACGGGACTGGCGTTTGCTTAAGACAAAATTCCATAAATTTGTAAAACTTAAGCGCTATACCCTGTACGCGGGAAGATTGATGAGTGACAATATTTAGATCTCTCTAAGGTTTACACCACGGAGCGGTGCACCCGTCTGTACCGCTCCCTCCGACGTCTGGCTGATCTGCTTTCTTGTTGGGAGAAAGCTGAGCGGTTGTGCGTCCGCCGTTCTTGAAGCCGGTCCCATGTTTCTCCCTTTCCGCCAAGTCGCTCTCGTATTCGCCCTCGGGGCGTCCCTTATTGCTCTCCCTCTTGAGAGTGCCTGTGCTGCTGAAGCAGCCGGCAAAAAAGCGGTTTTAGTACCGATAAAGGCGGGATCGACTGCTGCGAAGGCGCGCACAGCTCAGACAAAGAATGTCAAACCCAAACAGGCGTCAGTGAAAAAGGTTTCTATTAAAACAGCGGCTAAAAATACGCGTCAGGCAGCTGCAAAGAAGCCAAAACCAAAACAGAAGGCACGCCGCGTAGTACGCCGTACAGGACCTTCTCAGGCGACCCTTGCAGGGCTGCGCCAAACGGACGATCCGCTGCAGTTGGGCAGTTCCGTTGCATATGCAATGGACCAAGATACGGGAGAGGAACTTGTCGTCAAGAATGCCGATGTGGAGCTGCCGATCGCCTCGGTGACGAAATTGATGACGGCTCTGGTTATCGCGGAGAGCGATGTCGATTTGGATGAAAAAGTCCGTATCACGCGCGAAGACTATGTCCGCTCAACCGCCCACTCAAAACTGATTTCCGGCATGCGGCTGACGCGTGAATCGCTGCTCAAAGCCGCGCTCATGTCAAGCGACAATCGTGCGGCCGCCGCTCTTGCCCGCACCTATCCGGGCGGACGAAAGGCGTTTGTCGCCAAAATGAATGAACGCGCCGCCGCCATCGGGATGACGAACTCCTTTTTTGCTGATCCGACGGGGTTGGATAACCGCAATCACTCCACGGCACGTGATTTGGGCAAACTGGTTGCAGCGGTCTACCAGCATCAGGAAATTCGGGATGCGTCGACCACTTCCATGGCCCGCATCAGCACGGGCCGCCGGCAGGTCAATCTCGCGACGACCAATCGCCTGATCGGTGATCCCTCGTGGCGCATCGGCATTCAAAAGACAGGCTTCACGACCGCTGCAGGCCGCTGCATGGTCGTGCAGAGCGATGTGGGCGAGCGTCGTCTTGTGATGGTGGTGCTCGATAGCCCAAATAATGCTCAGCGCGCTGACGATATGCGTACGATGCGTGCCTATGTGCAAAGCGAAAGTGATTTCTCACGCGACTTTGAACACGTGGCGCCCTATGAAATTTTTTAATTCATCTGATTGCTGGCGATAAGTTCACAAGCTCCGTTAATCCCCTAAATGAAAGGCCTGAAGCATTTGGTGCTTCAGGCCTTTCGATTGATGGATATTCCGTTAGGTTGGGGATGCTTCGTCAGGCAGTTTGGCGGCAACGACTTCGGCAATATCGAGCACTTGAAGCTCCTGTGCGCCATTAACCATCGGTTTTGCACTTTCGAGCATCGTGAGGCAGTGCGGGCAGCCGGTGGCAATCTTTGAAGCCCCGCATTGAGACGCGGTATTTTGAAGGGATTCCAGCCGGATCACATTGATACGCTTCTTTTGTGTTTTCTGATCAGTCCACATCTGACCGCCGCCGGCACCGCAGCAAAGGGTATTGGCACCGCATTCGGCAGGATCGAATTCTGCAGAGCCAACAGCTGCCAACACCTCTCGCGGAGCACGGACGATACCGTTTTGTCGGGCAAGGTAACAGGGATCGTGCCACACAACACGTTCAGACTGCATGGCCGATCGGGGCAGTTTCCCTTCGGCGAAAAGCCGGCTGATGAAGCTGGAGTGGTCAATGACAGCAAATGAACCGCCTTCAAAGGCGGGATATTCATTTTTAAGCGTATTAAAGCAGTGAGGGCAGGCTGTCAGCAGTTCCTTGAACTTAAAGCGCGAAAAGTTCTCGATATTTTCCTGAGCAGCAGTTTGATAGAGGTACTCTTCGCCCAAGCGGCGGGCGAATTCTGCGTGGCAGCGCTCTTCAGCCATGACGGCAAACTTGACGCCGGCAGTCTTGAGAATCTTCACCATTGCGCGGGCGATACGCCGCGCACGTCGATCGTAGCTTGCCGCACAGCCGACCCAATAAAGAATATCGTAGTCTTCCCCTTCCTCTGCGACTGGTACATCAAGCCCTTGAGCCCAGTCCATTCGTTCATAGGGATCAAGCCCCCAGGGGTTCCCTACGGAAGCCGTATTCTCCAGCGCTTCCGCAGCGCCTTCAGGGAATTCGCCTTGCTCAAGGGCAAGATGCCGGCGCAGGCCGACGATGAAATCCGGCGTTTGGATGTCTGCTGGACAGACTGCCGCACAGGCGCCGCAGGTGGTGCAGGAGAAAAGTTCGTCCTTAGTGACTACGCCTCCGGCCAGGTCATCAGCATTTGCGTCATCGGCGCCAGCCGCGGCTGCACGCACACGATCACGCAGCTTCAGCACGACGGTTCGAGGTTTGAGCGGCGTTCCTGCGCGAACAGCGGGGCAAACGTCATTGCAGCGGCCGCATTCGACGCAGGCGTCGAGCTGCGCACGGTCAGTCCAAGAGAGATCCTTGATGGACGAAATGCCGAAGTGCTCTTGTTCTTCAATATTCTCAATTTTTGGAAGTGCGCCGTTGGGAGCGGGTTTGCGCACCGCAATAGCGGTTGGCACTCGGTAGATATGGGCGTAATAAGTGAGCGGTACCGCAGCAATGAAGGCGAGAGCAGCAATGCCGTGAATCACCCAAAGCCAGATATGTGCAGTTTCTAGCGCAGCTGTCGAAATACCCATAGCTAGAAATACTTTCGCGAGCGCAGAACCTACGGGAGAAAAGTGCATCCAGGCCGGCTGCTGTACTGCCAGACGCAGCGCTTCAATCACGAAGCCCGTGATCACAATAAAGGCCAGCGATGCGTAGGCCAGTACAAAACGGCCGTCCTTAGGCAGTTCGTTGGCGGTGCCCCAGCGGCGCCAGGCTGCAAAGGCCAAAGCGACGAGCACAGCTGCGCCGGCAACGTCGAGAATCAGCTTGTAAGCGAGATAGACGTTCCCCCGAAGGAACTGTTTGCCGAAAACATAGTGCCCAACATCCCAGTCCAACGTTGCCGTAGCCGTACCGAGGAATAAAAGGAAAAAGCCGACGACCAGCACCGCATGCATGCGGCCGGCAGAAGTCTGGCGCACTTTTTCTTCAAGGACAGCCTCTTTGAGCAGGCGATCCCGGCGACTGGGATCGCTCGGCAGCTTTTCATCCTTGCGGCGGCGCCAAACTTCAATGTTCTTACAGACACCCCAAGCACAGAGGGCGATGGTGATGACGGCGGCGACATAGACGCCGATTTCGCCCCAGAGGGGCACATTCCAGAAGCCAGGGCGGATAGGAAAATCCGCGGGGAGCGGTGCGGTCATAAGTTTGGGTCTGTTTAATATAACCGCCGCATGAGCGGCGTTGATCTTGAAGCCGCCATTCTAAATGGCCGATTAAGGCAAAAACAGAACCTGCTGAATCGACTTGCAGGGGTATCGGCAGCTTAATTGAACGGCCGAGTGACTGACAAATGCAGTAGACAAAAACAAAACTCCCGAACCGCAAAACGATTCGGGAGTTGCATTTGGTTGCGGGAGAAGGATTTGAACCTCCGACCTTCGGGTTATGAGCCCGACGAGCTACCGGACTGCTCCATCCCGCGATGAATCCGGTCTGCTGAATCAGCAGAGATTTGAATTATGAATGATTATGATCGACTTGTCAAGGACTTTGGGAAAAAGTTTTTTTGACGACCGAGTTCGCAGGACTGGACTTCCTTATACTTTCGAGCTATTTCTTAAGGAATACCAGCACTCGTTTCTCTATAATATCCGGACTTTAAATCAGACCCGATCGCTGGAGAATCACTCCAGCAGACCATTCAATACTGCAGAGATTATGTTGCTCTATAAAATTGCCCGTCGCATTCTTTTCTCCATGAACCCTGAAACGGCACATGCGGTCACGCTTGCGAACCTGGATTGGGCGGTCAATTTCGGCGTGACGAATCTCATCACGCACATGCCTGATGATGATCCCGTTGAGGTCATGGGTCTTCGCTTTCCGAATACCGTCGGTCTTGCAGCCGGCATGGATAAAGACGGCAAGCATGTTACGGCTTTCGGCGGTCTTGGTTTCGGCCACGTCGAAATCGGTACGATCACGCCGCTTGCTCAGCCTGGCAATCCTAAGCCGCGTCTTTTCCGTCTGATTCCGGCGGGCGGCATTGTTAACCGCATGGGCTTTAATAACGAGGGCGTCGATAAGGTGCTTGAAAACCTGCGTTCGGCGGATGCATTTCGTCTGCGCGGCGGCATTCTCGGCATCAACATCGGCAAGAATGCCGTCACGCCGATTGAGAATGCGCTCTCAGATTACGAGAAGTGTCTCGACAAGGTTTATGACGCCGCAGACTATATTGCTGTCAATATCTCCTCGCCCAACACGAAGAATCTTCGCCAGCTTCAGGGGAAGGGAGAACTCGATCACTTGGTTGAAGGGATCGTGAAGAAGCGTGAGGAGCTTAAAGCTGCTCGCAATGGCAAGCACGTGCCGATCGCCGTAAAAATTGCGCCCGATCTCGAAAACGATGAAATTCTGCGCTGCGTCGATACGTTGATTGCCAACGGCATTGACGGTGTGATCTGTACGAATACGACGATCGGCCGCAAAGGCGTAGAAGGGCTCGATCATGCCAACGAAACGGGCGGTCTCTCGGGTGCGCCTCTGCGGGAACGTTCTACCGAAGTGGTTCGCCTCGTTGCGGATCATGTCAAGGGGGCTATTCCGATCATTGCTTCGGGCGGCGTGATGACCGGCGCAGATGCTGTTGAGAAGATCGAAGCCGGTGCGCAGCTCGTGCAGCTCTTTACGGGTTTCATTTACAACGGCCCGAAGCTTGTTGCTGACAGCGTTGAAGCCGTGGCAGCTTGGCGCGCTAAGCAGGGACGCTAAGCACAATCGATTCGTCGACGATTATCCTGACGCGCTTTGAATGTTGTCATTCGAGGCGCGTTTGTTTTTTGTGGGGATGCCGCCATGCGAATTTTTGCTGCTTTAGCATTGCCGAACGAACCGAGAGCGGCCCTTGAGGCTGAAATCAATCGGTTACGACGCAAATATTCAGATTGCGGAAGATGGTCGCAGTCAAAAAACCTCCATCTCACAATGGCTTTCCTCGGCGAAGCAACACCCGACACTGCAAAGAAAGTCGCGACAGCCTTGGCAAAAGTGCCGCAGACAGCGGTGTGCTGGCGTTTTTCAGGTCTGGGCGTTTTCAGCCGTCAGCAGATTTTGTGGGCAGGCTTGGCGGAGACGGACCGCTTCAATGCGTTGGCTGAGCAGGTTCGTTTGTGTCTTGACGATATGGGACAGCACTATGACCGGAAACCCTTTCGCGCACATATCACGCTCGCTCGCCAATGGCAGGGGCCGCAGCCTCAAGCGTTATCGAGCCCCTTAGCCAATTATTCTTTTGCAGTCTCTCCGGTTTGCGTCCGGCTTTATGCATCCGAGCGTGATGCCAGTGGGCGGATTTGTTATCGAGTGTTGTCTTCGTATTAGATGTCAGCAGCTTCCGCTTCAATAGGAAGTGCGACCAGGCAGCCAGTGCGTGCTTGAGCGGCCGTCAGCTTCAAGATGCAGTAGCGAGCACCTCGGCTGGTTACTTCAGCCGTGCCCATCAACTTTCCTGCGGCAGAAAGTACGGGATAAGTCTGTGCTTCATTGAGCGAGGACTGAGGATCAATGCAATAGAGCATTGTGTCGTCGCCTTCTTGCCGGGTGTGATAAACGCGCACGAAACCTCGTTTAGCGAGCCATGCAGAGCCAAAGTAAATGAGGCCGAAATAGAGGAGACAGGTAGTAGCGGCCACTATCAGCGCTGCAAAGGCTGCATTAAGCGGCTCCCAGCCCCAGATACGCATTAAAAAGGAAGAACTATTGGCGCGAACAGCTGCCGCGTTAGGCAGAACCTGAACGAAAAGAACGTCCAATTCATGCGGCGGCGTATCAGGAGAGCCGGCCGTAACCGTGAAGTTTTTGCCTAAGGCGCTGGGTGCTGCGTAGAGAAGGGCGCTCCAATTCATTCGGCTGGGGAAGAATGAATTGCTCACGCGGATATCAGATGCGGTGAGGCCGTCTTCGGGCGGTTCGATACGTACTTGAAGACCGCGATTACCCTGCTCCGAAGAGATGGAACCTGTAATAACGGTGCTGTTGTCAGTAGCAACGGAAAGCTTGTCTCCGCCGTCTCCGAATCCAGAAATGAGCGCATCTGCAGAAGCAATCATGCCGGCAGCAGCACAGGCGACGGCGGTGACAGAGAGTATTCGACGCAGCAGGCGAAGCAGTACAACGGACCGCGGCAGAGCCTGAGAATGTTCTGTCGACATAAGACCTGAGCTCCTCCTGCAGCGTCTAACCGTTGACATAGTGCGCAGACTACTCCTTGAAACGAGCAACCTGCAAAATTTGTCGTGATTGTATGAGGGGAGATCAACGCTGTGAGCAGTGCGCTCTGAGTAGTCTGTGCTAGTAAGGGTGACGCCACGCAATGAACTGACTTGTAAGATGCCCTTGACAAAAGATTTAAATGTCGGTAAAGTTCGCTCCCTGCCTCGAACGAGAGGCAGAAAATCAAGCAACATTGAGATGCATTCAAACGAATCGTTGAGATGTTCTTGACAAGAAGAAAAAGTTCAGATAAACTCCTTTTTCTGCGCTGAACGAAATTCTTCAGCGAAGTTCTTTAAAAATCAGATTCAAC
>ERZ780208.1410-NODE-1410-length-19560-cov-6.457472_pt1 | contig 19560 bp, 13 predicted proteins | sample MGYA00511167_ERZ780208 | MGnify/ENA primary metagenome ERZ780208 (study PRJEB29588, sample SAMEA2159202) | human gut metagenome | biome: human gut; feature: human-associated habitat; material: faeces | place: Denmark | collected 2008/2010 ... | reverse complement strand
AAAAGGAGGGGACTGCGGTATGCCCACTTAAAGACTTCCAAATGAGCTTGTTACAGCAGTGGAAACGTGAACGGGAATGTGCACATTGAGTAGCTTTTCCATGTTTTTTTTGGCCTTCTCGCTTTTTTATATTAATTTTGAGGCTTGAAAACGTCCAATCGAAAAGTGTAACTGTGCTAAATGCAATAGAGACTAACCACCCCTACCCCTCCTTAAAAAGGAGGGGACTAAAAATTAGTCCACATAAAGATTTTGACAAGCGATATATGTTGGAGTAACAAAAGGGATATATCGGGTATTAGGTTGGAACAGTGAGGCTGAGGTATTCAAATTGACTTGAAACAGTGAGGCTGAAGTATTGGAAATAAAAACAGGAAACTGTGAGAGCCTAGAAAATGAAGAAAACCAAAAGTATATTAAAGAAGCATCGAACAAACAGAACCTTATGTCATATAAACAAGGAAAGTCTAATGCACATGAACAGAAATATCTGCGCAATGCTCTGCGCAATAATGCAACAGCCGCTGAGTGCATACTTTGGAGACGAATCAGTGGTAGGAAAGCGGAAGGGCTCAAATTCCGAAGACAACATGGCATCGGACCATACGTCATGGACTTTTATTGCCCGGAAATATTGCTTTGCATAGAAATTGACGGGGAAGTCCATAAAAACAGAGACACAGAAATTCATGACGCCATACGGACAAAATACCTCAACAGCAACGGAATAACCGTACTGAGATTCGACAACGATATTGTATATCAGAATATTGAATATATCATCGATTGCATCAGACAATTCAAGGAAAGTCACTATGGTAGCAAAAATATAAAAGCCAAGGAGACATAGCAAGCCTTTAAGAAGGCTAACCTCTGTGCTGAAGCCTTTAAAATAGCAGCGCCGAAGCCTTTAAGCAGGTAACCTCAGTCCCCTCCTTTCAAAGGAGGGGTTAGGGGGGGGTAGACAAACACATGTCATATTAAGGTTAGGACTGTACGTGCCACACTACACACGAACAAGCAAGTAAATATAAAAATATGAGCGACGAGACAAGAGAAGACGAAATACTTGACGGAAGCGAGGACATCAGCGGCCTGACGTCCGGCGAAACCGAAGACACCTCCACTGAAACTGACGGCGAGGATATCCACTCTGACTACAAACCCGTGGACAGATTTGACGCCTCGGCCGTCCATCACCTGAGCGGAATGTATCAGACGTGGTTCCTCGACTATGCCTCCTACGTCATTTTGGAGCGCGCCGTGCCGCACATCGGCGACGGACTGAAACCCGTGCAGCGACGCATACTCCACTCGATGAAACGCATGGACGACGGACGATACAACAAGGTAGCCAACATCGTGGGTCACACGATGCAGTTTCACCCCCACGGCGACGCCTCCATCGGCGATGCTCTGGTACAGTTGGGTCAGAAAGACCTGCTCGTGGACACACAGGGAAACTGGGGAAACATCCTCACGGGCGACCGCGCCGCCGCACCGCGATACATCGAGGCCCGGCTGTCGAAGTTTGCGCTCGACACGGTGTTCAACCCCAAGACCACCGAGTGGCAGCTCCCCTACGACGGCCGTAACAAGGAGCCTATCACGCTGCCCGTGAAGTTTCCGCTGCTGCTGGCCCAGGGAGCCGAGGGCATCGCCGTAGGACTGTCGTCGAAAATCCTGCCGCACAACTTCTGCGAGCTGTGCGACGCCGCCGTCAGCTACCTCCACGGACAGGACTTCAAGCTCTATCCCGACTTCCCGACCGGAGGAAGCATCGACGTCTCACGCTATAACGACGGCCAGCGCGGAGGCCAGCTGAAAGTCCGGGCCAAGATTGAGAAGAAGGACAACAAGACGCTCGTCATCCGCGAGATACCGTTCGGAAAGACCACCACGACGCTCATCGAATCAATTCTGAAAGCCATTGAGAAGGGCAAGATAAAGGCGCGCAAGGTCGACGACAACACGGCGGCCGAGGTGGAGATTCAGATCCATCTCGCTCCGGGAGTGTCGTCGGACAAGACGCTCGACGCGCTCTACGCCTTCTCCGACTGTGAGGTGAACATCTCGCCCAACTGCTGCGTCATCGAGGACAACAAACCGAAGTTCCTCACCGTCAGCGACGTCCTGCGCCAGTCGGTCGAGAACACCAAGGCACTGATACGCCGCGAGCTGGAGATACGCCGCGACGAGCTGATGGAACAGCTCCATTTCAGCTCGCTGGAGAAGATATTCATCGAGGAGCGCATCTACAAGGACCGCAAGTTCGAGCAGGCCCCGAACGTCGATGCCGTCTGCGCTCACATCGACGACCGCCTGACACCGTTCTATCCCGAGCTGGTGCGCGAGGTCACCAAGGACGACATACTCCGCCTCTTGGAAATCAAGATGCAGCGGATCCTGAAGTTCAACAAGGACAAGGCCGACGAACTGATGACCCGCATCAAGGCCGAGATTGCCGGAATAGACCGCGACCTGAACAACATGATTGAGGTCACGGCCGACTGGTTCCGCTTCCTGAAGGACAAATACGGCAAGGACCACCCGCGGCGCACGGAGCTGCGCAACTTCGACACCATTGAGGCGTCAAAGGTCGTCGAGGCCAACGAGAAACTCTATATCAACCGTCAGGACGGCTTCATCGGCACGGCGCTGAAGAAGGACGAGTTCGTCTGCAACTGTTCCGACATCGACGACATCATCATTTTCTATCGCGACGGTATGTTCAAAGTCGTCCGCGTGGCCGAAAAAATATTCGTCGGAAAGAACATCCTCCACCTCGGAGTGTTCAAGAGGAACGACAAGCGCACCGTCTACAACGTCGTCTACCGCAACGGACTGAAAGGATTCTACTACATAAAGCGCTTCTGGGTCACCAGCGTCACGCGCGACCACGAATACTGCATCACTCAGGGCACGCCCGGCTCGCGCATCGTCTATTTCACGGCCAACCCCAACGGCGAGGCTGAAATCATCAAGGTGACGCTCGACCCGATGGAGATGGCCACGAAACGGAAGGCGAGCATCTTCCTCGAACGCGACTTCTCCGAAGTTTCAATCAAGGGACGGCTGTCGAAGGGCAACATCCTGACCAAGAAGCAGGTGAGCCGCATCGGACTGAAGAGCCACGGCCACTCCACGCTCGGAGGCCGCAAGGTGTGGTACGACCCGGACGTCAACCGCCTCAACTACGACGAACACGGACGACTGCTGGGCGAGTTCTACGACGACGACCTCATACTGGTCGTCCTGAAGACCGGCGAATACTATGTCTCTTCCTTCGACGCCAACAACCACTACGAGGACAACATCCTGCGCATCGAGAAGTTCGACCGCAACAAGGTGTGGACCGCCGTCGTCTTCGACGCCGACAACAACGGCCATCCCTATCTGAAGCGATTCCTCATGGAAGACTCGAAGCGCAAGCAGAGCTACGTCGGCGAGAACCGCAACAGCCGGTTCGCCCTGCTGACGGACGTGGCCTATCCGCGGATTCTCGTGACATTCAACGAGACCGACGGCGCCGGCAACCCGCGCCAGCCGATGGAAATCGACGCCGAACAGTTTGTCGCCGTCAAGGGATTCAAGGCCCGCGGAAAGCGCATCAGCACGTGGCAGGTCGAGAGCGTCGAGGAACTGGAGCCGCTGCGCTTCCCCGAACCGGAGGAGCCGGAGGACAACGGCGACACGACAGAGGAGGCCGAACGCGAGAACATCGACCCGGACGCCGGCAAGTCGGAGGATCAGGTGATTGACGAGCTGACGGGACAGCTGAACATGTTCAGTGAGATTGACAAAACAATAAAGCCATGACACCGTCGTCCGCCAGACATTATATATATAAGGCCGCCCTCCTTCTGACGCCGCTCCTCGCCTGTCCCGCCCATGCCCAAACGGACTCGGTGGACACGGGGCACATCACGACCGCCGCCTATATGGTCGGCGTCGGCCCGACACGCATCCTCGACACCTATCTTTCGCAGGAACATTTCAGCGGAACGGGAGTGACATATCTATCGGCCGTCGAGCGTCAGCGGCCCGGACGCCACTGGAGCACGGCCATACAGCATCAGGCCCACATCTCCACCGCCCACGACCGCAGCGACACGGCCGACGAGCTGGAGGGCTCCTACGGCTTCTTCTGGGGACGCTACCGGTCGTGGTCGCTGCTCGGCGACAGGCTCGTGCTTCAGGGAGGAGGCATGGCCACGGCCGGGGCCGGCTTCATCTACAACACGCTCAACGGCAACAATCCGGCGCAGGCGCGGCTCTATCTGAACATAATGCCGTCGGCCGCAGCCACCTACCGCTTCTCACTGTGGCGCCAGCGCTTCGCCGTGCGCTATGAAGTGGAGGTCCCGCTCGTCGGAGTGATGTTCAGTCCGGCCTATGGCCAGTCCTACTACGAGATATTCTCGCGCGGCGACTACGACCACAACGTCGTACCGACGACATTCGTCAGCGCGCCCTATTTCCGTCAGCAGCTCATGCTTGACGTCAATCTCAGCCGCAGCATGACGCTGCGCGTCGGCTATCTGGGCGACTATCAGCAGTCGCAGGTGAACAATCTCAAGCAGCATGTCTATTCCCACCGGCTTATGCTGGGAATCGTCAGACGCTTCAAAACAATCAGCTATCGCCCATGAACAAGCTATTAACGGCCTTAACGGCTATCATCATGATTCTTCTGCCCGTGTCCTGCGTCGACGAAGAGGAATTCAGCGACTCGCCGCAAGGCAATTTCGAGGCGCTGTGGAAGATAATCGACGACCACTATTGCTTCTTCGACTACAAGCGGGAGGAGTACGGACTCGACTGGACGGCCGTATATAATAAATATAAGGTACGCGTGAATGACCGCATGACGGATGAACAGCTGTTTGAAGTGCTGGCCGACATGCTCGGCGAACTGCGCGACGGCCATGTCAATCTGGCCAGCTCGGCGGACTTCTCACGATATTGGAAATGGCAGGAGGACTATCCAGCCAACGTCAGCGACACGCTCCTGCGACGCTATCTCGGCACTGACTACAAGATTGCGGGCGGTCTGAAATACCGCGTTCTTGACGACAACATCGGATACATCCGCTACGAGAGCTTCACCGACGGCATCGGCGAGGGCAATCTTGACGACGCCATCAGCCACCTGATGCTCTGCCGAGGCCTCATCATCGACATACGGGGCAACGGCGGCGGAACCCTGACAACGGCCGAACGCCTCGCCGCCCGCTTCACCGACGAGTCCGTTCTCGTCGGCTATATGCAGCACAAGACGGGCACGGGCCACTCCGACTTCTCCGCCATGGAGGAACAGCGCCTCGGCCCGTCGTCAAACATCAGATGGCACAAGCGTGTCTGCGTGCTCACCAACAGACAGGTCTACAGCGCCGCCAACGAATTCGTGAAATACATGCGTTGCTTCCCCAACGTCACAGTTGTCGGCGACCGTACCGGCGGAGGGGCCGGCATGCCCTTCAGCAGCCTGCTGCCCAATGGCTGGGCCGTACGCTTCTCGGCCTGTCCCATGTACGACCGAGACCGCCGGCCGACCGAATTCGGCATCGCCCCCGACCACGACGTGACCCTCACCGACGCAGACTTCCGCCGCGGCCGCGACACCATCATCGAATTTGCCCGCCAGCTTCTGGCCCGCTGAGATAACGGAAAAACGGGACATCGGCCGTGATGCCCCGTTCTTTCAGCAGTCATTGTCCCGCTTGTTCTCCTTTATATATTGTGATGGAGACATGCCATATTCATCCTTAAAAGCCTCACGGAAATGTCCCGGACTGTTGAATCCGGCCTTATATGCTATCTCCGTGATGCTGGTCTCACCGGAGGAAATCAGTTCGAGACTTCGTCGGAGCTTGATTTTTCTTACGTAGTCGACAGCCGTAAGACCGGTCAGGGCCTTCAGTTTTCGGTAGAATGTCGAGTGGCTCATGTTCATCTTATCCGTCAGGAATGCCATGTCCAGCTTGTTTGAGGTGAGATTTTCTTCAATCAACGCGCTCAGCTTCGCCAGAAACTCACGGTCAGCCCGGCTCAGTTTCTGTACATCGCCATCCCCAGCAGCGGCTTCCTCAGAAATGGTTCCGTCGTCCTGACGTTCTTCCTGCGGTGTTTCCTCTACGGCTGATTGCGTCTGCCGGCATGGGCCGGCATCAATCTGACGGTCGGGAGCCTTGTTCCTCCGGCGAGCGAACCAGACTATCACCGCTATCAGAATGACGGCATAAAGAAGTTTGAAATACCACGAAAGCCACACAGGAGTCATGACAACGATGGTTTTCGTATATATTCCGTCGTCATTCCACTTTCCGTTTTTCATTCTGACGCGCAGCTTCAACACGTAGGTTCCGGCCGACAGATTCCGCAGCGTGACGGTATTTTCAGCTCCGAGAAACTGCCAGTCTTTGTCTGAACCGTCCAGCATGTAGGAATATTCGACACGCCGTGTCTCCGAATAGTCAGCCGCCGTGAAGTTTATCCTCAGCGTGTTTCCGCCGTATGGCACGGTCAGCGTGTCACCGCCAAGAGCCAAGCGCCGCCCGTCGCCGTTTCCGTCAAGAGCAACGGCCGCCACAAGCCGTAATCCGGAGATTGCTTTCGCCTCATTGACATCGAACGGATTGAAACAGCCGACACCATTCGGCGAACCGAGGAACATCATTCCGTCCGGCGTCATCACCATCGAGCTTTCCACAAAACCGCCTTCCGGCAGCCCGTCCGTATAATCATAGTTGGAAAACGCCTTCTCTCCCTTCTTCAAACAGGACACTCCCTTGAATGTCGTCACCCATATATTTCCGTTGCGGTCTTCTGCGATAGCCCTGACGTGACTATCCGCCAAGCCGTTCTTACTGTCAAAAACATCAAAGCGGGAAAGGTCTTCGAGGTTTCCGAACCGGACCAGTCCGTCGTAAGTGGCCACCCAAATTGAGCCCTGTCTGTCTTCAAAAATCTGATTAATGCTGTTCGACGGCAGTCCGTTTGCCTCGCCGATTCTCACGACAAGTCTTCCTTCGCGGTCAAATAGAGCCAGACCTTTCGAGAGCATACCGACCCACAACCGGCCTTTGGTGTCCCGATGGAGCGCGTAAATGGCGGGAGAGCGGAGCTTGTCGTTTATCGCTTTCTCTGCGCTTACCTTTCCGTTCTTATAAGAATAAAGAGATTTTTCGGTTCCTATGAAGATAGTTCCGTCGCTATCTTCCCAAAAAGCATGGATGTCAAGAGGCCCGCCTAAGTCAATCGGGGCAAATTCATTGGCCGCCGGATTGAAGACCATAACGCCAACATCGTTGATTCCCAACCACAGACGGTCATGCCGGTCGGGATGGATGGCATAGACGATTGAGCCTTTCCTGTCGTCTGAATGACCGATTGAAAAGGTTCTTTCCACTTTCCCGTTTCTGTAAAGGGCGAGAATGTTTTCTCCTCCCATCCACAGACGGCCGTCCTTATCCGCTGCCAGACCATAAATCCGATGGTAATGGCCGTCCGGTTGTCTGAAATCGACAATGCCGAACGGCTTCGGTTTCGCCGGGAGGAAGTCGAGTCCGGTGCTGTAATGCGCAATCCAGACATTGCCGAAAGAGTCCTCGCGGATACATCTGACGTTCGGAGAAGACAGCCCGCTGTTGTCCACCGTCAGCCGTTCCATCGCTGTTTCGCCGGCATTGCCGCTGTATCCGTGTGTCCGTTTCAGTATGGATACCCCGCCAAGGTCGGAAGCAAACCATATCCTGCCGTCCGATGTTTCGGTTATATCAAAGATGTTTTCGCCGGCCATATACTTATTGTCCAGCGGTCGGATGGTCTCTGACTGGGGATTGAAAAGGGCTGCCCCGCCATTGGTGCCTATCCAGACATTCTGCCGGGAGTCTACCAGAATCGTTCTTATATAATCTGAGGGGAGTGAACTTGTTGCCGCCGGGCCATGAACATATCTGGTCAGACGCCTTTTGCTCAGGTCTATCACACTCAGACCGCCCCCGAAATGGCCGATATAAAGATGTCCCAAGCCGTCATCGGCGCAAGCTCTCGCCTGGTGAGAGAGTTGCGGAAAGTCGCTGACGGTGATGTTCCGGAATTGTTTTGAAGCTGAATCATAGTGCTGAAGCCCTTTGTTCCGATGAAGAATCCACACTCCGCCATCAGAAGAAGACGTTATGTCGACAATGTCATTACTCAACAGTCCGTCACCGGTCGTCAGCCGATAAAACTCTCCACCGTCACAGTCATAAATGCTGATGCCTGACCGCTTTGACCCTATCCACACCTGATTTGCCTTCGGATAATAATACAGACATGCTGTCTCGTTGCTTCCGATGGCCGAATTGGTTTTGTTGAACTCCGCAATGAATGTTCCTGATATGCGACAGACTCCGGCTTCGGTCGCAGCCCACACAAAACCCTGACGGTCTATTGCCAGATCCGAAACAAACCCATTGTCCAACCCTTCCTTCACGCCGACATGCCAGAAGTCCGGCATCTGAATAGCAGAAACAGGAGTAATCGCCAATAATAACGTTACAAATCCGAAGATTATGGTTCTCATCTCACAAGCAGTTTATCACGAGCGGTTTATTATCTGGGATGCAAATTTAACCAATATTTTCACAAAAAGGCCATGAAAGCCACACATTGACGAAAAAACCATGTCCGATGATGAAATATCGACGCTGTTTCGGGCAAAATCCGCTGATTGAAACAATACCGTCGGTTTATGCCGAAAAAGCCAAGGCACAACTTGCCGTTTCATTATACCTTTGCAGCAGAAACAAGTCTTTAACTTTTAAGCATAACTACCACGCATGAAAAGAATCGTATATGTCGTCCTGCTTCTGATTATGACAGGACAAGTCGTCGTCAACGCCCAGGAGTTTCCCAAAGTCATTTTCCCTGGAGACTATCCCGACCCGTCCATACTCAGAGACGGCAAGGATTTCTATATGACACACTCCTCATTTTCATATAGTCCAGGCTTCCTGATATGGCATTCACAGGACCTCGTCAACTGGGAGCCGGTCTGCCGCGTCAAGGGAGCCGGCATGGCCCCGGATCTTGTGAAATACGGCGACACCTACTATCTGTATTACCCGTGGGGCAGGACAAACTATGTGACATGGGCCAAGGACATCAAAGGGCCGTGGAGCAAGCCAGTCGACCTCAACGTCAGGGGCATCGACCCGGGACACGCCGTCGACCGTGAGGGCAACCGCTATCTTCATCTGTCGGAAGGCACGGCCGTGCCGCTTTCCCGAGACGGACTTTCAGTCGCAGGGAAACCGGAAACCGTCTATGAGGGGTGGCAATATCCGACAGACTGGGATGTGGAATGTTTCTGTCTCGAATCGCCGAAACTGGCTTATCATGACGGCTATTATTATCTGACAAGCGCGGAAGGTGGTACTGCCGGACCGGCGACGAGCCATCTGGCCGTCTCCGCCCGTTCCAAAAGCATCATGGGGCCGTGGGAGAACTCGCCTTACAATCCTGTCATACATACCTATTCATCGGATGAGGAATGGTGGTCCAAAGGCCATGCCACAATCTTCGATGATGCGGACGGCAACTGGTGGATAGTCTATCATGCTTACAAGAAAGGCATGCACACATTGGGGCGAAGCACTCTTCTGGAACCGATAGAATGGACTCCGGACGGCTGGTACAGGACAAAGGCCACGGCCGTCCTGCCGAAAACGGAAAGCAAATCCTCCGGTACAAAGGTCTCCAACATTTCCGACAACTTCAACGGCAACGAAATCGGCCTCAGATGGACTACATTCGGAGTCACGCCCAAAGGATGCACGACACTGAAAGACGGCGTCATGTCGCTGCAAGCCAAAGGAGAGACGCCGGAAAACGGTCGGCTTCTGCTGGCCATTCCCGTAGATGAGAAGTATGAGACACAGGTTGAAATGACGCTTGATGACGAGACAACAACCGGCGGGCTCCTGCTTTTCTACAAGCCTAAAGTATTTGCAGGAATCACCTGCAACAGCAAATCAATCCGGACATACAGGTCGGCCGATAGTTTTGAAGAGTTCCCCAACAGGCTCGGCAACAAGCTGCAGCTGAAAATCATCAACGACAGAAACAAATGCACGTTTCTCATCAGTGGCGACGGCAAACGGTGGGAGCGACTTGCCGCCGACGTCGATGTCAGTGACATGAACCACAACAACCACAACGGCTTCCGCTCACTTCGCATTGCCCTGTATGCAGGTGGAAAGAAAACGGTAGACTATAAGGACTTCAGATATAAAGCACTATTGTAAAGCTATGGCCTCTCTACGTACGCACATTCTCGCCGCAATGGCATGCTACAGTCTTTTTGTTTCGGGAACCGACGGGATGACAATGCGTGACAACACGGACAGGACCTCGCCATCCACGCATGAAAGAATAGAGATTGACATGACCGCCCGCGGCAACGACATATCCCCCAGTCTGTATGGAATCTTTTTTGAAGAGATAAACCACTCCGGAGACGGAGGGCTTTATGGTGAGCTCATCCGTAACAGGAGTTTCGAGGACACACGTATTCCAAATGGCTGGAGTGTCTCCGGTTCTATATTGGTTCCGCGCAAAACCATCCATCATTTCACGGGAGTGACCGTTGAAAGGTCTTTCCCGTGGCCCAAAACACAGATTCCGGGATGGAGGATAGAAACCGGAGAGAATTCTTCGGCCGACATTTCCTTATGCCGGGACAATCCCTATTACGCCACGGCCCCAACAAGCGCGAAACTCCACATCACCAAATCCGACTCTCCGACAAGGCTGCTCAACAACGGCTTTTGGGGCATACCTCTGAAATCGGGAGAGAAATATCATCTGCGCACCATCATCAAGTCCGGAAAGGACTACCGTGGAGGTATCAGGGCCATGCTTCTTGATGAAGACGGAACGGTCATTGCGGACAAGCGCCTGAACGTCATCAGCGACAACACGTGGAATGACATCTCAGACACATTAGTCTCTTCAAAGACGGTCAGAAACGCGACACTGGCACTTGAGTTCGACGGTCAGGGGACAATCCTGATTGACTACGTATCGCTATTTCCCCAAAATACGTTCATGAAGCGCCCGAACGGGATGAGAAAAGACCTGGCGGAGATGCTTGCCGGAATGAGTCCCACATTCATGAGATGGCCCGGCGGGTCAATCGTGGGAGGAATAACTCTCGACAACCGCTTTGACTGGAAAAAGACATTGGGTGACCCTGCGTCACGTCCGGGGGAGTATATCACATGGGGAGAAAGATGTTCTTACGGGTTCGGCTATCATGAGATGCTGCAGTTCTGCGAAGATTTAGGCATGGATGCGATGTTTGTCTGCAACGCCGGCATGGCAGACATGTTCCGCAGTGGAGAAATTTGCACCGACGACTCGCTCCGTTTCTTCATCGACGACTGCCTTAACGCCATTGAATATGCCATTGGCTCTCCCGACACGGAATGGGGTAAAAAGCGCGTGGCGGCCGGCCATCCGACGCCTTTCCCGCTCAAATATGTCGAAATCGGCAACGAACACTATGGAGAAACATACGAAAAGCGCTTCGACAGATTCTATGAAGCCATCAAAGAGAGATGGCCCGAGATCAGCGTCGTGTCCAATCACTTCATCAACGGCCTCGGCAAATCAGCCCGAACCGACATTGTCGATCCCCACTGGTACGGTACTCCGAACTTCTATTTCAACAACACGACCCTGTTCGACGACATGCCGAGAGGAAAGACCTGCGCCTATATCGGTGAATGGGCATGCAACTTCAAGGTCGGCCGTGGCAACATGCGGGCCGCACTTGCCGAAGCAGCATTCCTAACGGGCATCGAGCGGAACGCAGACTACGTCACGATGACGTCTTATGCACCACTCCTCCAGAACAGAAATGACAAGGACTGGAATGTCAATCTGATATGGTTTGACGGAGAAAACACAGTCGGAAGGGCATCGTATTATGTACAATGTATGGCATCCGCCAACAAACCGGACTATAACGTGGCAGTCGATTACTCAGGAGCGACCAAACCGATGGTGCACAAAAAGGGTAAAATCGGATTCGGTTCGTCTAAGTCTTCCGTCGAGATCAAGAACGTCACCATCAGCGTGGGCGGGGCGACAACAACTCCGGACCTGAAAGCCGGAGAGACGAGACACGGAGATTGGAGCATCTCGGACGATGGTGTGCTTAGACAAACGGGCAGTTCCGGAAATTCGTTGTATGTTCTGTCCGGCATCGAAAGCAACGACTTTGTACTGGAATGTGACGTGAAACGGAACAGCTTCAATGAGGGAGTATTCATTTTCTACAGTCTGACGGACAACATCAACGAGGCTGTCAGATACAACGTCGGCGGATGGAATTGCGAATTGCTCACGGTCAATCAACTCTACGACGGGCTCGATGTCGGAGCCGTGGGCGTGTCGGCAAAATGTTCGGTCATGCCCGGAGAATGGCATCACGTCAAGCTGATTGTCACTCCGGACCGGAGCCGGCTGGTTCTTGACGGGACCGTGACGCTTGACTTCACTCCCAAATCCACCCCGACACAGTTCGTTTCGGCCGGAGTAGACAGCAAGACGGGCGAGCTGATTGTGAAAGTGGTCAACCGTGAAGCCAAGGAATACAGACCGTTCATCACCATCAACGGACCGGCAGACAAAGCTCACGATTGTCTCGTCACTACTCTTGCCGCCAAAGACGACATGGATGAGAACTCATTTGAGAACCCCGGAAAAATCCACCCGGAAACATCTTCCATCCATCTGGACGGCAACAGATTTGCATATACATTCAAGCCGTTCTCATACACCATAATGAGAATAAAGACACAATAATCCCATTCCGACGCCATCTATATTATTCGGCCGTCCTATAAGTTTGTCCTATGACACGCGTCACGGTTTCCGTTGAATTGTTTGGCGCCGAAAATCACAAACGCAACAAAAATCCCTGCCGCCCGATATGCACGGGCCGGCAGGGATTTTTTGTCGCTATAACACAGCAACGGATTTCCGTATCTTTTCGAGAATGACAGACAATTTGTTGTCACGGCGTGCCGTCTGCATGTTGTAGTCGGCCTGCAAGCCGAGCCAGATGTTTGCAGCGATATTTGTAGCCGCTTCTATTTTCAATGCCGTGTCGGTGGTTATCGGACGTTTGCCGTTGATTATCTCATTGAAAGCAGTATAAGGCATGCCGATTATTTCGGCGAACTTTTTCTGCGATATACCCCGTGCCTGCAATTCATCTTTAAGCATCTCGCCCGGATGTATGGCCTCAGCACATACAAGTTCATTGGGTGCGTATATTTTCTTTGGTGCCTCCATAATCTTTATTTATTGGTAGTGATTGCTGATTTCAAGTAAACGGCATACCGTTATTATCTGCTCATCCATGACTTCCCTTACCGTAAATTCCAAACGATATTTGCGGTTTATACGTATGGACGAAATGCCCTGTTTGTCTCCTTTCAGTCCTTCGTAGTTCAAAGAATTGATACAATAAAGCTGCTCTACGCTCTCGGCACGCTTCAGGAACATCACACATTTGTAATATCCCCTTATCACCTCGGGCTGGTAACGGTGCTTCTGTCGCTTGTGCGTCCTTGCTCGAATAGCTCACGCAGATAGTCCTTATCGAATTCTATAAACATATAGCCTCATTTGTCAATGCAAAGATAATACTTTTTTTGAATATTCACAGAAAAAGTGAACTATTCTTATATATTTTCCAGCCTCGGCATGAGCCCTGTCAGGAACTATGTCACAACACTGACCGTGCATGACGCGGATAAATATCCACTTCATTTATTTGGCAAATAGCCAAATTCTGCGTATCTTTGCATCCGCAACGCGCTTGTGGCGAAATTGGTAGACGCGCCAGACTTAGGATCTGGTGTCTCGCGACGTGTAGGTTCGAGTCCTATCAGGCGCACATAAAGAGAAAGCCAAGTATCTGAAAAGACACTTGGCTTTTTTATTTTTTCGACAATATTGCGTCTGTGTGAATATCGAGAAGATGATTTTATCCCCCCACGCCGCGTTCACTTGAATATCGAGAAGTTGACGCTGCCGTAGACGCGGCGGTCGACAAAGCGTTCGTGGGAGCTGAAGTCGTTGTCCTTGCCGTGTTCGAAGACAAAGATGCCGCCGTCGGCAAGAAGGCCTTTATCAAAGATAAGCTGGGGTATCTGGGGCAGTTCCTTCAGTGCGTATGGCGGGTCGGCAAAAATGAAGTCGAACTGCTGGCGGCATGATTTGATGAAGCGGAAGACATCGCCGCGCAGGGGGACGCAGCGGTCGGTTCCGAGTTTCTTGAGACACTGGAGGATGAAAGCGTGATGGTCACGGTCCTGCTCAACGCTGACGACACGGTCGCAGCCGCGCGACACCAGCTCCAGAGAGATGCTGCCCGTACCGGAAAAGAGGTCGAGGGCGGTCGTGCCGTCAAAATCAATGTAGCCGCTGAGCACATTGAAGATGTTTTCCTTTGCAAAATCCGTCGTCGGACGGGCCTTGAACGAACGCGGCACATCAAAGTGACGTCCTTTATATTCTCCTGTTATTATTCTCATATAGATGTTCTGTTAAGACGGTTCCGTATTGAACGGCAAAATTGCCATCAATCCGGTTCACATGATTTTACACCACTATATCCACACCGCCATAAGATAGTTCCCACGGTCTACACCCCGAAAGGCAACGCCGCCATAAATGTTTTCCACAATCCACGCCCGAAGAACAACGCCGCCGCTCAGCGTCCCCTCACATAGAACGTCATGAGGTCGTATGGCATGCCCTTTATCTGCGTGACCGGAGCGCGGTTGAAGTCGCCGGACGGATTTATCATATACGCCCGCTGAAGATAACGCCGCAACTCGCCCAGCATCCATTCCGGCTCGGGTATGTCGCCGACGATGTGCATCTCGTCGTGTTCGGGTTTGAGCATCATCTGTTTCCAGACATAAAGAAGATAGTAGAGGGCGTCCTTCTCGTGGGCCACATCGAAGGAATTGCAGTATTTGAAACGGCGCTGGCTGAAGCTGAATATGTCCAGCCGGCGGTCATGGAAATAGCCGTAGAGCTTGCTGCGCGTGCCGACGAAGTTGCGCTGATGGAGATAGCGCCACACCGGCGACATGGCGCACACGAACGTCGCGCCGGGATAGTTGTCGTCGATGACGAGCTTGAGGTCCTTGTTGACCACGAAGACGGCCACGGCATTGAGGTCGGGAAGGACGTTGTGGAGCACGGTGTCATTGACGTTGCGGCTCATTGAATGGTCATAGAGCATCGTGCTTTCAGCCTCGTTGAACAGATCCGTGGGCACCATCAGCACCGGAGCGTCAATGAAGACGGTCACACGCTGATATTCATGCTGCGGCAGACGGGCCGTCCTGAGCGCCTCGCGCAGGTTGGCAGCCATGGAAATACCGCTTTTCACCGTGTACGGTTCATATTGTACGGGGCACTCGCCGACGGTCATTTCCACGGTAGAAAATGACAGCGAATAGCGGCTCACTCTGATGACGAGCCTTCGTCTCGACGGAAGTGTATTGTTGTTGGCGGTCTGATCCATTTCTTCGTTATGTTACGGTGATGACTTGAGGAGACTCAAGATAGCGCAAACGCCATGAGACACGGGGATGCCTGTACAGAGGCGGATGCTGGTTATCTCATGCAAAGGTAGTGTAATTTGGATGAAGTACAAAATAAAACAGACTAAAACTTGAGCTCATAGCCCACGCTGACGTCCAGCGTATGTTCCGTGAACGCTCCGCGATGGCGGCACCGGCCGTATTCAGCCTTCAGTGAGAAACCCGCGGGAAGCTCCATTCCGACGCCCGCCGTCCACTTGCATATCGCCTCTTCCTCCACTCCGAAGACACCGTCATATCTCACATACGGCGTCAGACCGAGCCCCGTCTCCAGCCCCGTCATCACGTCATAGCCGGCCTCCACGCCCACCGAACGGGCGTCGTCCGCGTCAGTATATATCATCAACACCGAGGCCGTCCATCCGCCTTTCTCCAGCTCCGCCTCGGCCACGGCGTATGTCAGTCGGCGGCCGTCGATGAAGTCGGGTGAGCAACTGTGGATATTGCCCCGGTCGGCGCGGCCGCGGAACATACCCGCCCCGACTCTCATTCCCTCCATCGGACTGTAATGAAGCGCAGCCGCCACTCCTATGGCACGGCTGTCCCGAAGCGGTGCGGCACCGTAGAGCAGCGCCGCCACTTCGTACGTCCAGCGTCCGGCCTGTCCGAAGAACGCTCCGCCGGCCTCATGCCACGTCATCGGCATCAGGGCCGCCTCACTGACGGGGTCATATATTGTCAGTGCCGGGCCTCCGCAGTTGGTTATTCCGAGCTGAACGCCGACCACTCCGAGGCGCAGCCCGACGGCTGGCGTCCACGTCTTGGCGACGAAAAGGCGGTTGACGGCGAAGTTGTCCCAATGGTCGTTGCACCATTCTCCGTCCTCGTACATGCGTTCATATTCCAGTTCGGTCTCAACCGTCCAGCCACGGCCGAAATCTGCGGCGGCGGCAACGACGGTATGGGGAAAATCCCACCGGTTGCGCTCCACACCACTGAAGCGGTGACCGTAGTTTGCCTCGATATAGACACTGCCTTCGAGCCGTACGCCGGTCAGCGTGTCGTTGTCAGAAGAGCGAGCGACAGACGTACAGGCCGCAATGACGATGCAGCCCGCAATAACTCTCTTTAAATTCATAAATGCGTATTTGTTTAGGTCTGCAAAGATAAGTATTTACGACCGGAAAAGCGCGCTTATTTATAAGAAGTACAGATAACGCAGAACGATTTACCTACATATTATTAGACAGTTATAGCTCTCAGCAGCCACCGTTACCTAAATATTATGATGTCACGTCACAGCGAGCGCGGCTATTATATAACGTAAACGCAAAGACGAAAAAACGCAAGGTTTCATTTCACGCTGTAGCATGAGACTGTATCCCGCATCCCCGCCACGTTTTTCCCACATAAGAACATCCCTCAGAAAAACATATATGTAAACATTCGTCGGCGAAAACACGTGACAAACAAAAATCCCGTTTTAGAACCGTTCCGAGGCTTCAAAAACGCGACGGGACGGCGGCTGTTCTGCCGCGGGGGCCTCCCGGTGTTACGACGGGGCCCTTACGGCATTGCAACGGCGGCCTTGTTGCAAGACGACAACGGCCCCGTCGCAACACCGGGAGGCCCCCACGGCATGAAAAATCACGCCGTTTTGAGACAAAAAGGACGGTTCGGGACGGTTCAAAATTGCACAGATTGTATCGTGAGCGCATAACGATTTAATTATCAACAGCTTAGTTATGCACACGAAATACTGCGATATTTGCGTGCTTCGGGAAAATATTTCTCAAAGTGCCCAGTTTTGACCGCGTTTCAAGGGCATTTTTGAGGTGTTTTGTCGGTTGTTTTCCTATTCTGTCTCCTTTCCGTTTGGTTTTGGAACAATCATTTCACTGAAACTCCTGAAGCTCGTCCATGTGACACCCCGAAAGAACAACGGGCACACACATCACCGGACTTCCGGAGAATCAATCACGCCCGCCGCCGTGACATTCCGCCGTCCGTCTCCTCCCGAAAACGGCAAAGGCGCAGGAACGCCGGACAGTCTGACCTGTTCCGTCGCGTTCCTGCGCCTTTCCGTCCGTACGGGAAACGTCGTCCGCCAGTGCCTTCCGGCTTGACTCCCAAGGGAGTCTGCGGCTCACTTCTTGTCGTAGGCGTGCTGCGGATAGTCGGTCGTATAGTGAAGACCACGGCACTCCTTCCGCTCTATGGCCCATCGGGTGATGAGATAGGCCACGTTGATCATGTTGCGCAGCTCGCAGATGTCGCGGCTCGCCTTGACGCGCTTGAAAAGCCGTTCGGTCTCTTCGTAGAGCATATCGAGGCGGTCCCATGCGCGATGGAGGCGCAGGTCGCTGCGGACAATGCCGACATAGTTGCTCATGATCTGCGCCACTTCCTTGACGCTCTGCGTTATCAGAATCTTCTCTTCGTTCGTCATCGTTCCCTCGTCGTTCCACTCCGGCACCTTCTCGTTGAAGTCATATTCGTCGACATGGGCCAGCGAGTGGCGCGCCGCAGCGTCGGCGTAGACGACGGCCTCGATGAGCGAATTGCTCGCCAGACGGTTGCCGCCGTGCAGTCCCGTGCAGGAGCACTCGCCGATGGCGTAGAGACGGTTGATGCTCGACTGACCGTTGAGATCGACCTTGATGCCGCCGCACATGTAGTGGGCCGCCGGACGGACGGGGATATAGTCGGTCGTGATATCGATGCCCATCGACTTGCACTTCTGATAGATGTTCGGGAAGTGGCGGCGGGTTTCCTCCGGGTCCTTGTGGGTGACGTCGAGACAGACGTGGTCGAGGCCGTGGATTTTCATTTCGTTGTCTATCGCACGGGCCACGATGTCACGCGGAGCGAGCGAAAGGCGCTCGTCATACTTCTCCATGAACGACTCACCCGTCGGCAGACGCAATATGCCGCCGTATCCGCGCATGGCCTCAGTGATGAGGAAGGCCGGATGGGTCTCGCCGGGATGGTAGAGCGCCGTGGGGTGGAACTGTACGAACTCCATGTCGGCCACCGTTCCCTTGGCCCTGTAGACCATGGCCTCGCCGTCGCCCGTGGCAATGACGGGATTCGTCGTCGTCTGATAGACGGCTCCGCATCCACCCGTACACATGAGAGTGACCTTGCTCAGATAAGTGTCCACCTTCTGCGTCTCGGGATTGAGGACGTAGGCGCCGTAGCAGTGGATGTACGGTGTGCGCCGCGTCACACGCGCCCCGAGATGGTGCTGGGTGATAATCTCGACGGCGAAGTGGTTCTCCTTCACCTCAATGTCGGGACACGCACGTACCGCGGCCATCAGTCCGCGCTGTATCTCGGCTCCCGTGTCGTCGGCGTGATGGAGAATCCGGAACTCCGAATGGCCTCCCTCGCGATGAAGGTCGAAGGCCCCGTCGCTGCGGCGGTCGAAGTTCACGCCCCACTCCACCAGCTCCCGGATCTGCTCCGGAGCACGGCGGACAACCTGCTCGACGGCCGCACGGTCACTTATATAGTCACCGGCAATCATCGTGTCCTCAATATGTTTGTCGAAATTGTCCACTTCCAGATTGGTCACGGAAGCTACTCCACCCTGTGCAAACGATGTGTTGGCCTCATCGAGCGAGGTCTTGCATATCATACATACCTTACCTTTGTGAGCCCTTGCAATCTTCAAAGCATAGCTCATACCGGCCACTCCCGCGCCGATAATAAGAAAATCATATTTGAATATCATTGCGTTTCAAATTGTGTATTACTGCTGCAAAAGTAGCTAATTTCGCCCACAATAAGCAATCCGCAAGGCGTTTTTTTGCCATTAAACGCTCAACATCACCGTCTTACAACGAAAAAAGCAGGAAAGTGTCATCCACTTTCCTGCTTTCAGTACCCAGACCCGGGGTCGAACCGGGACGGATTGCTCCACTGGTGTTTGAGACCA